>Ga0302250_1000074_pt1 | contig 154652 bp, 130 predicted proteins | sample AAG_RA_Asp_MG_FD_193536 | JGI IMG/M metagenome (GOLD analysis project Ga0302250, IMG submission 193536) | Enriched activated sludge microbial communities from anaerobic digester in WTTP, New Holstein, Wisconsin, United States - AAG_RA_Asp | ecosystem: Engineered > Bioreactor > Anaerobic >... | reverse complement strand
TCAAAAAGAAGCCCCTGCCCTTCTACCAAATCCCTTTTAGTGAAAGTTTTGGTGAAAGTCAGGGGTATCAAAAACATAACACACTGATTATGTTGAACAATTAATGGCGGAGAGGTAGGGATTCGAACCCTAGGTACGTTGCCGTACACCTGATTTCGAGTCAGGCACCTTCGACCACTCGGACACCTCTCCAAAATGGAAGTGCAACATACCCCATTACTGCCTAAAATTCAAGCCCAACTCACTGCGGTCTGAGATTTCCGGCATGTTCCTGGGCCTCCAGAAAGGCCTGGCGGAATTTTAGCGGATTGGAAATACCGTTTATGGGAGCCTGCGGGGTGCCGGCGCCGGATACGATCAGTGTGCCGAAGTTGAGCATCCTGCCCAGGATAGTCTGATCCACCTGAATACTTTCCACCTTGCCGATATTGATTTCGACAGTCCTGCGGCTGATGAAGCCGCTTTTAACAATCACCCGTTTGTTGGTGACCGCCAGTTCAGTGGATTTTATCCTGATGTAGGCCACCAGCCATAACAACAGGCCCGCACCATACAGCGCCAGCAATAGCAGGCCGACACCGATCAGCACAGTTTCAGACCACAGGCTCAGGTGCCCTCTGTAGATAACCTTTTCATCGCTGACCAGCACGTCATCAATGTAGCTCGACATATCACACACTCCTTTCATATGCCCGTAAACGGATCATCTGCGCTTACGGGCACGTTCTCCATATATGCGCACCACCAGCGGCACCAGCACCGCCAGAAAGATCATACCACATCCGACCCATTCCATGGCATTGAGGCGTTCTCCCAGCAAGAAAAAACCGGCCAGCAGGCTCCAGACCGGATCCAGCGTATAAATCAGCCCGGCGCGGGTCGGCGTGACATAACGCTGATAGGCGTTCTGCAGGGTAAAACAGACAATGGTCGGGAATATGGCGCAATAGATGATGGAGGTCGCACCTGAATACGACAGCCACAAGAGCGGCGTGCCTGAGACCAGCAGGGCCACCCCGGCCAGACAGGCCACCGTGGCGAACTGAATCATCGATACCAGATAGACGTCATCATCCTTGAGTACCTTGGATACAGTGATGATGTGACAGGCAATGAACAGGGCACAGAGGGTAGAGATCATATCACCGCGATTGAAGCCTGCGCCGCCGCTTGCGGCCAAAAGCCAGATACCGGAAACAGCCAGGGCAATGCCGGCCAGGTTGAGCCGGCCGATACTGTCCTTCCAGACCAGCTTGATGATCAGTGGGATAAACAGGACAAACAGGTTGTTGAGGATGCCGGCCCGCGAGATGCTGGTGTCCTTGACGCCAAAAACAAAGGTGATATTGGTAATGCCCAGCGCAGCGCCGACAATGGCACCCCGTTTGATCATTGCGACATTGAGCCTTTTCAGCCGCGGCATGAAGAACAGCGCCATCAGCAGCGCTGCCAGGAAAAAGCGGGAAAACACGAACTGCAACGGAGGCACTTCCCGCAGGCCGATTTTACTGAAGAGAAAACTGCCGCCCCAGAAAAAGGTGGTCAGCAGCAGAAAGAAATATACGCGCCCATTGCCAGGGTTTGCAGGTTGAGACATCTTGATAAGACTCCGTGTAAGGATTGTTTAACGAGGCAGAGCAATTATGCCTTCAGCTGCCAGATAACGGCCCGCGGCTTTCCAGAACCCCGGGTGGTCGATGGCGTCATTGTGTCCGGCATCCACAGCAACGAACATGGGACGGGCTGCGGTCAACGCCAGTCTCTCGCCATGTGAAAAGGGCACCACGGGATCCTGGCGGCCATGCACGATCAACACATTGCCGGGATAACGTCTGAGGGCCTGTTGATTATCATAGATATCCTTCAGGAGAACGGATGGCAACAGATATCGGCTGGTGAACGGCCGCAACGAGGTAAAGGCGGAGACGAGGATCAGCCCCCGCAAGGGGCGCCTGACCGACAAAGCGCAGGCCACGCCACTGCCCAAAGATCGGCCCATTGCAACAATCCGCCCTGCGTCCACATCACTGCGTGCAGCCAGCAGATCGTATGCGGCCACGGCTGTTTCTGTCAGACTCTTTTCAGACGGGACACCCGGCATGCCGCCGAATCCGGGATATTCCAGCAGCAGCACCCCCACCCCCATGCGGTTGAAAGTCTGGGCCACCGAAAAAAGATCCTGGGCCAACTCCATGTTGCCATGGCAAATGAGCACTGCCGGACGGCGCTGACCATCTGCCGCCGGCATAAAACGACTGAGCAGCTTACCGCCGGGCAGATCCAGCGCCAGCACCTCTGATGCGGAGTTCGCTCCCCCTGGGCCTCCGGAAGACGGCAGCGATGTGCCCGGGTATATCAGTGAGCGCTGCATGCAGTAAATCAATGCCCCATAACCAAGATACGTCACCAGGACAATGAGAAGTATCCGCTTCATTACAGACCCCCAAAGTGGACTGCCAGCCATACCGTGGGTCGGTCCGAGGCGGTCCAGGTGACGCGGTGACGGCAATGGGCCGGCAGCAGCAGGTAATCGCCGCTCTGCAGTTTGATCGGCACCCCCTCACCCTCCACAAGGATTTCGGCACTCCCCTGCAGCAGCAGCACCCACTCATCCTGACTCTGGTCATACCACTCGCCTTCCTGCGTTACCTGACCATTCGAGACAATCCGCTCGATCTTGACGCCCTTTGCAATCAGCAACGTTAAAAACTCTTCTTCCGCGGTCTTAAGCGGCACAGCAGAGAAGATATTCCTCTTCGGCGTCTCAATGAAATCCATGTTTACCCCTGTTTATACAACTAGATCTGCTCACACGTCATACGGCCAGATGCCCATAAATATCTGCTGTTATTTGGCAAGGCATCATGTATAATCCTTAAAAAAGGAAAGCAATAGATTTAATGCCTTCAGGAGGAACAAAAAATGCCCGTTTTCGTGCAATTTTTTGTCGTCACATTTGCCATGCTGGGCGTATTTATATTGGCCTTCGGCCTGGTGTTTCTGCTCGCCCTTGCCCTTTTCCCGGTCGAGAAAGAGCTATCCAAAGTAGTCTGGAGCATGCAGCGCAAACCCCGGATTGTCGTACCCCAGAAGGGCTCCTTCAAAGACTTCAGCCGCAAGCACTGATACATCACCACAATATACACAAAGGGGACCGACAGGTCCCCTTTGTTTTATGCACAAATAAAATCATTGTCTGACTAAACCAAAACAAAACGGCCTCCCGTTAACACAGATGTGCGGGAGGCCGTTTTGTATTTTTCACTAACTCTTCAGATCAGCAGGTATTACACCCTGAACTGGGACACCAGCCTCTTGAGTTGGTCAGCCAAGGCAGCCAGTTGATCGGCATCCGCAGCCGTATCATGGGTGCCTTTGGCTGTTTCCTGGACGATATCGGTAATCATGTGCATGTTGTTGCTGATATCGCGACTGGTTGAACTCTGTTCTTCAGCAGCAGTGGCAATCTGGTTGATCTGGGTTGGTCACCTCATTGATCTGGGAAAGAATTTCCTGCAGGGCGCCACCGGACTTGGAAGCCTCTTCCGTGCCGCGTTCAACCTCGCTAACCCCTTCTTCCATGGACGACACGGCCTGCTTGGTTTCCAGCTGAATAGCCTTGATCATGCTGCCAATTTCCTTGGTGGCCTTGGTAGTACGTTCAGCCAGTGCGCGGACTTCATCGGCAACAACGGCAAAACCGCGTCCCTGCTCACCGGCACGGGCCGCCTCGATCGCCGCATTGAGCGCCAGCAGGTTGGTCTGGTCGGCAATATCTTCGATGGTACCAACAATAGCACCGATCTCGTCAGAACGGGATCCCAGGTTTTCCACGCTGCGGGCGGTATCACGCACCCTTTCAGCAATACGGGCCATACCGTCCACGGTGCCCTGTACGATAGCCGCGCCGCTTGTGGCCAGCTGATTGGCGTGGCGGGAGCTTTCGGCTGCCGAGTTGCAGTTGTTGGCGATGTCAAGTGAAGTGGCAGCCATCTCTTCACCAGCCGTGGCCACGGTAGAGGCCTGTGAAGCCACTTCATCAGTACCACGCACCATGTTCTGGGCCGTAACATGCAGATTTTTCACTGAAGTCGAAACTTCTCCGGCTGCCTCGGAAACATGACTGATGGCACTACGAATCTTGGTAACCATGTTATCCATAGCCTTGGCAAGCTGAACGGTTTCACAGTTGCCCTCTTCCACCTGGATGGAGATGGTCATATCTCCATCGGCAATCTTGTCGGCCACCTCAACGCATCTGCGCAGCGGTGCGGTGATACCTTTGGTAATGTAAATGGCGGCCAGAATACCCAGCGCGATAGCGGCAATACCAAGAATATACATGAGCATGGTAGCTTTTTCCGCACTCTTGATTGCATCGTCCACTCTGATGCCAACACGCTTCTCGTAGAAGGTCAACAGCTCTTTGATGGATGAGGCGGACTTGGCAAAGACCTTTTCACCTTCACTTTGCATCAAGCCTTTAAACCCCGCATTATCACCGCTGACCGCCAGTGCGATGAGCTTTTCATCCATCTTCTGCATAGCTGCCGCGCTGCTCTTAACTTCAGCTACCAGTTTGCGGCCATCTGGAGTCTTGGTATTCTTGTCGAGCACATCGACCGCATCGTCATACTCCTTGCGCATCTGTTTCATCTTGATAACGGTCTGTTCTTTTTCTGCCTTGCCATCCATCATGGCCAGTGACCTGATCTGTTCCTGGATCGACTTGTTGGCAATCGTGGCAACAACCGACTGGTTCATCAGACCACTGATGCGCTTGACGTTGCCGAGCTGGTCTTCGCTCTTGTAGAGGCTGCTTACCCCTGTGCCAATGATTACAGCCAGCAGCAGCAATACAAAAGAAAAACCTGCCAGCAAACGTGTTCCAATACTGAATTTATTCATAAGCCGCCTCCTTCAATATGTGTAATTATCATTTTAATGAGTAAAGCTGTTTCATGTTAAATGAGGTGCGCTACTTTAATCAACAGAAAACTGACCTGATTGATTAAAACGCGTTTCCACACTGGTATATATAGATACCACATCTTGTCTATTTGGGAACACCGGCGCACAAAAAAATATTTGTAGTATAATTCAAGGCAAAGCGCCGCAAGCAATACAATCAACAACACACATAACGCGCATCAAAACAACAGGGGCTGCCGTGGCAATTAACAGTATCATCCAGCAACTGCGACACAGGATTTCTACCAACAGGCTGAGATTCAAGCTCACCATGCTGGTTATGTCCACGACCATCACGGTGCTGGTTGCCGCCGGTGTATTTATCGGCATGCTGGCGACAGATGTCATCGAGGACAACTCCAAAGAACAGTTGAAGGCAATGAACATAACCTTGTCCCTGACCTCTTCGGCATGGTTGGAATCACCGCTCAATGCCATGAAAAACCTGGCTGCACAGCCTGACATACGCAGCATGGTGACTGCACAGCAGAGGCCGCTGCTACAGATTATGGCATCAGCCTATCCTTACATGTACCTGATCAGCACCACAGACATGAGAGGTGTCAATGTCGCCAGAAGCGATAATGAAGAGCCGAAAAATTACAGTGACCGCAACTGGTTTAAAAAAGCGGCCTCAGGAAAAGATATTGTTTACGAAAGCGTGATTGCGCGCACCATTGGCGCGCCAGCCCTGATCGTATCGGTCCCGGTCAGGGACAACAGGCAGAAAATCGTCGGCGTCAGTATGTTCGCCACTGAGTTGACCCACCTCACTCACAGGGTGCATGCCGTCAAAGTTGGTAAAACCGGAATATCCTACATTGTGGATCAGGACAATCGCGCAATAGCTCATCCTGATCCGGCCTACACCAGTTCACTGCGCGATCTCGGCGACTCCCCGCCGGTAAAGGCACTACGACAGGGGCAACGCGGGCATGTCAGCTTTGTTGACGACCAAGGAAAACTGTGGAGGGCTTACCTGTCTGTACTAGATAACGGCTGGGGCGTCATTGTTCAGCAGCAGGAGAGCGAGCTGTTGGGCGTTCAGCGGATGTTTGTCAGCGTAGCCTTTGCCGCCGTACTTGCATCTGTACTTTTGGCAGCAATATGCACTTGGTTCATTGTGCGCAACGCCCTGAAGCCTGTAAAACAGCTTTCAGAAGCTGTTTCCGGCATAACAGTTTCGTCTGGCGAAATGCTCAATCTTGAACCCGCCAGGATAGTTGCCGGCCGACTTCAGTCCGATGACGAGGTCGGCACGCTCTCCTCCAGTTTCTGCTCCATGGCTTCCATGCTGCAAAGCACGATCGACTCTCTGAACAGGGAACTTGACAACCACAGGATTACAGCCATATCGCTAAGCGCCAGCGAAGAAAAATACCGCTCTCTGGTGGACAGCCTCAGCCTGGGCGTATACCAGAATACTTTTGAACCCCAGGGACACTTTATTCAGGCCAATCCCGCCATGCTGAAAATATTCGGTTATGACTCCCAGGATGAATTCATGAGTATCTCGGTCTCTGATTTGTACCAGAACGCCGAAGACCGGATCAGATTCATTGAGGAAGTCGGCCTTGCCGGAACGGTAACGGACAAAGAGCTGGCCATGCGCAGAAAGGACGGCACCCCCATATGGGTTTCAGCCAGCTCTGCCCTGCAAAAGGACAAAACCGGCAGCAATTACATTATCTGCGGCATTGTAGAGGACATTACCGAGAAAAAACGTCTGGAATCTCAGCTGCTTCAGGCCCAGAAGATGGAAGCCATCGGCACATTTGCCGGCGGTATTGCCCATGACTTCAACAACATTCTGACGGCCATTATCGGCTACGCCAGCATGCTGAAACTGAAAATGCAAGAACAGGAGACCCTCCAGCATTATGTCGAGGATATCCTGGCTTCGTCAGACAAGGCAACCAAACTGACCCAAAGTCTGCTGGCTTTCAGTCGCAAACAGACCATCAAGCCAACCTGCCAGAATCTGAATGACATCGTCAGCCGTGTTGAAAAGTTTTTACACCGCATCATCGGTGAAGATATCGATTTCAGAATGGAATTGGCCAAGGAAGCACTGACTATTATGGCGGACAGCGGACAGCTGGAACAGGTGCTGCTGAATCTGGCAACCAACGGACGTGACGCCATGCCCAATGGAGGCATGCTATCCATAAAGACAGAACGCGCAGATATTACAAGCAGCAGCGGGTATTTGCCACCCGGACCATACGCCGTGCTCTCCGTTTCCGACACCGGTTCCGGCATGGATGAGCAGACCAGACAAAGGATCTTTGAACCTTTTTATACAACCAAGGAGTCCGGCAAAGGCACCGGGCTGGGCTTATCCATTGTCTACGGCATCATCAAACAACACAACGGAGAGATCAACGTCTACAGCGAGCCGGGCAACGGCACAACTTTCAGGATATACTTCAGGCTTGAATCAGCCAAACAGACAGAAACGCAAGAAGCCTGCCATGAAGAACTCCACAAGGGCACTGAAACCATCCTGCTGGCTGAAGACAATGCCGATGTCCGTCTGCTCATGAAGAACATCCTTGAGGATTTCGGTTACAATGTGATCGAGGCGGTGGATGGCCAGGACGCCCTGGAGAAGTTCAAGGCATCCAGGCTGGCCATAGACATGCTGATCATGGACGTTGTCATGCCAAGAAAAAACGGCAAAGAGGCCTATGATCTAATCCGGCAGGACAATCAACACATCCCGGTACTTTTTGCCAGCGGTTACACTGCGGATATAATTCACCAGAAGGGGATCCTTGAAGAAGGCATGTGCTTCATTTCCAAGCCGGTAACGCCGTTTATGCTGCTCAAGAAAGTGCGGGAAATTCTTGACCAGGCGGCGGCTTCTGCCCGGCATCCCGGCCACATATAACAACAGGAGTAAGTCACTCCGGAACAGGCTGACTGCATGAAAATGCTGCTGATGATAATCGTGTTACTGTTCACAATGCCCGCCTATGCCGCCCCCCCCCTGATTATCGGCGTAACCCAGGGATTTAGTGGCAAATATGCAGAGATGTCTGCCATGCAGATCAAATCATTAAGACTGTGGGAAGAGGATATCAATGCCCGTGGTGGCATGCTCGGCAGGAAGGTAAATCTGATCATCTACGATGATAAAGGTGATCCGCAGGTTGCCAGACAGCTATATCAGCAGCTGATCAACCGCGACCATGTAGACCTGTTGCTGGCCCCTTATTCAAGTGAACTGACCGAAGCAGTTGCTGATATTACAGAGAAAAACCGGTATCCGCTAATCACCTCCGGCGCATCAGCAGACCACATCTGGCAGAAGGGGCACCAGTATATCTTTGGGTTGTATACGGTCGCCTCCAGGTACGCGGTCGGTTTTCTGGAAATGGCTGTCAGACACAACCTGAATGATATCGCCATCATCAGCTCAAACGACAATTTTTCACAAAGCGTTGCCCGCGGAGCCTCACAGTGGTCCGAACGTTTCGGCATCAAGATATCGACATACCTTGAATTTGAAAAAGGGACAAAAGATTTCGCCGGCATAATCAGGCAGATCAGATCAAAAGGTGCCAAGGCCGTGATGGTCTGTGGGCACTTTGATGAAGCGGTCGCCGTACGTACCGCCATCAGGAAAAGCGGCTGGCAGCCACATGCATATTATGCCTCGGTTGGTCCGGTGCTGAGTTCTTATCAGAGCAATCTGGGCAGAATTTCGGAGTTGACCTTCACAACTTCGCAGTGGGAACCCAGCCGCAAGATCCCCGGGGCAGAGAAGTTTTACAACTCCTTCAGAAAAACTTACAAAACCGCGCCTTCATATCAGGCAGCCAATGCTTATGCCGCCTGCCAGGTGCTTGAAAAGGCTATCCGCAAGTCAAACAGTTTTGACCGTGTCAAGATACGCGATACGCTTTCAAGCATGAGCACCACGAGTATTATCGGTATGTACGGCGTAGACAGGCATGGCCGGCAGTCCAGGCATCTCTCAATGATCATCCAATGGCAGAACGGCAAAAAAGAAATCGTCTGGCCGGCTGCTTACCGCACGGCCCGACCGATCTTCCAGGGCGGCGCGGCCAAATGATGCGTTCATGGGTAAGATACTGCCGCTGGCAGACAACAAGCATGTATGTCCTGATAATGGAAACCGTGGGAGTGTTATGAAAACATTACTTGCAGCACTGTTGTTGATTACCTGTTCCGCTGCAACGGTTCTGGCCGATGTAATCAGTATCGGTGTATCCTTGGGGCTGCAGGGCAGGCATGCAGAGATATCACGACTGCAGGAAAAGAGTTTCAGGTTATGGGAAAGAGATGTAAACCGTAAGGGCGGCATACTGGGGCGCAAGGTCCGTTTGATCATTTACGACAACAAGAGTCAGCCGGAAATCGCCAGCCAGCAGTACCGCAAGCTTATCACTGAACAGCATGTCGACCTGCTGTTTGCACCATATTCCAGTGAATTGACAGAGGCGGTGCTGCCGCTCACCGAAATGTACGGTTATCCATTAATAGCGTCCGGCGCCTCCGGTGACAGGCTGTGGAACGGGACACAACGTTACTTTTTCGGCCTTTACACCATGGCCAGCCGATACACGGCCGGTTTTCTGGAAATGCTCGCCAAAAACAACATCAAGTATCTGGCCATCCTGTATGCAGATGATGCCTTCTCACTAGGCATAGCGAACGGCAGCAAGCAGATGGCTGAAAACATGGGCATCAAGGTGTCAGTATTCTCTGGCTTCAACAAAAACTCGAAAGAGTTTGATACGTTTATAAAAAAAGCCAGGGGAGCACGTTCGGATGCGGTCATGCTGTGTGCCTATCTTGACGAAGCCGTCGAAATGCGCAAGGCCTTGAAGCAAAACGGGTGGCAACCCAAAGCCTATTACGCTTCGGTCGGACCGGCACTCAAGGTTTACCAGGAAAAGCTGGGCAAAAATGCAGAGTTATCATATTCATCTTCACACTGGGAAAGATTCAATAAATTTCCCGGTTCAGAGGCCTTTTACCGTTCATTTATCAAAGCGTACGGGGCCGAACCTTCATACCACGCGGCCAATGCCTATGCAGCAGGGGAAATCATGGAACGGGCCATTCGCAAGGCCGGCAGCCTGAACCGGGATAAAATCCGGGACTATCTTTCAAAGAGTTCAACGACCACTATCATCGGCAGATACGGCGTTGATAAATCTGGCCGTCAGATCAAGCACTTTCCATTGATCATACAAATACAACGGGGCAAAAAAGAAATTGTCTGGCCGCAAGGCATTGCGACAGCAAAACCGGTCTTCAAATGAGCAAAACTACCAGAGTCATAAATCGCCTCTCCTTTCGAATTTTCGTCCCGGTAGCGCTATTGATGCTTATGTCGGGAGTTGGTCTCTATCTGTTTTTTCACCATGTCGCCTCCGACTTCACCGAGAGAATCATCAAAAACAGCCTTGACGAAAAAGCAGCTGATATCTATGCCATCGTTGACAGAGGACTCGATGAACTGATCAAGTCCGGTCAGTCTGACAACCAGCAGTCGATAAGAATTAAAAGGGCATTGACCATCTCGGAAATGGAGGACGCCATGCGGCAGAACGACCTGAGAGGGGTCATTCTGCAAGAGGGTAAAAGTGTCATGACCATTGATGATGTTTCAGCCGAAATGGTGGCTGCGCTTCCATCCGGCATCAAAGACAACACCATCACACCGGTCACACGAGGCAAAGAGACTTACTACCTGTATATGTTCGATTTCGAGCCGTGGCAATGGCGCATATATCTGCTGAAAAACAGCTCTGAATACGCCGCGCTGATTCAAAAAGTCCAGCAAGCCTATATGACAGCTGGTCTATTTCTGATACTAGCCACATTGCTTTTCATCTATTACCTCAACAGAAACATAAACAGGCCGATAAGCCGCATCGTTTCCTCGCTAAAACGCGCTGAAAAGCCTGACTATACGGGCATTCAGGAGTTTGAAAACCTGAGCAACGATATCGGCTCCATACTGACTTCGCTGAAACAGGAAAACGAGAGACTCGTCAATATCTATCAAATCGCCATTTCCAGGCGCGGCAAGGTGTTTTTTGAAGAAGTGGCGGTGACCCTTTCGCGCATGCTCGAATTGAATGCCGGCATTTCAAGGCTTAACATCAGTAATGACACCTTGCATGTGCTGGCCATGTCCCTGGACGGACAGTTGGTAAGCGACCTGGACATTGCCCTGCAGGGGACACCATGCCACGACACATTAAACAGCCGCCAGATGCTGGTCATTGAAAGTGAAGCGGCCGACCGCTACCCCCAAGCCGGTTTTCTGGCGGAGCATCAGATTGAATCATACGCCTGTATCCCTGTCTGCAGCCGTAAAGGCGATATAATCGGACTGATCAGCGTATTCGGCAACAAACATGCTTATTCAGATTCCGACAAAATGCTGTTGCAGACCATGGGCCAGATGGTTGCAGCGGAGTTCGAACTTCTGGAAAAGACCGTTTATCTTGACAACATCCTGCATTCGTCAACCGACACCGCCATAATATCAACAGATGTAGACCTGAATATCACCTATTTCAATCCTGCTGCCGAAAGGATTTTGGGTTACAACCAGCAGGACATCGTCGGCAACAATGTAGCCAGCATTCACGAAAAGCTGGGCATCGTTTTTGAAAAACTCAAGCAGGGGCTTATGACTGTAGGGAGCAAAGGGGAACACCAGTTTACCTTCATCCATAAGCACAACGGTGCCTTGATGCACATCGATGCCAGGATATATCCCATGACCGATGAAAACGGCAGACTGGCTGGATATGTGCTGATGGCGCGTGACATTTCAGACTACAAGCAGTTGGAGGAACAGTTGCTGCATTCGCAGAAACTCGAGGCTGTCGGGCTGCTGGCGGGCGGGGTAGCCCATGAATTCAACAACATCCTCATGTCAATCATGGGTTATGCCGGACTTTTGAAAATGAAATATACTGAGGAAGGACCGCTTAAAAAATATATCGAATACATTATTTCATCTTCAGAAAAGGCCGCAAAACTGACGCAAGGATTGCTGGCCTTCAGCAGAAAACAGATCATTAATCCCAAAACTTACAATCTGAACGAAATCATCAGGGACGCTGAGCATCTGTTGATGCGAGCCATCCATGAGGACATCGAATTGCGGATTATCATCCATAACGATGATCTCAGGGTGATTGCAGACAAAGGACAGATCGAACAGGTCCTGTTGAATCTGGCGACAAATGCCCGTGACGCCATGCCTGCAGGTGGTCGCCTCAGCATTGAGACTTCAGCGGTGCACATCTCTGATGAAAACCTGAAAAAGCATTATGAACTGGATAAGGGCAACTATGTGCTGATCTCCATCTCCGATAACGGCATCGGTATGGATGAAATCACCAGGGAGCATATTTTTGAACCTTTTTTTACCAGCAAAGAGGTCGGCAAAGGCACCGGATTGGGTTTGTCAGTAGTCTTCGGCATTATCAAACAGCATAACGGCAGTATCAAGGTTTACAGCGAGCCGGGCAAAGGGACTACCTTCAAGATACTGATTCCCCAAAGCAATCAGCCAATTGCTCAGGATGGGTTGGCACTGGAAACATGTCAGCCCCTTGACGGCAAAGAGACCATGCTGCTGGTGGAAGATGACCCGCAGGTAGTTTCACTGGTTACCGAGGTATTGGAAGAGCATGGCTACCAGGTTATTTACGCAGACAGCCAGGACGCATTGAAAGTCTTTGAATCCCATCAAACTGACATCAGCTTGTTGCTGCTTGATGTTGTGATGCCCCAAAAAAGCGGCAAACAGGTCTATGATGAGATCAAAACCATCCAGCCGGAGATAAAGGCACTGTTTATGAGCGGATACACGGCAGATATTATCAACAGGATGGGTATACTTGACGAACAGCTTGAGTTTATTTCCAAACCCGTTTCCCCCAGAGAACTACTGACAAAAATACGAGACCTACTGGATCGTTAGTCATCTGTACAGATATCAGACTGGTCAAATCAAGACTTGCTGAAGGTATACACAGCCCCGAAAACAGAAAACCCCGCCCTTTTTCTGAAAAGGCGGGGTTCATTTATGGACTGCCAGGAACGACTTAACGGCATTCCGTAGTCAAACACAATCCGACATTCACGACATTATTCTGCTGCCTCCGGCGCCTCCGCAGTTGTGCCGTCAAGGTTCAGCCCCAGAGCTTCCTTGCGGGAAAGCTTGATCTTGCCGTTTTTATCCACACCGATGCACTTCACCAGCACCTTGTCGCCTTCGTTGAGCACTTCAGTAACCGTCTTGACGCGCTTGGTATCCAGTTCAGAGATATGCACCAGACCGTCGGTACCGGGCAGGATTTCAACAAATGCACCGAAATCCATGATCTTCTTGACGGTACCCATATACAGTTTGCCTTCCTCAGCCTCGTCAGTCAGACCGCGAATCATCTCGATAGCCATGTCGCAGGCTTCCTTGTTGGTGCTAGCGATATTGATACGGCCCGTATCGTCGATATCCACGGTAACACCGGTGGTTTCGGTGATATTGCGGATATTTTTGCCGCCGGTACCAATGACGTCGCGGATCTTGTCAGTCTTGACAAAGATGGTGGTGATGCGCGGAGCAAACGGTGACATCTCGGCGCGTGCTGCAGAGAGCGTCTCAGCCATCTTACCCAAGATATGCAGGCGGCCTGCGCGGGCCTGTTTGAGGGCCTGCTGCATGATTTCCTTGGTAACGCCGCCGATCTTGATATCCATCTGCAGAGCGGTCACACCTTCGGCAGTACCGGCAACCTTGAAGTCCATGTCACCCAGGTGGTCTTCGTCACCAAGGATATCAGAGAGTATGGCCACACGGTCGCCCTCTTTGATCAGACCCATGGCAATACCGGCAACCGGTGCAACAATCGGCACGCCGGCGTCCATCAGCGACATGCAGCCGCTGCAGACAGAGCCCATTGATGAAGAACCGTTACTTTCCAGCGTTTCGGCAACAATGCGGATGGTGTAGGGGAATGCATCATGCTTGGGCACGATAGCGGCAATGGCGCGTTCAGCCAGCATACCGTGGCCGATTTCGCGACGACCCGGTCCAAGACGGAAGCTGGTCTCGCCAACAGAGAACGGCGGGAAGTTATAATGCAGCAGGAAGCGCTTACGCGATTCGCCGTAGAGCGAATCAATGCGCTGCTCGTCAATGGATGTGCCCAGAGTCGTAGCTGCAAGAACCTGAGTCTCTCCGCGTGTAAACAGGGCAGAGCCGTGCACGCGCGGCAGCAGACCGGCCTCGGTACTGATCGGACGGATAGTTACGGTATCGCGCCCGTCAATGCGGATGCCGGTATCAAGGATGTCGTTACGTACGCGCTCATATTCGAAATCACCAAGGAAGGCCTTGATTGCTTTGGCAGAGTCCGGGAACTCTTCCTTGAGCGCCTCGATGGTATCGTTCTTGATCAGGTCGATCTGGTTGTGGCGTTCCTGCTTGTCGGCCAGTTTGTAAGCATCGGCGATGCGATTGTAAGCCAGTTCATGTACGCGGGACTTGAGGGCCTCGTTAACAACCGGTGCCGGTACTTCGCGCTTGGGCACGCCGGCCTTTTTCTGCAGCTCCTCTTGAGCCTCAATCAGCGGCAGCACGGCCTCTTTGGCAAAGAAAATGGCATCCAGCATATCCTCTTCTGAAACAAACTTTGCCTCGCCCTCAACCATGATGACTGCATCGCGGCTGGCAGCAACAACGATCTCCATATCACTCTTTTCCAGCTCTTCAGCAGACGGATTGCAGATCAGCCTGCCGTCAACACGGCCAACCTTGACGCCGGCAATCGGTCCGAAAAAGGGGATATCCGACACCATCAGGGCTGCAGATGCACCTAGCATGGAAAGGATACCCGGGTCATTGTCCCTGTCAGCAGAGATGACAGTAGCAATGATCTGGGTGTCATTAAGGAAGTTCTCAGGAAAGAGGGGGCGAATCGGGCGATCAATCAGACGGCAGGTCAGCGTTTCGGCATCTGTAGGACGTGCCTCACGCTTGAAAAAACCACCCGGAATCTTGCCACCGGCATAGGCCTTCTCAGTATAGTTAACGGTAAGCGGGAAAAAATCCTGCCCTTCCTTTGCTTCTTTCTGCGCCACAGCAGTAACCAGCACCATGGTGTCGCCGGAGCGCACCACCACTGCACCACTGGCCTGTTTGGCCATTTTGCCTGTAGACAGTGTTACAGTCCTGCCCCCAAACTCAACTTGTACATTCTGTTCCATTTATGTTCTCCTATTTAAGTTGCGTTGGGGCCGTCGCTACAACTTCTGAACCTGGTGATCAGCTCAAGTCATCCTGAACTGTTCATCATGCATTTTGTGCAGAAGTTTTACCCACGCCCCCAACAAATAATAAAAGGGCTGTAAAGCCCTTTTTCAATACAGCATAACCAGAAAAAATGAAAAGGCAATATACCTGATTAATCAGGCATATTGCCGCACATTACCTGCGTATGCCAAGACGCTCGATTACCGTTTTGTACCTTTCAACGTCCTTGCCCTTCAGATAATCAAGGAGGCGACGCCTCTGGCCGACGAGTTTGAGCAGACCTCTGCGGCTGTGGTGATCCTTCTTGTGTACCTTGAAGTGCTCTGTCAAATAGCTGATGCGCTCGCTGAGAATGGCGATCTGCACCTCCGGTGAACCAGTGTCGCTATCATGTTTTTTGAATGAATTGATGATTTCCTGTTTCTTTTCGGTTGCCAGCACTGCCAACACCCCCTTTCGATTTCTGCTTGAACTATATCAGGTAGTTTATTTACTTGCACTCTACTGCAAGCTGTTATTACTAACACATCCATGTCGCCATGTAAAGCATTAAACTGCCACCAGAACCCGTTTCAAAGTGACATGCCTGCCACCATCAACGCTAATATTTATCTGGCCGACCGCTACCAGAGAACCGTTACAGCTGAGCCGGACCAGGTCACCTTCGCATAATGCAGAGGGACATCCTGACGTGGTATCTTCCCATTGCGGCGCTTTGCCAAACTTGAGTTTTGCAAAACCGCTTTCCTTAAGTTCGATATCCGCAAGTTGGTTGAGAGCATCATGGGGCGTAACTACAAGCGCCTCAACAGCACCATCCCCCACCGCCTGCTCCAGCTGTTCCAGCGTAACAGACGCCGAGATATCAAAAGGGCCGCTGGCAGTCCTGCGCAACCCTTCCAACGTTGCGCCGCAGCCAAGCCTGCTGCCAATATCATCGGCCAGCGAACGCACATAGGTACCACGTGAGCAGGTAACCGCAAAATCTGCCCAGGGGCTGGAGAAGGATAACAACTCAAGAGTATGGATCAGCACCTGACGCGGTTCACGCTCTATCTCCTGGCCCTGACGGGCCAATTTGTAAAGCGGCTGGCCATCGCGCTTGATAGCCGAGTACATCGGCGGCACCTGGCTAATGCTGCCAACAAACGCGTTCATGGCCGTTTCAAGCGCGTCTTTGCTAGTGCCTGAACTGTCAGACTGCCTGACAATCCTGCCGGTTACATCAAGGGTATCCGTAACAATCCCCAGTTTCATCCTGGCCTGATATCGCTTCACCCCTTCATCAAGAAAAGGGATAACCTTGGTGCCGTCATTAACAGCCACAGGCAACACACCGGTGGCAAAAGGGTCCAGTGTACCGGTATGACCAACCTTGCGAATGCCCAATATGCGGCGGACACGACTGACCACGTCATGGGAGGTAATGCCGGCCGGTTTATCTATTACAATGAAGCCGCTAATCAATCGGGGGTTATCCTTGGCAGGTGAAAATTACTGGCTGTAGAGGTGCGGAAAAAATGACTCATTCAGACTATTCAACCTATATACAAATTGGTTCAGCTTTCAGGCGATCAGAAGGATGCGCTGACCACCTGGTAAATCAAAGATTTTACATCTTCCAGGCTGCCTTCCAGTGTGCAGCCTGCGGCGTTATGATGCCCGCCGCCGCCAAATGCCTCTGCATATCCAGCCACATTGACCTTGCCTTTGGAGCGAAAACCAACCTTAACCCGTTTCTGGTCGATCTGCCTGAAGAAGATGGCCACCTCAACCCCCTTGATGGAGCGGGGATAATTGACAAAACCATCTGTCAACTCGGCGTTGGTGCCGGTTTTTTCATACATGTCCTGGGTGACCGTAACCGAAGCAGCCTGCCCGCTGCAGATCACTTCCAGAGTATTCAGCGCCAGCGCCAGCAGTTCGAGACGTTTCTGCGGCTGGCTTTCATAGAGCTGCTCCGCCACATCCCAGGCATTTACACCGCATTCAATCATTTCACCGGCCACCGCAAATGCCTCACGGTTGGCATTGGAATATCGAAAGGAACCGGTATCAGTGATTACGGCCACATAAAGACACAGGGCTGTATCGGCATCAAAACTGAAGCCAAACTCCCTGGCAACCCTGTAAACCAGCAGACCGGTAGCGGCCGCCTCCACATCGATCAAATTGATGCTGCCAAACGCCTCACAGGTCAGATGATGGTCCAGATTAATCAGTCGGCCTTTAAGGTTGAAGCTGCAGAACTCTGCCCCGGCCCGTTTGAGTTCACCGATATCAAGCACGAAAGACACATCAAAAGCCTGATCAGGTATGTGGCGCTGCACCAGGTCGGCACCAGGCAGAAACTCATAGATTTCAGGGACCGGATCACACAGATGTACACAGACATGCTTGCCGATCGCCCGCAGAAAACAGGCCATGCCCAGGGCAGACCCCACCGCATCACCATCCGGACTTTCATGGGTGGTGATCAGAAAGGAGTTGCCGCTGCGGATGGCATCAACTATGTTCCTGACCGTCTCCTTCATGATCGGCTCCAATCTCTTTGAGAATTGAATCAATGCGGTTGCCATACTCCTGGGACTGATCATACTTGAAGCTGATTTCCGGTATATGCCTGATGGTCAGAACACGCCCCAACTCCTTGCGCATATACCCCTTGGCGCTGTTTAAGCCGGCCTCACTGCTTTTTCTGGCCGTCTCATCACCGATCACTGTAAAATAAATCCGCGCCTGGCTCAGGTCTTCAATCACATCCACTGCAGTAATCGTCACAAAACCGATGCGCGGATCATTAAGGCCACGGCTGAGCATAGCTGATATGGTTTCATGAATGGTTTCTGCTACTTTTTCCGATCTCTTGCTCATATATCCTCAAAGTCGTGAAACAGAACCTGGGAGCCGGTAAATACTTTACCAGTCCCCGGTCCCTAGTTCCAGATCTTACAGTTTTGTAGCCACCTTTTCGATCTCAAAGGCCTCGATCAAATCGCCGATCTTGATATCGTTATAGTTTTCAAGACCGATACCGCACTCATAGCCGCTGGCCACCTCTTTGACATCGTCCTTGATACGACGCAGCGAGGAGAGTTTACCCTCATAGACCACCACGTTGTCACGCAGCAACCTGGCCTGTGCGTTGCGCAGCATCTTGCCGTCCTGTACGTAACAGCCGGCAATATTGCCGATCTTGGGAACCGAAAAGACTTCTCGAATCTCGGCGCGTCCCAGATACTTTTCCTTGAGGGTCGGGGCCAGCAGCCCTTCCATAGCCTTCTTCACGTCTTCAACCGCATCGTAGATAATGCTATAAAGACGGATATCCACACCTTCCTTCTCTGCCAGAGACTGTGCCTTCACCTCAGGTCGCACACTGAAGCCAATGATGATGGTGTTGGAGGCAGCAGCCAGATTGACGTCGGTCTCTGTAATGGCACCAACGCCGGAATGAATCACATTCAGACGTACCGCATCGGTGGAAAGCTTGCGCAACGACTCGCTGACCGCCTCGACAGACCCCTGCACATCGCCCTTGACGATGACATTGAGATCCTTGACCTCGCCACTCTGAATCTGCTTGTAAAGGTCTTCCAGGGTGATCTTGGAGTGTTTGGCCAGCTCCACTTCGCGCTGCTTGATCTGACGCAGGGTAGCAATCTCCTTGGCCTGCTTCTCGTCCTTCATGGCCACAAAAACATCGCCGGCATCCGGCACACCGGACAGACCGATCACCTCAACCGGCATGGAAGGACCGGCGTCCTGCAGCCTTTCGCCACGGTCGTTCTGCATGGCCCTGACACGGCCTGAATGTACACCGACCACACAGTAGTCGCCCGTCTTGAGTGTACCTTCCTGCACCAGCACCGTGGCAACAGGACCGCGCCCTTTGTCCAGTTTGGCCTCCACAATAGTGCCCTTGGCCTGTTTGTTGGGGTTGGCCTTCAGTTCCATGATATCGGCCTGCAGCAGGACCATCTCCAGCAGTTCTTCCAGATTGAGGCGTTTCTTGGCGGACACTTCCACCACTGTGGTATCGCCGCCCCAGTCCGAGGACTGCAAACCAAATTCTACCAGTTCCTGTTTGACACGTTCCGGCTTGGCATCCGGCTTGTCGATCTTGTTGACCGCCACGATGATCGGCACACCGGCAGCCTTGGAGTGATTGATCGCCTCGCGGGTCTGCGGCATGACGCCGTCATCAGCAGCCACCACCAGGATAACAATATCAGTCACCTTGGCGCCGCGGGCACGCATGGCGGTAAAGGCCTCGTGACCCGGTGTATCCAGGAAGGTAATCTTGCGGCCGTTGAGCTCAACATCATAGGCACCGATATGCTGCGTAATGCCGCCCGCCTCACCAGCAATGACGTTGGCTTCACGGATGGCATCCAGTAGCGAGGTCTTGCCGTGGTCGACATGGCCCATGATGGTTACTACCGGCGGACGCTTTTCCAGACTTTCCGGCGCATCCGGTGCTGTTTCATGGATAACGTCGAGGTCCACCGCCACGTTTTCAATTTCGTAACCATACTCAGCGGAAAGAATCGCTGCCGTATCAAAATCCAGCGGATGGTTGATGGTGACCATCATACCCATCTTCATCAAAGACTTGATCAGATCGGTGGCCTTGATGCCCATACGCTTAGCCAGTTCGCCAACCGAGATGGTTTCACTGATTCTGATAATGCGTTTGATAGCCTTGGGCACGGTGATTTCGGTTTTTTTGACCTCAACAGACTTCTCCCTGCCCTTCTTCTTGCCACCTTTATAAACCGGGTCAAAGATGCGCTCGCGTTTTTCAAGAATCTCGTGTTTCTTGGGCTGTTCCTTCTTTTTAGCCGGGGCGCCGCCTTTCTTTGCCCCCTTGTTTTCTTCACTGAAACCGCCTTCACCCTTGCCGGCAAACTTTCGGCGGTCGCCGCCCGGGAAAGCCGGCTGATCCACCTGAACCGGCTTCATCTTGGAACGATCCAAGGCAGCCGGTGCTTCAGTGGCTTGACGGGCAGGAGCAGGTGTCCTTTGAGGCTGTGCTGCTGAAGGTCTGCGATCTGAAGGTGCAGCACCTCGGGAAGGTTGAGGCCGTGGTGCCGGGCTGTCTGAACTTCTGACAGGACGGCTTGTCACGCCAGGAATCTCTACACGCCCCAATATCCTGGCCTGGTTAGGGTTTGTTCTAACCGGCTCAGCAACAGCTGGTTTTGATACTGCAGCGCCCTGGGGTTGCACTGCCGAATGTACTGCAGGCGCCTCTTTCAGCAACTTCTTTTCTTCTGCGGGAGCGGCCTTTGAGACACTCTTAGCGTGAACAGGCTCAACCGGCACTTCTTCTTTAGCCGCCTCAACCGCCGGAACCGGCACTGACTCTTGAGCAGCAAGCTCGGCAACCGGTTCTTCTGCGGCCGTAACAACCTTGGCCCGCCGCCGGATAATATTGGTAGTGACCCTGACTTCCTCAGTGCCCCCCTCTTTTGAATGCGCTGCAGTCAGCTTGCCAGCAACGCTTTCGTCCACCATCGATGTAGCCGTTTTCGCGTCCACACCCATTTCCCTGAGTTTTGCCAACACCTCGCGGGTTTCAATACCAAGCGTCTCCGCAAGGCTGCTTACTCTTATCTTGGTCATTGCAACTATACCTCCCCCAGGAAGTTTCTGTATCTGTCAATTTCACAGGCAAGGCGCTCAACAAATCCGCCCTGCTTCACGGCAACAGCACTGCGTGGTGCTTTGCCAAGTATGGCACCAAACTCATCCTTGCTGAGCAACTTCTTGCAAGGAATGCCGTTTATCTTGGCCAATTCAACGATCTTTTCTCCAATACTTTCCGAGACATCCTCGGCCACCAGCACAATACCCGGTTTGGTCTTACCGCGAATGGCATCGCTGACCATGGAACCGCCAGAAATGATCTTTCCGGCTTTGTTGGCCAGCCCCAGACACCCCAGTATCTTTTCACGCATCAGGCGCTCCAGCATAACAGGCAACTCGGGCGATGCGGAAACCTCTATATCAGCCTTGAAAGATCGGACAAAACCTTTGTTCTTCAAGGCCTTTTCAACACATGCCCTGCTGTTGCAGCAGTAGGCGCCCCGGCCAGGCAACCTGCCGTCCAGATCCGGAACCACTTCACCCTGCGGAGACAAGACAAAACGCAACAGCTGAGCCTTGTCACGCACCTCGCGGCAAGCCAGACAGCTCCGTTGTGGCTTTTCCTTGTGCTTTTCAGGCGCCATACAGCCGTTTACTCCGCAGTTTCATCGTTTGCCGGCTCTTCAACTGCCGCCTCAACTTCCTCTTCCTGCTCATTCTGGGTGCCATCAAAAGAAGCGTAGGCTTGCAGCTCGGCTTCTGCGGCCTTTGCCTCGCTCTTGATATCAATGCGGCAACCGGTCAGACGCGCCGCCAGGCTGACGTTCTGCCCACGCTTGCCAATCGCCAGCGACAGCTGGTCGTCCGCCACCACCACTTCAAGGGCGCGGTTTTCCTCGTCAACAAACACCTTGGAAACCTGAGCTGGTGAAAGTGCGTTACAGGCAAAACGGGCAATATCTTCAGACCAGGGAATGATGTCAATTTTTTCACCGCGCAGTTCAGAAACCACATTCTGAACCCTGGAACCGCGCATACCCACACAGGCACCAACCGGATCAACATCAGGATCATGAGAATAGACCGCCAGCTTGGCCCTGCTGCCCGGATCACGGACAATGGCCTTGATTTCAACGATGCCCTCTGATATCTCCGGTACCTCAGCCTCGAACAGCTTGGAAAGCATGGAGTGATGTGTACGTGAAAGCATGATCTGAGGGCCTTTGGTGGTCATGCGGATATCGGTAATAACAGCCCTGATGCGGTCGCCGGGGCGATATACTTCACGAGGCATCTGTTCTTTCCCCGGCAGCACGGCTTCAGCACGCCCCAAGTCCACCAACAGGTCGCCTTTTTCAAAACGACGCACAACACCGGTGATGATCTCCCACTGCCTGTCGCTGTATTCATTGAAGATGGTATCGCGCTCCGCCTCACGCACCTTCTGGATGATCACCTGCTTGGCGGTCTGTGCCGCAATCCTGGTAAAACCGCTGGCATCAAGTTTTTCGCCCAGAGAGTCGCCGATCTCCACGTCAGGATCGATCTCACGCGCTTCCTCAAGATCTATCTCCTTGTAAGAATCGTTGACCTCTTCCACAACGGTAACAAACTCAAAAAGTTCTACCTCACCGGTGTCCGGATTGTAATGAGCCTCCAGATCGCGTGAGTTGCGGTATTTTTTATTGGCAGCCGTCAAAACGGCCTGTTCCATGGCTTCAAGGACCACCTGACGGTCAATGCCCTTTTCCTTTACGATCTGCTCAATGGCATGCTTGAGGCTGATGTTAGTATCCACGGTTATTCTCCTTGCTGACGTATGTAAATATTAAAATTCGAATTCCAGATTGGCCTTGGCAACCTTATCCAGCGGGATGGCCGCCTTCTGCCCCTCTTTCAGCGTCATCATCACCACTTGGTTTTCAAGACCGTCAAGCTGCCCCAAAAAGGTCTTGCGCTTGTTACCGGAACTATCTTCATAAGGTTCATAGGTGCGCACCTTGACCAACCGGCCGACAAAACGCGCATAGTCGGACTCATTTTTCAGAGGTCGGTCAAGACCGGGAGATGACACTTCCAAGTTATACTCACAGGGGATCAGATCCTCCACATCGAGGATAACGGAAAGTTCCCGGCTGAAATCTGCACAGTCATCCAGAGTGACGCCACCCTGCTTGTCAATAAAGATGCGCAGCAGTGCTTCCCGGCCTGTACGCTTGTACTCCACATCCACCAACTCCAGGTTCATCGCCGACAGAATAGGAACCGAAAGCTCCTGCACGTTTTTAACAATATCTTCTTTAGCCAGGGCCATACTTTTCCGCAACCCCTCTCCACAAACAAAAAAGTGAGCCTTGCGAGCTCACTTTTTGTGGTTAACAAAAAATTTTACTTTAGATAGCATGCTACCCCCTCAAAAGCAAGTGTTTTTTGATTATTTATATCGTGTTGTACCCGCACTCAACAGACACGTCCCCCAGCCACAGGCGCCGGACTTTACTTGCCTCCAGCAACTATGCTACTGTTCACAATCCTGGTAAAACACAAGACCCGCGACATCATCACCATCTGCTATACATTTAATAAGGATTCCCAATAAATGAACAAAAAAGCGATAGCACTCATATCCGGCGGACTGGATTCCGCACTGGCGGCAAAGATGATCCTGGATATGGGCATAGACGTTCATGGCATCAACTTTGTGCTACCTTTTGACATCCCCAGCCAGCCACTGCCGGGAACTAAAGACCGGGCACAGACAAGCGCAACAGATATTGGCATCCCACTAAAAACCATGCAACTTGGCATGGATTATATTGAAATGCTGCGACACCCCTGCCACGGCTACGGCAAGGCAGTCAACCCATGCATCGACTGTCATGCCTTCTTTCTGCGCAAGGCCGGTGAATTCATGCGCGAAACCGGCGCGGATTTCATTGTCACCGGAGAGGTACTCGGCCAACGCCCGATGAGCCAGCGACGTGACACACTGAAACTCGTTGAAAATGAAAGCGGCCTGCAAGGGTTGATATTGCGGCCGCTTTCCGCCAAACAGCTGAATCCGACCATCGCGGAAACTGAAGGGTGGGTGGATCGCAATAAGCTTTTAGGCATCAAAGGGCGTTCAAGACATGAGCAGTTTCAGCTTGCCGAAAAAATTGGCGTCAGAGAATACCCCTTGCCAGCCGGTGGATGCCTGCTTACAGAGCTTTCTTTTGCCCCTAAAGTCCGCGACCTGCTGGAACACCCAAGCCATAATGAGTTGCGTGATTTCCAGCTATTGAAAACCGGGCGTCATTTTCGCCTGGGCCCCCAAACCAAGCTGATCCTTGGCAGAAGCGCAGAAGACAACGCCGCACTGGAAAGCATATTGCGACCTGAGGACAGCACCATCGCCTGGATGGATGGAAAAACCCCGCTCGGCGTCATCACGGGTACACTGGATGCCGAATTAATCAAAATTGCCATGCAGATCCTGCTGCGCTATACCAAGGCCGAACCGGGCCAGCAGTGCCGTATGCAGTTGCGCTGCAACGAGGCAGAGTCCGTTTTGTACGCGGAAGACTGCTTTAACGAGGAAAGTGCCGCCAAATATCGCATCGGCACTTGAGCAAAACAAAAGTGCCGCTTGACATAACATCAAAATTTCCTATAGTTAGCCTATGTCAACCATTGGACTCCCCAAAGGCGTAACAGTCATAGCTCAACAGCCGTTTTCCAGAGCACATGGCATGCAGATGCTCTCACCCCTGCTTGACCGGAACAACGGTTTTACAGGTTACCTGAGCATTGAATCTGCTTACTCATTATATTTGCTGCTGTTTTACAACAGCAGCATCTATTGCGCGGTCAAACTCAACGATAATGCTTGCATGCCGATAACCGTCAGGCAGTTCTTCCAGGAAACCGGCGCAACAGACAAAGTTCCCTTACTTGTGTCCGTACATGCCACGGATCCGCTGTTGCTGAAATCACTATTGATTTATCTGCAAAACCCACCCTTACTGGAAGCGCCCTCAGAATTTGTTGACCTTGACGCGGCAGCAGAAAGGATTGCGGCAGAAAAGGGTGACGCCTTAATTGTTGCAAACAAGCCTAACCAGACAACATTTCACTTTTTCAGCAATGGCAGTCTGGCAATCACCTATGCCGACGAAGCCATGCCGGTCAAAGAAGAACCGGCTGCAACCATAAACCGCATCAAGTCCGATTGCACCTCCGCCAACACCATGATCAGGGTCTACAAAATCATGTCCGTCTGCAAGACGGAAGAGGCACAACAACCGGACTTGGAAGAAGTAAAACAACTCTGGTCGACAGCCCCACCATCAGGACGCAACGATCTGATTATCCTCGTCACTGAAGGCCCGCAGCAAGGTGAGCGGCTTTGCGGTCCGCTCCCATGTGTCATTGGTCGCAAAGAGACGGACATCGTGCTGTCCGACCCTCTCGTTTCAAAACGCCATGCCGCCATACAGCTTGTCAACGGCAAGCTGATTATCATGGACTTGAGCAGCACCAACGGCACCTTCGTCAACGGCAGCCAGATCAGACAGATGGAACTGGCCGTTGGTGATGATATCCTGCTTGGCAGCACCTTGCTGAAAGTCGAGAAGCTCTCACCGACATAAGTTTTTTCCGCTGAACCGTCGGCAATCTTTCGGAGAACCAGCATGCCAGGAACCACCATACCCTTTTATGTACGCCTCCTGACCGGGGCACTGCTGACGTTGTTTTTTTCATGCATGCTCATCTACTTCCCCGCCCCGACCACCCTGATAGAATCAAAGCTCTATGACCTGCGCATGAAAATGCGCCCAACCCAGCCCCCCCCAACAGATATCGTCATTGCAGCCATTGATGACAAAAGCATTGAAAAGCTGGGGCGCTGGCCCTGGAACCGCGACATCATCGCCAGACTCGTTGACAGGCTGGCAGAGGCCGATGCGTCTGTCATCGCCTTTGACATCATCTTTTCCGAGAAAGAGCGCAACGATCCTCTGCTAGCCAAGTCAATCGACAATGCCGGCAATGTGATTCTACCGATAGTATTTGACTTCGCCGGCAAAGACAGACCTGCCACAGCTGCAGCAACCGAGCAGGCCGCCCTTTCCTCCGTAACACATCCAGATCGTTTTTCCCGTTATCAGCCGATTACGGCCAAAGGGCAACTGGCGCCGGTTCCGCAATTAACCGGCAAAGCAGCAGGACTTGGGCATATCAACATGTTCCCTGACCGTGACGGCACCTTGCGCTGGGAAGCCTTGCTGATTGCCTTTGAAGACCTGCTATACCCTTCCCTGCCGCTCAGTGTCGCTGCCCGGCATATGGGCATTGACACCGCAAATATCAACGTTGATGCGGCCAGATCCATAGCGGTTGCCAGATCCGTCATCCCGACCGATGAGTGGGGACGCACACTCATCAACTACTACGGCCCTTCGCAAACCTTTATCCACTACCCCATCAGTGACATCATCAACGGCCAGGTCAAGCCGGAAAAGCTGGCCAACAAGATCGTCCTGATTGGTGCCACTGCTGTCGGCATTTATGATCTGCGTGTCACCCCATATTCCCCGGCCATGCCCGGCATCGAAAAACATGCTGCCGTCGTGGCATCCATCCTGGACAACCGTTTCATCACCCGGGCCTCAGATAGATTGAACCTTGCGGTACTGATCTTTTCTGGACTGCTGCTCAGTGCGCTGCTGGCAAAAATGAATGTGGTCAAGGCATCCATGGCCACCGCAATCTGCTTGGGGATAGTGGTCTGCACAGCGTTCTGGATATTTTCTGCGCACGGACTATGGATCAACCTGACATGTCCAGCCGCAAACCTGATCGGCATCTTCACCACAGTAACAGCATACAACTACTGGGCTGAAGAACGTTTTTCACGCGACATCAGACGCATGTTTTCCAATTATGTCACCGCCAGGGTAGTCAACGAGCTGATCAAAAACCCGCAAATGGCCAAACTAGGCGGCGAACGTCGCGTAGTTACCGTACTGTTTTCGGACATCAAAGGCTTCACCACCTTTTCGGAAAAGCACTCTCCAACCGAGGTAGTTTCTGTACTTAACGAATATCTGGGGGCGATGACCGAAATCATTTTCAAATGGGAAGGCACACTGGACAAGTTTGTCGGTGATGAAATCATGGCCTTCTGGGGAGCGCCGCTGATCCAGGATGACCACGCGGAACGGGCGGTCATGTGTGCCATGGACATGCGCAGCCGACTTGATGAACTTCAGCGCAAATGGCTTTCAGAAGGCAGACCGGCGCTGGATGCGGGGATTGGCATCAATTCAGGGGAAATGCTGGTTGGCAATATCGGCGCCGAAGGTAAGAAAATGGACTACACCGTGATCGGTGACCACGTCAATCTGGGGGCCCGAGTAGAAGCCCTGACGCGTAAATACGAAAAGCCGGTGGTTATTACCGCACATACCTTTGCCATGCTCCCTGCACAGTTTATGGAGGACCAGACCGAAAGCCTGCACTTTGAATGGCTGGAGGAGGTTACCGTAAAAGGCAAGGAGCAGGCTGTCGGCCTTTATGCAGTAAACACACTGCCCGGCAACTCCTGAATACCGGGGTAATATTGCCCTCCCTTTTTAACGTCAAAACTGTTATTGTTTACAAATTCATAACCTTCAAACAGGATCAGCCCCGGCATAACCATGTTCAAAACAACACGCATACACTTGATACGCCATTGCGAGGTGGTCGACCACGACCAGCCCCGCTATAACGGACAGACCGACGTCGCCGTAACCGAAAGAGGCCTTGAACAATACCATCGCATCAAGGAGCGTCTGGCTGCTTGCAGCATTTCAGCCTGCTTCAGCAGCGATCTTTCCCGCTGCGCCATCGGCGCGGACATCATCTGCGAACGACTTGATATCAAACCTAGACTTTTAAAAGAGTTACGTGAGCTCAATATCGGTGTATGGGAAGGACTGAGCTGGGACGAAATCAAGGAACGGTGGCCGACCGAGTGGCAGGCCAGACTGGACGACATGGTCAATTATCGGGTTCCGGGCGGAGAAAATCTGCTTGATATGGAAGCCCGCGTCATACCGATGCTGAAAGATATTGTCAACAGACACGAAGGCGACGAGCTGCTAATTGTAGCGCATGGTGGCGTAAATCGCATCATACTGCTTAACGCCATTGGCGCACCGCTCTGCTCAGTATTCAATATAGAACAAAACTTCTGCTGCCACAATATCATCGACTATTATTCTGACGGCCTGGCAACGGTAAAACTGCTCAACGGCCAGCTATCATAAATACAACCGAACCGCCTCAGCCATCCCCACATTTATCATCATTTATCCAATTACATCAAGCGGATACAGTCAAACCACGGCAACATATAGCCACATAATTAATTAAAAATGCCGTGTATGTTGCATTTACAGACTTTTGTGACAAACTTGAGACGTAAGTCATGTTATCCCGCTTGATTATTACAGTGCTTACATGCTAGATTTACGCAAACATCGGGGACCTCGCCGATGTGCGGCTTCACAGCAAATTACAAGTCGCAATTCATTTATATACAAAAACATTCTAAACAAGGTTTAGGAGGAGAGCATGAGCAACGCACTGGTTCCTATTAAATCGGATGAGTCGCACGGCGAGCTGATCCAGCTGGTTAGTTTCAATCTTGATCAGGAAGAATATGGGGTTGACGTGCTCAAGGTGCGTGAGATCATCCGCATGCCCATTGTCACCCGCGTACCAAACACACCACATTACGTCGACGGCGTCATCAATCTTCGCGGCAAGGTCATTCCGATCATTTCCATGCGCAAGAAGTTCGGCCTGATGGAGACAGAAAACGACAAACAGACCAGAATTATGGTCATGGATGTCGATGGTGAATTGATGGGCTTTATCGTTGATGCGGTTTCCGAAGTCATCCGTATCTCCGGAAGCGAGATTCAGCCATCACCAGCAGTAGTAGCCAGCGGCATCGATCAGGAATGCATTGCCGGTGTCATTAACCAGGCCGACAGGCTGCTCGTGCTGCTGGATCTGGAAAAAATGTTCTCCAGCGACGAAAAGAGCCTGTTCAGCTCGCTGTAATCTGACTCAAGCCCATTCCAGGAGTGATAAATGTCACCGATTGATTGCGAAGATCAGGAACTGTTAGAAGGTTTTCTGACTGAAACCACAGAATTGCTGGAAAAACTTGATGATGACCTTGTGGCCCTGGAAAAGGCTACCGACCAGGCCGATTTGCTAAACAGTATTTTCCGCTCGATACATACTGTTAAAGGCGCCTCCAGTTTTCTCGGCTTCGATCTGCTGGTCAGGGTCACCCACAAGACGGAGGATGTGCTGAACCGCCTGCGTAAGGGTGAACTTGCAGTAACACCGGAAATCATGGATATCGTTCTTGAGGCTACAGACCTGGTCAAGCTGCTGGTCAGTGATATCAAGGCGGGAGAGATACAGGACCGTGAGATCGATGAAACCATTGCCAAACTCATCCCGCTGCTGACGGATACGGCACCCGCACAACAACCGCAAACAACGCCACAGCCGGCAACAGACCAACAGCCGGTTACTGCTGCAGAAGCAGCGCAGCCAGCTGAAGTACCTGAAGCGGCGAAACCCGAAACTAAGGCAGAGCTGCCGGCGCAAGAGGCAGCTGCGCCCCCACTGCAGCCAGCAGCACCAGCCCCTGAAACACCTGCGGCTCAGCCTCAGCCCGCTCCAAAACCTGCATCCGAGGTTGTGCAGAAAAAACCGGTTCCGGCACCCAAGCCGGCTGAAGGCAAAGGAGACGACCTCTCTGACAACACCACCGTACGAGTCGACGTAAAACGGCTCGACGATCTGATGAACCAGGTCGGTGAGTTGGTGCTGGAACGCAACCGCATGATCCAGATCAACCAGAATCTGCAGCAAGGCGGTATCAGCGATATAGATTTCAGCGAAGACTTTTCGAAACTGACCAAGCGCATGAATTTTGTTACTTCAGAGTTGCAGATGCAGGTACTGAAAATGCGTATGTTGCCTGTGGACAAGGTCTTTAAGAAATTCCCCCGCATTGTACGCAGTCTGGCACGCGACCTTGGCAAAGAAGTTGACCTGCAGATATTTGGCGAGGAAACCGAGCTTGACCGTTCTGTTGTCGATGAAATTGGAGATCCGCTGATCCACCTGATTCGTAACGCTATGGACCACGGACTGGAAACCCCCGACATCCGCACAGCAGCAGGCAAGCCCAGGACCGGCACCATTGTGCTGTCAGCCATTCACGAAGGCAACCAGATCATTATCAGCATCAAGGATGACGGCGCTGGTATTGATACCGACAGAGTGGCCCGCAAGGCCCTTGAAAAAGGGCTCGTCACAGAAGAACAGGTAGCAGCCATGAGTCAGCGCGAACTGTTCGATCTGATCTTCCTGCCCGGTTTTTCAACCAAAGACAAGGCCAGCGACCTCTCCGGCCGCGGCGTCGGCATGGATGTGGTAAAAACCAACATCAAGAAACTAAACGGCCTGATCGAGATAAAAAGTGAAAAAGGACAGGGCTCAGAATTCATCCTGCGTTTGCCTTTGACGCTTGCCATTATCCAGTCACTACTGGTTGAGGTAGAAGGCGAGATTTATTCCCTTCCACTCTCTTCTGTGCTTGAGACCCTGAGAGTTGATCAACGCCAGTTCCATGTGATCAGTGGCCAGGAAGTACTCAAGCTGCGTGATATTGTGCTCCCACTGGTGCGTCTGGAAACCGTGTTCAAGGTACAAAAACGCGATGAGCAGGAGGATTTCTGCTATGTTGTAGTTGTCGGCAGTGCCGACAAACGTATGGGGCTTGTTGTATCAAGGCTTGTGGGGCAGCAGGAAGTTGCCATCAAATCTCTCGGCAACTATCTGTCCAACATACCCGGAATAGCCGGTTCAACCATCCTTGGTGATGGACGGGTGGCCCTGATCATTGATCCGTTTGGACTGGTTGATGGCGGTGAATAACCCGATTTTCAGCACTGTTACAATCAACAACGAAGGGATAGAGCAACGTGGCAATTTCAGATAAAGATTTTGAACAGATACGCGACTTCATCTACAACATTTGCGGCATGTACTTCCATTCCACCAAGAAGTACTTTCTGGAAAGCCGTCTTGCCCGCAGGATGGAAGCCACCGGCAACAAGACCCATCAGGATTACTATCTGCTGCTAAAATCGCCGCGAGGCAATGAAGAGCTGAAGTATCTGATGGACGAAATCACTACCAATGAAACCTATTTTTTTCGCAATGTTCCCCAGCTGAACGCACTTGAGAACAAGCTGCTGCCGGAAATAGTGGAAATCAAGAACAAGATGGGTTTCCGCAAGCTGCGCATCTGGAGCGCCGCCTCGTCTTCAGGCGAAGAGGCCTACACCATGGCGATGATCCTCAACGAGAAGCGTTCCACACTTCTGAAAGACTGGATTATTGAAATCGTCGGTACTGACATCAATGAAACAGTCATCGCCCAGGCCAAGGAAGGCGTCTACAACGCCTATTCCGTAAGAAACATTCCTGACGTTTACAAGCGAAAGTACATCAAGGAGGACAAGGGGCTATACACCCTGTCCCCCGAGGTTAAAAAATACTGTACCTTCCAGAAACTGAACCTCTACGATGACAACAAGATGATCTTCATGAAAACCTTTGACATCATCTTTTGCGCCAACGTACTGATCTACTTCGACACAGCCTCCAAATCCAAGGTGGTTCAGCATTTCTACAACAACCTGCAGCCTTACGGTTATTTCTTTGTCGGCCAGTCGGAATCACTGCACGGGGTAAACGATAAATTCAAGACAGTCCATTTCCCCGGCGGCTTCTGCTACAAAAAATAGTCTGAGAGGACTTCTTCATGAATAAGACTGAAATGATTGAAAAAGCCGAACAGTTGGTCGCCAAGATAGATGATCTGCCCACTATACCCGTAGTCGCTAACCAGGTTTTGATGCTGCTGGACCGTCCCGATGTCAAGGTGGAGGAAGTAGCTGACCTGATGCTCACTGATCAGGTCATGACAGCCAGGGTAATGAAGATGCTCAACTCCCCGGTATACAAGCCGACCCACGAAATCAGCTCACTGCGCAGGGCGCTCGTATTCCTCGGCTTAAGTCACATCCGGGAAATCGCACTGACCACATCATTTATCAACGCCTTTGAAAAAAATGCCGGGGCATTTGAAATCAACGCCTTTTGGGAACACGCCTTCGGCACCGGTATGGTGTCCAAAACCATTGCCCAGAAAATCGGTTACGATGACTTGGAAAAGGCATATATCAGTGGCATCATCCACAACCTGGGCATGGTTTTCCTTAGCACTTACCTGCACGAGGAGTTCCAAGAGGTCTTGGACAACGCCAAGGGTAAACACGTCAGGCTGATTGACGAAGAAATCAGGAAGCTGGGCACAAGCCACTGCGAAATCGGCCTCTGCATGGCCAGAAAATGGAATTTCCCCGAGGCATACTGTGAGGTGATCGCCTACCATCATGCCCCGGAAGAGGCAACCATAGACCAGGAACTCTGCGCTATCGTCAACCTGGCTGACATGTTCTGCTGTGTGCGTGGCTTGGATTATGACGGTAGAGAGTGGGTCAGCTTCAATCTATTCGAAGAGCAGGCCTGGCAGATACTGAAAAGCAAGGCCCCCGGCCTGGTGCAGATGGATGTGGAACGTTTCTGCTATGAGCTGGACGATGCCATTCCGGACGTAAAAGAACTGGTAAACTCAATCTTCAACTCAAACCAACAGGTGGACAATTAATGGCACCAAACACAAATGGCAAAACCCGCATCCTGATCATAGATGACTCCTCCTTCATGCGGATGGCCATTCGCAGCATCATCACCAAGGACCCTTCCTTTGAAATAGTTGGAACAGCATCTGATGGCGTTGAAGGTGTAGCCAAGGCCATCTCGCTCAAACCAGACCTGATCACCATGGACATCGAAATGCCAAGAATGGATGGCATTTCCGCCCTCAAACAGATCATGGCCATGGCCCCCACCAAGGTGATCATGGTTTCCACGCTGACCAACCAGGGTGCCAAGTCCACCTTTGAAGCGCTTGACGCAGGGGCCATAGATTATATCCCCAAAAATGTAACCGACTCATCGGAGGCGCAAAGCATCTTTAAAGAAGAATTGATGCGCAAGATCAAGGAGGCCACTAAATCAGTGTTGGCTCCCCGGTCAGCAGCATCAATTGCAGCCGCCAAAGCAGCTGCACAGCCCACGCCGCAGCGGGCAGTCACTTCCAGGATAGCCGGCAAGCGTATCAACTATGTCGGCATAGGCGCTTCGACTGGCGGACCAGTTGCACTCCAGGAGGTACTTTCCCGCATCCCGGTAAATTTCCCCTATGGGATCATCGTCGGCATCCATATGCCCAAGGCATTTACCGGGCCTTATGCAGACCGTCTCAATGCCAAGTGCTCGCTGAACATCAGGGAGGCCGTTGACGGAGACATACTCAAACCGGGCCTGGCCCTGATTGCACCTGGCGGCATGCACACCTCGCTGGTGCGACGCGGCAACAACATTGCCGTCAAATTGGACCCGCCCAGCAGCCATCCGCAATATGTTTATATACCTTCCGTAGACCAGATGCTCTCCACCATGGCCGAAGCTACCAGCGGCTCGATGCTGGGGGTAATCCTGACCGGCATGGGCAATGACGGTTTAAAGGGGATGCAGATGCTGAAAAGCAAAGGCGGAGTCACCATAGTTCAGGACGAAGCAACATCAACCATCTACGGCATGCCCAAAGCCTGTGTAGACGGCGGAGTAGCCGATGAAGTACTACCGCTGGGACAGATCGGTTTCGAAATTTCAAAGTTTGCCGGATAAAACTGACCATACAGAGTTGTACTTTTATTTCATGGCCACCTAAACAGGTGGTCATTTCATTTTATGAAACGCGCAACAGTCAAACAACACATTTCTCTTTACAATTCTTCACAATATGTGAATATTTCCTGCACATTTGTCGTTTATTTTCTTGTATCCCCGAAATATCCTCCCAGAGGTCAAAATGAAGAAAAAACTGATCAGCATCGCTGTTGCGATCCTCGTCATCACAGCAGCCGTCATATATTTTCTTGCAAACAGGACCACAAAGGATACTTACAAAACCGCCAGAGCCGAGCGCGGGCAGCTGGCATCAGCTGTATCGGCTACCGGAAATCTGGCCGCAGTTGTGACGGTTTCCGTCGGAACCCAGGTATCCGGCACCATCCAGAAACTCTATGTTGACTTCAACTCCCCTGTAAAAAAAGGTCAGGCTATTGCCCAGATTGACCCGGCCCTGCTGGAAGCTGCGGTAGAACAGGCTCGCGGCAATTACTTCAGCGCGGTAAATAACCTGGCCAAGGCCAAGGTGGCAGCTGCGGACTCCAAACGTACTATGGAGCGAAACCGGCAGTTGATCAAACAGGGGGTCGTGGCCCAGAGTGACTTTGACACCGCCCTGGCCAATTACGAACAGAATGCCGCCCAGGTCAACGTGGCCGAGGCCACCATCCGACAGACCCGCGGCGCCATGAAACAGGCTGAAACCAATTTGAACTACTCCACCATCCGCTCTCCGGTCAATGGTATAGTCGTATCACGCAGTGTCGACGTAGGGCAGACTGTTGCCGCCTCGTTCCAGACCCCCACCCTGTTCACTATCGCCCAGGATCTGACCAAAATGGAGATCGACACCAGCATCGATGAATCCGACATCGGCAGGCTGAAGGTTGGTCAGATTGCCAACTTCACTGTTGATGCCTATCCGGACCGGCAGTTCAAGGGTGTGATCCGTCAGATCAGAAACGCGCCCGTAGTCACACAGAATGTGGTTACCTATGTAACCGTCATTGATGTGGACAACAAGGATTTGCTACTCAAACCCGGCATGACCGCCAACGTTAACATTGAAACCATCAAGAAGGACAACGTGCTGATGGTGCCTAACTCAGCTCTGCGTTTCAAGCCCAGAACAGATAAGACGAACAGCGGCAAACAACCCAGAAAAGCCGTGGATAAAGAGGTAGAGAAGACCAAAAAAGAAGGTCAGCATATATACCTGCTGAACAGTTCTGGAAAGCCGACGCCGGTAATGATCAAAACCGGCATATCCAATGACCGTTTTACCGAAGTACTTGAGGGAGAACTGAAAGAAGGCGATGAGGTGATTACCGAACAACTGCAGGGTAAAAAACAGCAAACCAGCGGCAACCGCCCCCCCATGGGGCCGAGATTCTGACCATGGACGCAGTAGTAAGACTGGATAACATCACCAAGATATACACCATGGGTGATCAGAGGGTAGAAGCCTTGAGGGGTATCTCGCTTACGGTGGAGCAAGGCGAGTTTGTCGCCATCATGGGGGCTTCCGGCAGCGGCAAATCCACCTGCATGAACATCCTCGGCTGCCTGGACAAGCCCACCAGCGGTGAATACATGTTGGATGGTGTCAATGTGGGCACCCTTTCCCGCAACGAATTGGCGGAAATCCGCAACACCAAGATCGGTTTTGTTTTCCAGGGGTTCAACCTGCTGGCAAGAACAACAGCCCAGGAGAATGTGGAACTGCCGATGATTTACGCTAGGATCTCGGCTGCGGAGAGACACGCCCGCGCCCAGGCGGCCCTGGGCAAGGTCGGACTGTCGGAACGCGCCGACCATTACAGCAGCCAGCTTTCCGGGGGGCAGCAGCAGCGGGTGGCCATCGCCCGTGCACTGGTCAATGATCCTGCCATCATCATGGCTGACGAACCCACCGGCAATCTCGACACCCGGACCACCTTCGAGATCATGTCGATCTTTCAACAACTCAACAAATCCGGCATCACAATCATCATGATCACCCATGAACCTGAAGTAGCTGCCTTTACAAAACGCAACGTTCTGTTCAGGGATGGCATGATTATTTCCGACACACAGGTTGAAAACCAGACCGACGCATCACAAATGGGAGAACCGGCATGACCCAGCTGTTGATGTCATTGAGAATCGCCATCCGCGCCCTCAAGGTCAACAAAATGAGGGCCTTGCTGACCATGCTGGGCATCATCATCGGCATTGCCGCGGTAATTGCCATGGTGGCCATTGGCTCCGGGGCCAGCAAGGTTATTTCAGACCAGATTGCCAGCATTGGCAGCAACCTGCTGTTGGTGCTGCCAGGGTCAACGACAAGCGGTGGCTTGCGCTCCGGCTGGGGTGGCACCCCCACCCTGACCTATGACGATGCCAGAGCCATAAAGAACGAGTGTCCATCTGTGGCGGAAGTGGCCCCAACTGTCAGGGGGACCGCTCAGGTTGTCTACGGCAACCAGAACTGGTCAACCATCGTCATGGGGACTACCCCTGAAATGCTGGTCATCAGGGAGTGGCCCTTGCAGGAAGGCCGTAACTTCATGGTTTCAGATATCGATGGAGCGACCAAAACCTGCCTGATCGGCCAGACGGTTGCCGACAACCTGTTTGGCGATGTCAACCCGCTGGGCAGAATCATCCGCATCAAAAAGATACCATTCGTCATCGTCGGCATCCTGGACCGTAAGGGACAATCAGCCCAGGGCACAGACCAGGATGACATCATCTTCATTCCCCTGCTGACTGCCCAACGCAAGGTTTTCGGTACCCAGTTCCCCAATACCGTTGGCGCCATCATGGTCCAGGCCAAAAGTGCCGATGTGCTGAAAAAGGCCGAGGAGGAAGTCAATGAACTGCTCAACCAGCGCCACCGCATCGGTCCGACCAAAGAGGCTGACTTCATGGTGCGCAACCTGTCAGAGCTGATGGAGGTGGCGGAACAGTCTTCCAAGGTCATGTCTCTGCTACTAGGCTCGGTCGCGTCCATTTCTCTGGTGGTTGGCGGTATCGGCATCATGAACATTATGCTGGTATCTGTCACCGAGCGAACCAGGGAAATCGGCATCCGTATGGCCATCGGCGCCAAAGAACGCGACATTCTGTTCCAGTTCCTGACTGAAGCTGTGCTGCTGACCACCATGGGAGGTATTGTGGGCATGGCGCTAGGCATTGGCAGTGCGCTGACCGTTTCCAAACTGGTTGGCTGGCCCACACTGATTTCGTTTCACACAATTGCCATAGCTGTGCTGTTTTCTGCCGGTGTCGGCGTATTTTTCGGGTTCTATCCGGCCAAGAAGGCCGCCTCGCTGAATCCGATAGACGCACTGCGTTATGAATAAACTGCTGACTGTAGCATGAGAGGAAGAGCATGAAATTCAGAATTGCAATCCTGCTGTCTGTTTTGACACTGTCATATCCGTTTTCGGCAATGGCGGAGAGCCGTCAGCAGACGCTTTCCATCAGTGATGCCATACGCCAGGCTGCAGAACGGAATCTGGACATAAAAGCAGAGCTTTACAATCCGGCGCAGTATGAGGCCGACATCAACCGTAACCGCGCCATATACGACCCGGTCCTGATGCTGCAGTCCACCTACACCGATACTGTAAGTCAGTCTGCCATGAGAAATACCAATGGCGTCAATGCTTATAACAAAAACCTGCTGCTCAACTCATCCCTCAGCCAGCTGCTGCCGACAGGCGGCACAGTGGCGCTGCAGTACAACAACACCTATTACCGCAACAACTCGCCCGCTTACCTTTATAACAATTACTGGGTCTCCAGCCTGGGGGCAACCGTGACCCAGCCGCTGTTGAAAAACTTCGGCCGCGAAACCACTGAATTGGCCATCAGTGTTTCCCGCCTCTCTAAAAGCCTCTCCATTGACCAACTCAACAACAAGTTGCTGACGGTCATCGGTCAGGTCAAGACCGAATACTTCAAGCTGTACAACCTGCGTGAACAACTGGAAGTAAAGAAGGTTTCACTGCAGCTGGCCAAGAAAATCCTGGCCGACACCAAAGCCAGGGTATCCGCAGGGGTGATGCCGGCCATGGAGATTGCCAGCGCTGAATTCGGTGTCTCATCGCGGGAAAAAGATCTGATTGATGCGGAAAAGGCGGTCAATGACCAGAATGATTATATCCGGCTTTTGCTGCAGCTGGAAAACGGCGGGGAGATCATCACTCAGGATACACCGCTGCGCGATGAGCTTAAGATAAATGAAGAAGACGCCCTCAAGCGCACCCTGGATCGGCCAGATATCAAGGCCAAGAAACGCAGCCTGGAAATAAGCGATCTGCAAAGCAGGGTTTACAGAAACAAGACCAGACCGGACTTGTCCCTGGGGGCCTCCGGCAGCGTCACCGGCCTGGACAACACCTTCTCTGAAGATATGCAGAAAGTCAGCAGGGGCACTTCACCAGCCTGGAGCGTCGGATTAACTTTCACTTATCCCCTCGGCAATCGTGCGGCAGAAAACGACTATCGCAAAAGCAGGCTGCAATCGGAACAGATCACCGTACAGATCCGCGCTCTGGAAGAAAGCGCCCGTAATGAGGTACGCAGCGCCATCCGCAACGTAAACTCCTGCTACAAGCAGATCGATGTGGCTAACCGCGGCAGGGGCTATGCCGAAGAGCGGCTCAAGGCGTACATAAGAAAAAACCAGGTCGGACTGGCCACCATCAAGGAGGTACTTGATGTGGAAAACGACCTGGCAAACGCCAAGGGCAACCAGATCACCGCCCTTGTAAACTACGACAATGCCGTCACCAAACTCTGGCAGGTCACCGGAGAGTTGCTGGAAAAAGAGCATATCTATTTCAGCGAAAACGAGACCGACAGACTTTACAAAAAGATATCCCGATAATCGGAGTTGCAGATGCTGAAGCTGATCAAACCCTTTCTGCCTCTGGCCGCCTTACTGGCGCTGCTGACCGGCTGTTCCGAAAAAACTCCTCCGGCTGCCAGGCCGCCAGCGCCAGTGGTTACAGCTGATGCCGCACAAAAGGATATCCCCGTGCTGCTCAGGGCCATCGGCAACGTGGAGGGCGCGGAGGTTGTTGCCGTCAAACCGCAGATCAACGGCGAACTGACCGAAGTCAACTTTCGTGAGGGACAGGATGTAAAAAAAGGCGACGTGCTCTTCCGCATCGATGCGCGCCCCTACATGGCTGCCCTGCGCAAGGCTGAGGCCGCGCTGGCACGCGACCGGGTTATCATGGAAAATGCCAAGGCCAATTATGGACGTTACCGCCAGCTGGTCAAAGAAGGCATTATCACCATGGAGCAGGCCGAGGGCTACCGCACCAGCGCCGAATCGGCCGAAGCTACAGTTGCGGCCGACCGGGCCGAAGTGGAAAATGCCAGGGCCCAATTGTCCTACTGCACCATCAAAGCCCCCATCAGCGGCAGACTGGGCGTACTGGCGGTTCATCGCGGCAATGTGGTCAAGGCCAATGAAGTGGTGCTGGTGACCATCAACAAGATCTCTCCGGTCAAGGTGTTGTTTTCAGTGCCTGAAAAGCACCTGGCCGACCTGAAGCAGCTGATGTCCAAAGGGCGTGTAACGGTAGAAGCGGCCATTGACAAGACCGGAGGGTCTACGGAGAAGGGGCTGCTGGATTTCATGGACAACACCGTGGATGCCGCCACCGGCACTATCAAGATGAAAGGTATATTTGACAATGCCGCCAGGCGGTTATGGCCTGGACAGCTAGTCAATGTATCCATCACCATGGGTATCATAAAAAATGCCGTAACCGTGCCGTCCCAGGCGCTGCAGACTGGTCAGCAGGGTCAGTATCTGTTCGTGGTCAAAACGGACAGCACCGCCGAACTGCGCAACGTAAAAACCGGTCCGTCAGAACATGGTATTACGGTGATCGAGCAAGGGCTGCAGTCCGGTGAAAAGGTGGTCATCGACGGACAGGTGCGCATCATTCCCGGTTCCAAAGTGGAAGTCAAATCCGGGGACCGGAATCCGGGAGCCGTTGACCGTAAAGAAACGAAAATGTGATGCGGACAAAATGACGGAAAACGGCCAAATGACACGGACAACCACGCATGAACATCTCTGACCTTTTCATAAAACGACCGGTTATGACCAGCCTGATCATGCTGGCTGTCATGCTGCTGGGTATTGCCGCTTATGACAAACTGCCGGTAAATGACCTGCCCAACGTGGATTACCCCACCATCCAGGTCCGTTCCGAGCTGCCCGGCGCAAATCCCGACACCATGGCCTCGGCTGTGGCTATCCCGCTGGAACGGCAATTTTCAACCATTGCCGGCATCGATGCCATGTCCTCGGCCAATGGCCACGGCATTTCCATCATCACACTCAAATTCAACCTGAAACGCGACATTGACGCGGCAGCGCAGGATGTCCAGGCGGCCATTGCCAAAGCGGCCCGCCAGCTGCCTACCACCATGCCGACGGCCCCCACTCTGCAGAAAGTCAATCCGGCCGACCAGCCGGTATTCTATCTGGCTGTCAGCTCCCCGACACTGCCGCTGTCACAAGTCAACGAATATGCTGAAACCCTCATGGCCCAGCGCATCTCCATGGTCAGCGGTGTGGCCTTGGTGAATGTGAACGGCTCACAGAAATACGCGGTACGTGTGAAGGTTGACCCCAAGGCGCTGGCCTCCAGAAAGATCGGCATCGATGAGGTGGCCGAGGCACTTAATAGCGCCAACCCCAACGTGCCCACCGGCTTCCTGCACGGCACGCACAAGTCCGTCACGGTCCAGGCCTCCGGCCAGCTGTATACGGCGGAACAGTACAAGCCTGTAGTGGTGGCCTACCGTAATGGCGCTCCGGTGCGGGTACAGGATATCGGCACCGCCATCGACAGCGTGGAAAATGACAAGGTCGCCGCCTGGTACAACAAGGACGGCAAGTCCATCCGGGCCATCGTGCTGTCCATCCAGCGCCAGCCCGGCACCAACACCATCGAGGTGGTGGATAACATCAAGAAGCTGCTGCCGGTCTTTCGCAGTCAGATCCCCGGCACCGTAAACATCGATGTGCTTTACGACCGCTCGGCCACCATCCGTGAATCGGTGCTGGATGTTAAATTCACACTGCTGCTGACCATTGCCCTGGTCATCATGGTCATTTTCCTCTTCCTGCGCAACCTGTCCGCCACGATCATCCCGGCGTTGGCCCTGCCCCTTTCCATCATCGGCACCTTTGCCGCCATGTATGCCATGGGCTTCTCCATCAATAACATCACCCTGATGGCGCTGACCCTCTCCGTAGGTTTTGTCGTGGATGATGCCATTGTCATGCTGGAAAATATCGTCCGTCACATGGAGCTGGGCGAAAAACCGATAGAGGCTGCCTTCAAAGGGGCCAGAGAGATCGGCTTCACCATCATCTCCATGACCATCTCCCTGGTGGCCGTGTTCATACCGGTGCTGTTCATGCCGGGCATGCTAGGGCGCATCCTTAACGAATTTGCCATTACCATCAGCATGGCGATCCTCATCTCCGGCATGGTCTCACTGACACTTACCCCCATGCTGTGCAGCCGTTTCCTTAAACCGGAGCATGGCAGCAAGCACGGTCGTGCATACCTGGCCATGGGACGCTTCTTTGACCGCATGCTGGGCATCTACGAGCGGACCCTGCAGCAGGTGCTGCAGTGGCGCAGAACCGTAATGGCGATAACCTTGATCATGGGTATCGTGACCATCTGGATGTTCAAGGAAATGCCCACCGGCCTCCTCTCCAGTGAAGATACCGGCGCCATCTTCGCCACCACCGAAGGGGCGCAGGGGGTATCATTCCAGGAAATGGTTCAGAATCAGCAGAAGCTGGCCGCCATTGTGCTGGAGCATCCCGATGTGGAGGCATTCATGTCTTCAGCCGGCGCTTCCGGCAGCAGGGTCGGCAACAACACAGGCTTCATGTTCATCAGCCTCAAACCGCTGCACAAACGCAAGATGAACGCCGACCAGATCATTCAATCACTGCGCCCCAAACTGGCACAGGTGCCGGGCATACTTTGCTTCCTGCGCAATCCGCCCCCCATACGCCTGGATACGACACAGTCCAAGGCGCTGTACCAGTTCGGCCTGCTCTCTCCCAACACCAAAGAGCTATACAAAGGCGCCACCGAGCTTGAAATGAAGCTGAAGGATATCCCGCTGCTGCAGGACGTGACTTCGGACCTGCAGATCAGCAATCCCGAGATCAGTCTGGAAATAGACCGCGACAGGGCCTCCAGCCTGGGGGTGTCCGCGCAGAAACTGGAGGATGCCCTCTACTATGCCTACGGCAGCCGCCAGGTATCCACCATCTACGCCTCGGTCAACCAGTACCGCGTTATCATGGAGGTGCTGCCGGAATATCAGATGGATCCCGGCGCACTGGCAATGCTTTACATCCGTTCCAGCACCAATCAACTGGTACCGTTGAACGTACTCGGCAAGTTCACCCCTTCACTGGGGCCGTTGACCGTCAACCACATCGGCCAGACCAACTCGGTGACCATCACCTTCAACGTAAAACCAGGGGTGCCGCTGGGCGATGCTGTTGCCGCAGTGGAAAAGAGTGCTGCTGAAACCCTGCCGCCTGGCATCACCACCGCCTTTCAGGGCACCGCCGAGGCCTTCAAGGAGTCCACTAAAGGACTGGCGATACTGCTGATCTTTGCCATTGTGGTAATTTACATTATTCTGGGTATCCTTTACGAAAGCTACATCCACCCGCTGACCATCCTGTCCGGCCTCCCCTCCGCCGGCATGGGAGCCCTGCTCACGCTGCTGCTCTTCGGCAAGGAACTGAACCTTTACGCCTTTGTCGGTATCATCATGCTGATCGGCATCGTCAAAAAGAACGCTATCATGATGATTGACTTCGCTCTGGAGGCGCAGCGCACCGAAAACAAGACACCGATGGAGGCCATCTATGAAGGGTGTATCATCCGTTTCCGACCGATCATGATGACCACCATGGCAGCCCTGATGGGCACCCTGCCAATCGCCATGGGCATAGGCGCCGGGGCCGATGCCCGCCGGCCGCTGGGACTGGCGGTGGTTGGCGGACTGCTGGTATCACAAATGCTGACCCTCTATATTACGCCGGTCGTATACTACTACATGGACAAGATGCAGGTATGGCTGATGCAGCACCGTAAAAACAGGATTGCGCCCCAAAATTCTAAATAATCGGCCGCTACAGCCGATAAAATGATTACCTGCTTAATGTCTGGTGAATCGCTGCGGAAATAACCTCTCTTTCCGGACATGCAAATGATGAACATCTGAAGCTGTGCCAGAGAGTGCAGCAAGTTATCTTTCAAGGAAACCTCAATGGCCGAGAGCACCGTCCAGATAAAAGTACCTGACGACATCGAATACCGTGTTATCGGATACGCCTTCGGCTTTCTGATATCATGCGGTGGGCTGCTGGCTGGCAGCATGTTTGAAGAAAGAAGCCTGGAGTACTGGGCGGAAGATATCGTACCGCTTTTCTTTGCCTTTTATACAGGCATCCGCCTGTTCCGTTCATTTGTTACCACCTTGACCGCTTATCATGACACTGTGCCCCAGAGACGCAGGCCAGCCCCGCAACAACGGGAACGCATGCAGGGCGAGCATGCCGCTGTGGCCCAACTGCCCCAGACCCCCAGCTATACCCCGGAACAGGTGGTTGAAGAGGTGGCCAAGCGCATCGAATCTCAAAGAGCCGAAGCTGCCCGCAAAGGTGCCACCGGCCCATGATTTGAGACTTCAGTATCCGTTTCCTGTCCGAAAATAATTTGCTTTAATAAATATCGTCCTTTCAGGGATGCAGCTTCTGGTATATAAAGGAATACATGGCCGACCAGAAAAAACTTACCATCGAAAACGTTGCCCGCCTGCTGCAGCATCGCGGATTAATCAGTCAGGAGCAGCTTTCTCATGTACTGTCCAAAGGCAAATCCCAGGAATCACGTCTATTTGCCTCCCATCAGTCAGGCGCAACCCGGCGCAACCCGCAAGGAGCGGACGCCATTCACCCGGCCGAGGTAATCGCTTCGTTCAACCTGGAAATAGCAGGCAGAGCAGGCAAATACCTTACTGAAGACCTGATTACAGAAACCATAGCAGCTGCCTCCGGTATGCCCTATCTGAAAATTGATCCGCTCAAACTGAATCTGGATTTGGTTACGTCGCATATTCCGCGTCCATTTGCGCTCAAAAATCTCATCGTGGCCATTGGCGAACAGAACGGCATCATCAATGTAGCGGTGGCAGACCCCTTCAACAGCCGCGCTGTCGATGAACTGGCCGAAGCCCACCAGCTGAAATTCAAAAGGATACTTTGCTCAAAGGCAGATATCCTCAAAATCCTGCGCGAGTTTTACGGCTTCAGGGCCTCGGTCATGGCAGCCGAAGCCGAGGCAGCCAGCGGTGTTGACATCGGCAACCTGGAACAGTTGTTCAAGCTCAAGGGGCAGCAGGAGATCGAGGATAACGACAAGCATGTGGTCGCCGCCGTTGAATTCCTGCTGCAATACGCCTTTGACCAACACTCCAGCGATATCCACATCGAGCCCAAGCGCGACAAGTCGCTGATCCGCTTCAGGATCGACGGCGTCATGCACAACATCCATATCATCCCCAAACCACTGCATGCCCCTATGGTGTCACGCATCAAACTGCTCTCACGCATGGATCTGGCTGAAAAGCGCCGCCCACAGGACGGCCGCATCAAGACCAGCTTCAACAGCAAGGATATCGAGCTGCGCGTATCCACCGTACCGGTCGCCTTTGGCGAAAAGGTGGTCATCAGAATCTTCGATCCGGACATTCTGCTGCAGGACCTGGACAGCATGGGCTTCTACCCGCGGGAAATGACCCTGTACAGCTCTTTCATCAACCGACCCAACGGCATCATTCTAGTCACCGGCCCCACCGGCAGCGGTAAGACCACAACGCTGTATTCCACCCTGCGGTCGCTCTCATCTCCGGAGGTCAACATCATTACTGTGGAAGACCCCATCGAGATGGTCATGGAGGAATTCAACCAGATCGGCGTCCAGCACTCCATCGGCGTCGGTTTTGACACCATCCTGCGCAATATCCTGCGCCAGGACCCGGACATCATCATGATCGGAGAGATCCGCGACAGGGAGACGGCAGAAAATGCCGTACAGGCGGCACTCACTGGACATCTGGTACTATCCACCCTGCATACCAACGATTCAGTATCTTCCATTATCCGGCTGCTGGACCTGGGCATTCCCCCTTTTCTGATTTCCGCTTCGGTCATCGGTATCATTGCCCAGCGCCTGGTCAGAAAAATATGTCCTAACTGCAAACAGCAGCGCCAGTTGACTGCAGATGAAGCCGCCTTTCTGCAGCTTCCGTCGGCACCCCACGCGGTCTGGGAAGGCAAGGGATGCAAGGAATGTCGCGGCACCGGCTATAAAGGCAGGACAGGGCTGTTTGAGGTACTGGACATGTCGGAGAAGATCAGAGGGCTGATTAACGACTCCGTCGAACTGGCCGACCTGGTGGCCGCCGCAGGCGAAGATGGGTTGGTGACCCTGCGTCAGGTCGGTATCCGTAAGATGCTGGAAGGCCAAACCACTTATGAAGAGGTGATTGCTGTAACTGTCTAACCCCACAATATCCGACCACCAAAGCCGGTCATACCCCTGACCGGCTTTTTAGTTATCCCGTCCCGACAATTCGATCCCCCTATTGTCAACCAACAGTCTTATTCAAGGTTGACAACTACTATTGTCTATGCTATCGCTCATGTCGGAGGATTTAACCACATGAGAGAAATGATTCAAAAAGCCGCCACCAGCATCATAGCAGGCAATAATATTTCAACTGACGAAGCACTCAAACTGACTGAGGCGGAAGGCTCCAACCTGCACCTGCTGTTTGCCGAGGCATCCAGGATCAGGGAACACTTCAAAGGCAACAGCATCGCACTCTGCTCGATCATCAACGCCAAATCCGGCCGCTGTCCGGAGAATTGCGCCTTCTGCGCCCAGTCAGCCGCACATAAGACCGATGTCCAGGTATACCCGCTGGTTGATGAGGATGAAATTGTCAAATGTGCAATAGACGCCGACCGTTACGGCGCCCGCTGCTTCGGCATCGTCACCAGCGGCACAGGGATAAAACCGGGCAAGGAGTTGGAAACCATCTGCCGCGCCATGACACGCATCCGCCAGGAAACCGCCATTGCCCCTTCAGGTTCCCTGGGCATACTGGATATGGATACCGCCCTGATACTGAAAGAAGCCGGCATGGTCACCTATCATCACAATCTGGAAACTGCCCGCAGTTTCTTCCCGCAAATCTGCAACTCACACGACTACGAGCAGGATGTGGAAACCGTACGTTGCGCAAAGCAGGCCGGACTGAGGGTTTGCAGCGGCGGCATACTTGGCCTGGGCGAGAGCATGGCCCAGCGCATTGAAATGGCTGAGACCCTGCGTGAGCTTGATGTGGACTCCGTACCGATGAACTTCCTCGACCCGGTAGAAGGGACGCGCCTGGAAAATGCAAAATTCCTGACACCGCTGGAATGCTTGAAAACTATTGCGATCTATCGTTTCATGTTGCCGTCCAAAGATATCTCCGTTTGTGGCGGACGCGACAAAAACCTGCGGGAACTGCAGTCCTGGATCTTCTTGGCCGGTGCCAGCGGCATGATGACCGGCAATTATCTGACCAAGCTGGGACGTGATCCGCAACAGGATCATCTGATGCTGAACGACCTGGGGATGGACGTCAGAAAATGCAACTAGGCCGGGGTATATTCATCACCGGCACTGATACCGGAGTAGGCAAAAGCATTGTATCCGCTACCCTGGCCAGACTACTCAAACTGCGTGGCATCAATGTAGGGGTCATCAAACCGGCCACCAGCGGCTGCAGGAGGGATGCAGGCCGGCTGGTCTCTGACGATGCCCTGCTGCTCTGCCGTGCCGCCGGTGTACCGTGCGATGAGGATACCGCCCCCTATCTGCTCACAGAACCACTGGCCCCTGCCGAGGCCGCCCGTATCGACGGTGTTGATGTGGATTTCGGGCATATCCTGGCCTGCCAGAAACGCTTGGCATCACGTCATGACTTCCTCATCATGGAAGGGGCGGGTGGATTGATGGTCCCTCTGAGCGGCATGCGTACCGTGGCAGATCTGGCCCTGCTCTCCAGCCTGCCGCTGCTGGTGGTGGCGCGCCCCAATCTGGGCACCATCAATCACACCGTCCTGACCTGCCTTGTGGCAAAACAACTGGGAATAAACATCATCGGGGTGATCATCAACAACTATCCGCAGCAGCCCGGTTTGGCAGAGACATGTGCTGCCAGCTACATTGAGTCGCTCAGTGGCACCCCAGTGCTGGGAATCTGGCCGCATCAGGATACTGCAACAGAGTTCGAGGCGGTGGAGCAGTTGACCCGCTGGCTTGACTCCTTGCCGGAAACTGACGCACTGCTGAAAAGGTTGGGCTGCTAACAGCAAGGCTGTAACAGCACGCCAGCCAAGCTATGGATGCTGATAAAGCTGCAGCAGCAGAGATGTCGGATCCAGCAGGTTTCCAGGTTTGGCTCCGTACCATCCGCTTGTCCATGTTTTGGCACCACCGGCATACATTTCAAGATGAAGCTGCCTGGTGCCGCTGATTTGACCCAGGGGCTGCCCCTGTTTTACCTCCGTTCCAGGGTGCAGCCCGGGCCTTTTCAGCTCCGCGTAATTGATGCTGAAATCTCCGTGATCAACAAGTACCGCATAGGTCATCTCTCCGTTGGCCCGCCTGTAGAATGGTGCCACCCGCGTTACCACCCCGCCCCTCATGGCCACAACAACGGTCCCGGCCCCTCCTGCAGGATACAAATCCACACCGGCGTGTCGCCGCCGCCCCTTGTTTCTGGGCGCTGCGAAATAGGGATAATCCTGTGAACCTTTGCCCCATCTGCCGCATCCAACAGACGCTTCTTTAGTGAAGGGATATTTCAATTCAGCATCGAAAGGCGCAACCACATCCAGATCTAGCGAGGATGATCGAGCAGTGTTTGAAAAACATGTCATCATGATCAGAATCGCTGTGATTAACCTTAACAATCCGGCATCCTCCACATGTTTGTATAAGCATCTGACTGTTTAAAAAACCGCATAACAGCCTGTAATCAGTGCTTAATGATTAAGATGCAAAATAACGCATCTGTCGTTTTCACAACACATGCGTTATTTTGCATTGCATTTCATAAAAAATCACGTTTAAATATTGCCGCGTCATATCGTCTGTACCGGCTTGCAACCACGTCTGAAACAACCTTCTACCGCCAGCATCAGAGGAAAGCCGATGACACATGAAACCCGCATACTCCTGATAGATGACGATGATAATGGCAGGCGCGCCTTAAGTATCATGCTCAAGGCCGCCGGCTATACGATCATTCCTGCGGCAACCGGCGAAGAGGCCTTGACCTTGCTGGAAAAAGAATCATTCCAGCTGGTCATATCAGACCTGCTCCTGCCGGATCGTAACGGCATCGAAATATTGCGCCACTCCCGTATGACCTCACCCGCCACAGAAGTTATCCTGATAACAGGCTATGCCTCGGCTGAAACAGCAGTAAGCGCCATGAAAGAAGGTGCTTATGACTACATCACCAAACCGATCAATTTTGAGGAACTGAAGCTTGTCATAGCCAAGGCACTGGAAAAGCAACAGATTATTTCCGAGAACGTTTACCTCAAAAAGCAGCTGCAAGACCGTTTCGAGTTTACCAATATCATCGGCAATTCTCCGATCATGAAAATGCTGTTCGAAAGGATGTCGCGCATTGCCAAAACCGACTCCACCGTACTGATCACCGGTGAATCCGGTACAGGTAAGGAGCTGGTAGCCAGGGCGTTGCACTTTAACGGCACCAGAAAGGACAGGCCTTTTGTCGCTGTAAACTGCGGTGCTATACCGGAATCCCTGCTCGAAAGCGAACTGTTTGGACACATCAAAGGATCATTTACCGGAGCGATACGAGACAAGGCCGGCAAGTTCGAGGCCGCCAATCACGGCACCATTTTTCTGGACGAGATCGGCACCATGCCGCAGCATCTGCAGACTAAACTGCTGAGGGTCCTGCAGGAACAGGAGGTCGAAAAGATTGGCTCAAACAAATCCATCAAGTTGGACGTAAGGGTTATCTCTGCCACCAATCTTGATCTGCAGCAGCAAGTCAAACTGGGCAACTTCCGTGAAGACCTGTTTTACCGGCTTAATGTCATACCGCTGCACCTGCCACCGCTGAGGGAACGCAGGGAAGATATCATGGCACTGGTCTGGAAGTTTCTGGAAAAGTACTGTCAGTTGATGGGCCGCAGCCCGATGACGATCAGCAAACTGGCGCTGGAAAAACTGGAGAATTATGCCTGGCCCGGCAACGTAAGGGAGCTGGAAAACCTTGTCGAACGACTGGTCGCGCTGACAGAAGGTGAGGTCATCAATGCGGAAGACCTGCCAGCCAGCATGTCCTCTCAGCCGTCTGAAACAGGCGGAAGCCAATTGAAGCTTACCGATAAAGGCATTGATCTGGTGGCAACCGTCTCTGACATCGAACAAAAACTGATCAGCCAGGCCATGGAAATGTCTGGCGGAGTCAAGGCGAGGGCAGCCCAGTTACTGGGCATCAACAGAACCACCCTGGTGGAGAAAATGAAACGCTACAAAATGGGTGATTTTTCCTAAACAAAGCAGGATGTTAATTCATCGTGCCAGCCTCCTCCTGAACCTTGCTGTAAATGTCACCGCCTTTACACCATCCTCAGCAAACACATCCACCTCACCGTCAATATCCCTTTCCCCCAGGCTTATGACAGCAGCCTTGGCCGTCACAACCCCGCTGTTAATCGGCGCATGAAACCGCATCTGCATCTCAATGGTGGCAAAATGCGTGTCATCCGGCAGCATCGTCTTGATGGCAATCGCAAGTGATGTGTCCGCCAGCGCGGCTATAGCTCCGCCGTGCATCAGTCCCTTGCCTTGACAATGCGCCAGCTTGAAAGGCATGGACAACACCGCTTTGCCGTCAGCAGCGCTCTCTATGCGCATGCCAAGATATTCCTCAAAAGGGGCCAAAGCGATCCACTGCGGCAGTTCAAACTCGGCTTGCTGACCACATGGAATCAGTTGGTCGTATAGTTTCTCATACATACAGCGGTCTCCCTTCAAGATGGATAGTACAACGGATACTGAGTCCAATAAAAAAGGCATCTGCCTAAATGCAGATGCCTTAAAATGGCGGGGTTGACGGGGCTCGAACCCGCGACTTCCAGCGTGACAGGCTGGCACTCTAACCGACTGAGCTACAACCCCAGATTTATGAATCCAGGCGTATCAATTAAAAACAGGGGAAATTACTTTCCCCTGTTTGGTTTGGTGGGTGAAGAGGGGATCGAACCCCCGACATCCAGCTTGTAAGGCTGGCGCTCTCCCAGCTGAGCTATTCACCCAATATTTTATGGCGGGGTTGACGGGGCTCGAACCCGCGACTTCCAGCGTGACAGGCTGGCACTCTAACCGACTGAGCTACAACCCCCCGTGTTAAACTTGATTAATTTACTGCGTCCTTCAAAGTTTTGCCAGCTTTGAATTTAGGTACTGTTGCTGCTGGTATATTGATTTTCTTACCGGTCTGCGGATTCTGTCCTTTGCGGGCAGCGCGCTTGGCGGTGCAGAATGTGCCAAAGCCGACCAGACTAAGTTTATCGCCTTTTTTAAGAGTCTCAGTCACAGAAGCAATAAAAGCTGCTACAGCCTTTTCTGCCTCAACCTTCTTCAGTCCGGACTTCTCTGCTACTGCGCTAATCAGTTCAGCCTTTGTCACGTTCCACCTCCTGAATAATTGTCATTGGTAGTTAAAGAGAAAGCATGTTTAACAAATTTATCCTCAGACTGTCAAGAAAAAATATCGTCTGAACTCACATTTTATGGGCAACAAGCACACTTTTTCTTCATTTGGCATCTAACCAGCTGTTTTTTCGCAGGACAATCCGCGAGTATTTATCAGGCTGCGTCACTAACCTGCTGCTCATACACCACAATCGGCTTTTCATTGTGGCTGATCACATCTTCACTAATTACAACTTCCTTGATGTTGGACTGAGATGGCACGTCGTACATGATATCCAGCATGGCATTCTCAAGTATGGAGCGCAGACCGCGCGCACCGGTATTACGCTTGAGCGCCTCCTTGGCAATGGCGATCAGAGAGCCATCTGTAAAACGCAGGCGCACGTTTTCCATATCGAATAGCTTCTGGTACTGCTTGATCAGTGAGTTTTTAGGCTCCTTGAGGATCTGTACCATGGCATCCTCATCAAGCTCATTAAGCGTTGCCAGTACTGGCAGCCTGCCAACAAATTCAGGAATATAGCCGTATTTGAGCAGGTCATCAGGTGTAACGTTGTTAAGCAGTTCACCGACCTTTTTCTCGGAACGTTTTTTGACGTCAGCACCGAATCCCAGACTCTTGACGCCGATACGCTGCTGAATAACACTGTCTATACCGGCGAAAGCACCACCACAGATAAAGAGGATATTAGTGGTGTCCACCTTCATGAATTCCTGCTGAGGGTGTTTTCTGCCCCCTTTGGGCGGTATGCTGGCAACAGTGCCCTCTATGATCTTCAGCAGCGCCTGCTGCACGCCTTCTCCGGAAACGTCGCGGGTCAGCGAAGGAGATTCACTCTTACGGGCAATCTTGTCAATTTCATCGATGTAGATGATCCCCTTCTGGGCGCGTTCCACATCGTAATCCGCCGCCTGCAACAGGCTGAGGATGATGTTTTCCACATCTTCCCCCACATAGCCAGCCTCGGTCAGGTTGGTGGCATCGGCCATGGCAAACGGCACCTTGAGAATCCGGGCCAGAGTTTGGGCCAATAGGGTCTTGCCGGAACCGGTCGGGCCAAGCAGCAGGATATTGCTTTTCTGCATCTCCACGTCACCCGGCTTGTTTACCGTTTCAATACGTTTGTAATGATTGTATACGGCAACCGAGAGAATTTTCTTAGCTTTGTCCTGACCGATCACATACTCGTCAAGTACATCCTTGATCTCTTTCGGCTTCGGCAACTTTTTCAGGTCGGGACCGAGGGTCTCTTCCATCTTCATCTCTTCTGCGACAATATCATTGCAAAGCTCGATACACTCATCACAGATGTATACAGCCGGACCGGCAATCAGCTTTTTGACTTCATCCTGGCTTTTTCCGCAAAAAGAACAGGTTAGATTTTCCTGAGTGGTGTCTCTACGACTCATTCAGTCCCCTCCTTTTCCGGCTTTCTGATAAATATGGCATCAATCAGACCATACTCCTTTGCTTCTTCAGCAGACATGAAATAATCCCGCTCTGTATCCGCCTCAACCCTTTCTTTGGGCTGTCCGGTTGCTACAGACAGAATGCCGTTCAGTTCATCCTTCATGCGCAGTATTTCCTTGGCATGGATACTGATGTCAGTGGCTTGCCCCTGAAATCCGCCAAGCGGTTGATGAATCATGATTCTTGAATGGGCCAGACTGTAGCGTTTGCCTTTTTCACCGGCGGCCAGCAAAAGCGCACCCATGGACGCAGCCTGTCCGACACAGATGGTTGAAACCGGGGCTTTGATATAGCGCATAGTATCCAGTATGGCCATACCGGAGGTCACCACACCACCCGGAGAATTTATATAAAAATGGATATCCTTATCAGGGTCTTCCGCCTCAAGAAACAGCAGTTGGGCCACAATCAGATTGGCAACCTGATCGTCAACACCGCCCCCCAGAAACACAATCCGCTCCTTCAGCAGGCGCGAATAGATATCATAGGCACGCTCACCCCGACCGCTTTGTTCAACAACCATTGGTATATACATAATACCCTTTCTCCATACGGGCCTAAGACCCCACAAGCCGCCATGCAACAAACGGCAGACTACTCTTCAGTTTTCTCACTCTGCTCGACTTCCGGTTCTTTCTCGGTAACAACGGCGTGTTGGAGCAGAAACTCGACCGCCTTTTCATCCTTCATCTGCGAGATCATCGAATTTTTTGCCTGGACATTTGCCGCATGATAGGCCTTGAGCTTGTCAATCATTTCAGGGTTATCTGCCGCCATCTCCTCGTACTGTTTTTCAATTTCCTCATCACTTACCGTGATATTTTCCTTTTCAACCAGCGACATCAGCAACAGACCGCCCTTAACCTTGTTTACAGCAAGATCGCAAAAACGCAACCTGAAAAGGTCATCTGTCATGCCCATCATCTCAATGGACATCCCCTGCCCGGCCAGCCTTGTCTTGAGATTGTTCAGCATGTAATCAAGCTGACGATTGACCATTGACTTTGGCACGTCCATGGGATTTTTCTTAACCAACTCCTGAATAGCGCGATCACGCAGGTCAATCTCGATCCTGTCCTTTTCGTGCTTTTCTCGATACTCGGCCATCTTGGCCCGCAACTGCTCCATATTTTCATATTCACCGAACTGCTGAGCGAATTCGTCATCCAGTTCAGGCAGTTCCTTGCGTTTGATTTCTTTGAGGGTAACCTGGAACAGCGCTTCCTTGCCGGCAGCATCGGCATTCCTGTAGCCCTGTGGAAGCGTTACCTTGATTTCCCTGTTTTCACCCACCTTCATACCGACCAGTTGTTCCTCAAAACCTGCCATCAGCAGGTTGGCGCCGACCTGAACCTCGGCGTCCTCGGCGTTCTGAGTCTCGTCCGGAAAACCATCAACGGTGAAGCTGTAGTCAAGTATAACCACATGTCCATTCTCTACCGCTGCACCGTCTTCCACTGGCACCAGCTGGGCCATGTTTTCCTGCATGCGCTTCAACTCGCCCTCAACACTTTCAGGACTGGGCTGATACTTCTCTCTGACCAGCTCAAGCCCTTTGTAATCCTTTACCTCGACCTCAGGCATAATTTCGACAGTTGCGCTGTATTTGAAAGAAGCGCCTTCTTCAAGCGGTTCCCCCTCGACGGTCGGCGGCTCAAGCGGTTCAATGTTATGATCCTGCAAGGCCTTGAAGAGTGATTCTTCGTACAGGCGTCTCATGACATCATCGCGCATGGCATCTGTGTAATAACGTTTAACCATGGCCATCGGCGCCTTACCCTGACGAAAGCCCTGCAGTTTGGCCTTCTTCTGGATATCGGCGAAAGATCTTTCAATCTCGCTGCTGACACGTTCAGCAGGGATTTCAATATTCAACTTTTTTGTGACGGTATTTATGGTTTCGACTTGAACCTGCATTTGGGATAACCTCACCTGAAGATGTATTTTGAAACAGAAACAATAATTATCAACTTATATGGCTGGATGAAATTGACTAGCGGCATTCAAGCAAGCCGGGCAGGCAAGTAGAGAGCTGGTATATGCGCGGTATACTCTCCGTAAGCTGGAGGATTTTATGCATCGCCATCGTCAAAAAATGGTGCGAGAGAGGAGACTTGAACTCCTATACCTTGCGGTGCCAGATCCTAAGTCTGGTGCGTCTGCCAATTCCGCCACTCTCGCACATGCATCCGAACCGGCCGACATTCATTAGCCGAGTCTGACCTAAGGCCAGTACAGATTGAATGATAAAAAATAAGTGAAAACCGTCCGTCGGTCAAGAAATTTATTGCCAGCCCTTTACTCCACTCAGCCTCCGGCCAGCTTTACCCGATAACCGCGCTGCTCCAGCTCTTTCAGCAACAACTCTCGATGGTCCCCCTGGATCTCAACAATACCGTCCTTGATGGTGCCACCGCAACCACACCTCTTCTTGAGGGCACCGGCCAGTGCCTTCAATTCCGCATCGGCAAGCGGTATGCCGCTGATGACAATCACCGTACCACCGCCACGCCCCTTGACCTGGCGCTGAAGTCTGACTGTCCCGTCCCCGGCCTGACTGGAGGGGGCGGAGTTTTTAACCTTATCCGGCCTGACACGCCCGCTTTCAGACGAGTAGACCAGCTGATGATTGTTGTTCTTCATATGGACTAAAACCTCGTATCTTCAAAACAAGGGACGACTACTTGCCCCAATCCCTGGCATAACGAAAATCACGGTCGATGGTGCGGTTGGAAACCTTGGCAATCACCGGCAGTCTGCGCTTGAAATGTGAATTCTGTACCTTGCTGTAGATGTTGTCGATAAACTCTCTCCCAAACCCTTCCGCCATCAACTCATTCACTGTCATACGTAAATCCACCATACGGTAAAGCAGTTCATCCACCTGGCGGTAGGAAAACCCCAGTTCCTCCTCATCGGTCTGTCCAGCCCAAAGGTCTGCCGACGGTTTTTTATCGATAACGTCACGCGGCACACTCATTGCCTCGGACAATTGCCAAACCTGACTCTTGTAAAGGTCTCCGATGGGGTTAAGGGCACTGGCCATATCACCGTAAAGTGTGCCGTATCCAAGCAACAGTTCGGTCTTGTTGCTGGTTCCCAGCACCAGTGCAGCCAGTTGCGCAGAATGATCGAACAGGATGGTCATGCGCTCACGGGCCATCTTGTTGCCGCGCCGCATATTATCAGCCTCCGGGAACATTCCGAAATAGGCATCCACCATGGTGGTAATCGGCACCACCGTAAAATTCACCCCGCAAGCCTGGGCAACCAGACGGGCATGGGCCTCGCTTTCCGGATTGCTGCTTTTGTATGGCATGCAGATGGCATGCACATTTTCCGGCCCCAGTGCCTCTGCCGCGACAAACGCCACCAGCGCCGAATCTATGCCGCCAGAGAGCCCCAGGACCACCTTTTTCAGTCCAACCTTGTGCACTTCGTCACGCACAAAACCGACCAGCATCTTTCTCAGCAGCTGCGTATTGCTCATGATTCCAGCCATCAGCGTCCCCTCTCTGATTCTATGCGCCTGAGCTCCCGCATGGTCACAAACAGGTTCTCATCGCGCAGCATGGGGGAAAAGATTCTTTCCCGCCGCAACTCACCTTCGGAAACGGAAGCCGTAACCATATCTTCATCAAACATTTTTCCCCGGACAACCGACATACCGGCCGGGTTGACATACTCCGAGCCGCCCCAGAAGCTGACGCCGTCCTCATACCCAACCCGGTTGCAGTAAAGCACACGGCAATTCAGGAACATGGCGGTGGTGGAAACAAGCTGCTGCCAGGCCTTTGCCGAGCCAAGCTCTTCTCCGTCTACACCCCTGCCGGGACTGCTGGAAAGACAGATCAGCGTGGATGCGCCGTCCATGGCCTGGATATATGATGCCGAGAGATGCCACATATCTTCGCAGATCAGCATCCCCATGCGGCCGAACCTGGTGTTAAAGGCCCGGAAGCGCTCTCCCCGAGCCATGTAGCGTTGTTCATCAAACAGACCGTAAGTAGGCAGATAGACCTTTCTGTGCAGGTCGACAATCTCCCCCCCCTCCAGATAGACAGCCGCATTGAAAAAACGGTAGTCGTCCGTGACCTCCACAAAACCCACCACGATAGAGATATCCCGGGACAGATCTTTCAGCCTTGCCATTTCCGGGGCGTCAATGCCTATGGCCACCTCAGGCACCAGATCCTTGAGAAAATAGCCGGTTAGGGCCAATTCCGGAAAGACAACCAGGTCCGCGCCGGCAGATCTGGCCATGCCGATCTGCTCTTCAATAACAGCAAGGTTGTCCGCAACGCAGCCCAGTTTGGGCTTGATCTGAGACAGAGCCACATTGAAATCCCCCATAAAACCTCCCTACGACATTGTCAATTCCATCCTGCAACAGCAGCACCCACCCAACAACACCTCATCACACAGACCGCTTAAACCTTGCGCGACATGAATGCCAGGCGCAGCTCTGGTGAAAGGTGTTCAATGGCATAACGCAACATGGTGCGCGGCATTTCATGTGCATGCATACCCAGAAATGTCAGCAGCAGTGAGCGCCCGACCCGCTTGCCCACTTCACGCAGCATCCACCCTACCGCCTTGCGGATCAGGTCATGGTTGTCATGGAGCAGCAGACGGGCAATATCGATTGTCGTTGCAGCATCCCCACGCTTGATGAATGCAAAGGTACTGATAATTGCCAGACGACGCTCCCAGACGGATTGGCTCCGGGCAAGTTCAAACAAGACCTGACGCGAACGCTCCAGCAGATGCAAGCCAACAACATGTTCGGCAGAGACATCAATAATGTCCCAGTTATTGATACGGCCACGCCTGGCATGCTCCAGATACCGGGTATATATCTCATTGCGGCCGAACTCATCTGCCTGCCTGTAGAGATCGCACATCATGATCACAGCCGCCAGACGATGCTCATGGACAGGGCTTTCCAGCAGTTTTTCCACCTCAGCCAGCGGCATCCCGCGAAACTGTTTGCAGAGCCGCCTTGTCACCGGCACGCACACGCCGATGAACATATCCCCCTCGCCGTACTGCCCTTTGCCTGTCTTAAAAAAACGCTGGAGATGGGCCGCATCGCCAGCATTGGCATGCTGCTGCATGGCAGCCATAAAACCTTGTGATGTTAATAATGCTGACACCCAAATCCCCATCAATAGGCCAGCTCAAACGCATTGACAATGTGCTCAATCCTGTGCTGGCCGTCTTCCGCAAGTAGAATGGCGATAACGTCGAAGCGTGAGTTTTTGTCGTGCAGTTTGTGCCTGGCAACATATGTCAGAGCGGCTTTTGATATCTGACGCTGCTTGAATGGTGTTACCGCCAGCTGAGGTACACCGTACGCCAGGCCGCGCCGGGCCTTTACTTCCACAAACACATAACTTTTTTCGCCTGGGTCACGAGCAATGATATCCAACTCGCCCCCCTGGCAGCTGAAGTTACGCTCAACGATTGCAAAACCTTTTTGCATCAGGTAAGCCGCCGCCAAATCTTCGCCCAGTTTACCCGTTGCCTTGTTGCCAACCCCGGGAGGGGCTGCAGTTTCAGCTTTCCTGCGCCAAAATCTCACGGCTGTTTTTCCAGAAAAGCAGAATCATCAAAACAGCCCTGCAAATTGAGGCCACAAATGCGGTAGTATTTATCCAACTCTTCCTCAAAACGCTGCCGGTCGACAGGCGGGACATTGATGCCGTCACCGCTACTCCCCGGCTCACTAAAAAAACGGATCGGCAGCAGATCATCGCTACGCGAGAATCCGTTGGCACAATTGTAGAAACGCTCCGTCAAACGGATACGCCTGCCGATACCCAACAGCCTTCCCGGGGAATACACCACGCCTGTCACTGCGGTAAGCAGTTCAGCGTACTCTTCCAGACTTGCAGCCACAAGCGCCAGTCCTCCAACCTTCAGAGAGTCGATGGCAGCAATGGCGTCCTCGGCAACAGCATTCATTCGCGCCTTGCCGGAAAAAGAAAAACGGTCCGTCGGCACCGGCTTACGCAGAATCTCATGGGACAAAGGATACGATTGCAGGTGACAGCCACCACGAGTGCTGGTGCAGTATCCCAGCGCCAGACCATAGGCCCCGCGCGGATCGTATGCCGGCAACTCCAGTGATTTGACCGTCATGGCCAGTTCCGGACGCCCCAAGCTTGCTGCCAGGCGACGCGCCCCCTGCGCCAGCACAGCACCGTCTCCGTTCAATGCGGCAATATCCGCCAGCACGGTCTCCAGTTCCTCCGCCTCCACAAAACGCCCGCGCAGCTCACCGAAACAGGCGATGACAGCAGCGGCGGAAACCGGATCCATCCCCAGATCGTTGCACTGTCGGTTGGCCCGGACAATCACCTGCGGATCGTCAATCATATTCAGCGCACCAAAATGTGATAACGCCTCGTATTCTGGCAGCAGGCCACCATTACCCGTCATCGGACCAAAACCAGGCTGCTCACCGTTCCTCTGGACAGCTGCACCGAACAATGACTGTAGCACTGTGGCCGCATATGCCGCTGCACCTTCGAAGACAGTGCTGCGAAAATTGGCAGCAGGCGTCATACGGCGTTGCGCCATCAGGTCAACCAGCACCGGGGTGCCGAATCTCGAAATCCCCAGTGGACCACAGAGAAAGGGCGAAGCCCTGAAAAGCCTCCAGACATCCTGTAAAGCCTGGTCAAACTGTTGCGGGTCCGCAATGCTTGTGCCATGGCCGCCTTCAGCCACGACAGCCTTAAGCTTTTTAGCCCCCATAACAGCGCCGAGTCCGCCACGACCTTCAATATTTCTGCCATGAAGCACTACACTGGCAAACAGCACGCCGTTTTCACCCGCAGGACCGATTGCAGCCACACTGCCGCTATCAACAAACCCGGCAAAGGTTTCTGCCGTGCTCCGTCCCCAGAGGTGCTCCGCCGATTCAATGGCGACACTGCCATCCTTGATACGCAGGGTTACCGGCCTTTCGCTTTTTCCGCTGACGACAAGCGCATCAATCCCGCAACGCTTGAACTCGGCTGCAAAAACGCCTGTCAGTGAGTTTTCCATGACCGTGCCGGTTAGTGGTGATCGAGAGCATAGCGAAATCCGCTCTGACATGGGGGCCGCGGTGCCAGTCAGCGGCCCGGCAGCAAAAACAAGCGGCATGTCAGGGGCAAACGGATCCAGAGTACAGCTTTCACGCAGCAGCCTGGCGCCGAGACCGCGCCCGCCAAGATAATTGACAAGCAGCTCCTCTGACAGCTTTTCCTTGACAGCGCTTGACCTGCTCAGATCAACCCTGATGACATAACCATGCCAGCCGTTCATAGCACATCCTTTGTCCGTGGCGACTGACCGCTGTCCATTAATCCGTATTTCAAAACATTACGGTCAGCGGATAACTGGCACACATCACGCTTTCTCCACTTTCGGCAGTTCCAGGACAGGGGTTTGGGCCGGGCGGTACAACAGAAAGGTCCTGCCCAGCACCTGGGCCACTTGGGCCCCGCAGGCAGCCGCCAGCGTATTGGCCGCCTCATGCTTGTCCAGCAGGCAGCTTTCCAGCAGTTTCACCTTGATCAGCTCATGGTGTTCCAGTGCGGCATCGGCCTCCCTGATCAGCGCATCTTCAATCTCTTTCTTGCCGATCTGGATGACCGGTTTGAGGCTGTGTCCAAGCGACCTCAGGAATCTTTTCTGTTTGCCTGTAAGCATATTAAATATCTCCGTCCACATTTTTCACCGCGGGCGCTTGACACACGACCCACCAGCTGCAGTCTGACCATGGTTATGGCCCAAACCAGTTGATATGTATACCATAGCGCTGAACGGCAGGCAAAGCAGATTCAGCAACATCTGGTTTTGCGTCGTGCTGCTTTTCATGAAACATGTCACCAAAAAACGCATATACTTTGATTGTCTTCTGTGGTAAATAGATGTAATTCAGTAGTTCTTTTATCAAGGCAATGCCGCTTAAGCGGCCACCAGGAGCTTTGTGAATGAGTCAAAATAAATACTCTATTTCTCCGGCCCTGACATCGTTCAACCATGAACAGATCACGCTGGAAGTTGAAGTTACCAAAAAAGGCAACGCCAAGGTTCACCACCTCCCCCCATCCATCTGGAAAAAGATGACTGGGGAATCCAAAAGCCCGTTGGACAAATCCATTGAACGTACCAGAGATTTCTTTTTCCGCGAACAACTGCCTGACGGATACTGGTGGGCAGAACTGGAATCCAACGTCACCATCACTGCCGAGTACATCATGCTGTTTCACTTCCTCGGCATGGTTGACAAGGTGCGTGAACGCAAGATGGCCAAGTACATCCTCAGCAAGCAGACCAAGGAAGGTTTCTGGACTATCTGGCACAACGGACCAGGCGACCTCTCCACCACCATTGAGGCATACTTTGCCCTGAAGCTGGCCGGTTATTCCGCTGATCACGAGGCCATGATAAAGGCGCGTGATTTTATCCTGGCCAATGGCGGTATCATCAAGTCGCGTGTTTTCACCAAGACCTTCCTGGCGCTGTTCGGCGAATTCGCCTGGTTCGGAGTGCCATCCATGCCGATCGAGCTGATGCTGCTGCCGGACTGGGCCTATCTGAATATATACGAGTTTTCCAGTTGGGCCAGGGCCACGATTATCCCGCTCTCCATTGTCATGGCAGAGCGCCCGGTGCGCAAGTTGCCGCCATGGGCAAGGGTGCAGGAGCTTTACGTCCGTCCGCCCAGGGCTACCGACTACACCTTCACCAAGGAAGACGGCATCATCACCTGGAAAAACTTCTTCATTGGTGTAGACCACCTGCTCAAGGTTTACGAATCCAGCCCGATCCGCCCATTCAAAAAGAAGGCCACAGCCATGGCGGAACAGTGGATCCTGGAACACCAGGAACCGACCGGGGACTGGGGCGGCATCCAGCCGGCCATGCTCAACGCCATCCTGGCACTGCACTGCCTGGGCTATGCCAACGACCATCCGGCCATCGTCAAGGGATTGGAGGCGCTGGCCAATTTTTGTATCGAAGACGAGGAAAGTCTGGTGCTGCAGTCATGCGTTTCTCCGGTATGGGACACAGCCCTGGCGCTGGTGGCCATGCAGGAGGCCGGAGTACCCACAGACCATCCGGCACTGGTCAAGGCTGCACAATGGCTGCTTGACCTAGAAGTCAGACGCAGGGGAGACTGGTCCATCAAATCGCCTGATCTCGAACCGGGCGGATGGGCCTTTGAGTTCCTCAATGACTGGTATCCTGATGTGGATGACTCTGGTTTTGTCATCATGTCCATCAAGGACATCAAGGTCCGTGACAAGAAACATAAGGAACAGGCCATCAAGCGCGGTATCTCATGGTGCCTGGGCATGCAGAGCGAAAACGGCGGCTGGGGGGCCTTTGACAAGGATAATACCAAGCATATCCTCAACAAGATACCTTTTGCCGACCTGGAAGCGCTGATCGACCCCCCCACATCCGACCTGACCGGGCGCATGCTGGAGCTGATGGGCAATTTCAACTATCCCAGGACCTATCCGGTAGCTGTCCGCGCCCTGGAGTTCCTCAAGAAAGAGCAGGAGCCGGAAGGCCCCTGGTTTGGCAGATGGGGCGTCAATTACATCTACGGCACCTGGTCCGTGCTATGCGGCCTGGAGGCTATCGGCGAAGACATGAACCAGCCGTATGTAAGAAAGGCGGTCAACTGGCTCAAGTCCAAACAGAACGCTGACGGTGGCTGGGGCGAGGTCTGCGAGTCATACTGCGACCGTTCCCTGATGGGATGCGGTCCCAGCACCGCCTCGCAGACCGGCTGGTCACTGCTGGCCCTGATGGCGGCCGGCGAGGTTAAATCCAAGGCTGTATCACGTGGCATCGAATACCTGATAGCACATCAGAATGAAGATGGCACCTGGGATGAAGAGGCCTTTACCGGCACCGGCTTCCCCAAATATTTCATGATCAAGTACCATATCTATCGCAACTGTTTCCCATTAACAGCCCTGGGCAAATTCAGGCGTTTGAACATGGAGCAGGAGAAACGCTGAAAAAGAAAGGCATAGCGGCTGTACAATCAGCTTGAAAGCCCCAGGTTTGAAGCAAACCGGGGCTTTCACCATTTATATTGGCCTATTCAAGCCACAGCTGACCAAGGCTGCATTATCCAAACAATATGAAGGTATTTGTTACAGGAGCAACCGGTTTCCTCGGCGCTAGCATCGTCAGGGAACTGCTGAAAGACGGCAGGGACGTCAGGGTACTGGTACGCGCAGGTTCGGACACATCCAATCTGAAAGGACTGGATGTTGAACTATGGACTGGAGATCTGCGAGACAGCGGCAGCCTCAAGGCCGGACTGCATGGATGCGACACGCTTTATCACGCTGCCGCCGACTATCGTCTGTGGACCCGCACCCCACAAGAGATGTACCGCATCAATGTGGACGGCACGGCGGCCATTCTGGAAGCAGCTTTGCATAACTCACTTTCCAGGGTGATATACACCAGCAGCGTCGGCACCTTGGGCAATCCGGGCGATGGCACACCCGGCCGGGAAGACACCCCGGTGACACTGAATGACATGGTCGGACACTACAAAAAAAGCAAGTTCCTGGCTGAACGAGAGGCAGAGAAATTCATTGCCCGGGGACTGCCGCTGGTCATCGTCAATCCATCAACCCCGATTGGGCCTTTTGATATCAAGCCTACGCCCACCGGCAAGATCATTGTTGATTTCCTGAACAGGAAAATGCCCGCCTATCTGGACACCGGTTTGAACATTATTGCCGTGGAAGACTGCGCCCGCGGTCATATCCTGGCTGGGGAGAAAGGGCGCATCGGCCAGAAATATATTCTGGGCAATGCAAACCTGACCATGCAGCAAATCTTCGGCATGCTGGAAGAGATCACCGGGCTGTCGGCACCCAGAGTCAGACTGCCTTATACCCCGATCCTGCTGGCTGCCTACGTTAATGAGGCGATTTCCAGCATTACCGGCAAAGCACCGCTGATCCCGCTTGCCGGTGTGCAGATGGCCGCCAAATTCATGTTCTTCGACCCATCCAAAGCGGTAGAGGAGTTGGGGCTGCCGCAGACCTCCGCCAAAGCGGCCTTGAAAAGGGCCGTAGAATGGTTCAGGCAAAACGGATACGCCTGAACCATTGCCGCTGATTGTTTGTGAAAACAGTCATGCATTGCAGACACACTGCACGAACAGAGGTTTAAATGTTACTGGAAAATATCAACAGCCCGGCCGATCTGAAAAAGCTTAAAGCAGAGCAACTGCCGGAACTGGCTGCAGAGATCAGACAGTTTCTGCTCGAAACTGTATCCACCACAGGTGGTCACCTGGCTTCAAACCTGGGAGTGGTAGAACTTACCATTGCGTTGCACTACTGCTTCGAATCCCCCAGCGACAGGATTATCTGGGATGTGGGGCACCAGGCTTACACCCACAAGATCTTGACTGGGCGCAGAGATACATTCCACACCCAGCGAAAATACAAGGGGCTTTCCGGATTCCCCAAACGCTGCGAATCCGAACACGACGCCTTCGGTGTGGGGCACTCCTCCACGTCCATTTCTGCCGGTCTCGGCATGGCTGCAGCCGCCGCTCTTGCCAACTCGCACAGACACGCCATTGCAGTCATCGGTGATGGCTCGCTCACCGGCGGCATGGCCTTCGAGGCACTTAATCAGGCAGGACACCTCAAAAAAAACCTGATCGTCATCCTCAACGACAACGAGATGTCCATTTCCCAAAACGTAGGTGCCTTTTCATCCTTCATCTCCCGCAAGATGACCGGCAAATACTACCGGGACCTGAAAAAGGAAATGCAATCGCTGTTGAGCCACATACCGGCTATCGGCTCGGACATATTGCACTTTGCCAAGCGTGCTGAAAATTCCCTGAAGAGCTTTCTCACCCCCGGCGCCCTGTTTGAGGCACTTGGTTTCGACTATGTTGGACCGATCAACGGGCACGACCTGCCGCAACTGATCAAGATATTCAACAGCGCCAACGAACTTGACGGCCCATTGTTGCTGCATGTCATCACCACCAAGGGCAAAGGCTATCAGCCGGCTGAAAACACACCGGACAAGTTTCACGGGGTCGGTGTTTTCGATATCGCCACCGGCAAGGGCGCTCCCAAAGGCGATATCAAGAGCTATACCGAGATTTTTGCCGATACTATTGTGGAACTGGCCGAACAGGATCCCAAGGTTGTGGCTATTACGGCAGCCATGCCGGATGGCACCGGTCTGAAAAAGTTTTCGGAACGTTTCCCGGAAAGGTTTTTCGATGTCGGCATCGCCGAGCAACATGCCATGACCTTTGCCGCCGGACTGGCTGCCGATGGCTTCCGGCCGGTTACCGCCATTTACTCCACCTTCGTGCAGCGAGCTTACGATCAGGTGTTCCACGATATCTGCCTGCAGAAGCTGCCAGTGACCATTGCCATGGACCGGGCCGGTCTGGTGGGCGACGACGGGCCCACCCACCACGGCGTGATGGACTACTCGTATCTGCGGCACCTGCCGGGTGTCATCATGATGGCCCCCAAGGATGAAAATGAGCTGCGTCACATGCTGAAAACAGCCGTCTATGCGGATACCCCAACAACAGTGCGTTATCCGCGCGGCAACGGTTACGGTGTAGAACTGGACCGTGAACTCAAGGCACTAGAAATAGGCAAAGGCGAAATCATCAAGGATGGCAAGGATCTCTTTATCATTGCCGTAGGCTCTGTAGTGGTCCCGGCTTGCAACGCGGCTGAACTACTGGCAAAGTATGGGATCAATGCCGGTGTGGTCAACGCCCGCTTTATAAAACCACTGGATGCAGAACTGATCAAAACCGTTGCCGCCAGAACCGGATGCATCGTGACCGTCGAAGAAAACCTGCTGCAGGGCGGTTTTGGTAGCGCTGTACTGGAACTGTTGTATGACAACAGCCTGCAGGACGTACGTGTAAAACGCCTGGGCATTCCCGACCAGTATGTGGAACACGGCAGCCAGACCCAGTTGCGCAAAGACCTGGGGCTGGACGCCGAAGGTATTGCCGGCGCTGTGGCCGCCTTTTTAGGCGGCATAAATCACTGATCAACAAACAGACCGAACTAAATTGCTCAACTGAAAACTCTCGTTCGAACATAGAAAGGAAGTACAATACATGCGTTTCCCCATGCGTCTCAACTATGACCTGACCAAATACATCATCAGCAACAAGATGAAGAAGATTGACAAGTATCCGCTGGTGCTGATGCTGGAACCAACCCATCTCTGCAACCTGGCCTGCCCCGGCTGCGGCCGCATCCGCGAATATGCCGACACACTGCAGGAAATGATGTCCCTGGAAGAGTGCCTCAACTCCGTGGACGAATGCCCGGCACCCGTCGTCACCATTACCGGAGGCGAGCCGTTTCTCTATCCTCACATCCATGAATTGATCAAGGCCACCCTGCAGCGAGGTAAACACATCTATCTCTGTACCAATGCACTGATTCTTGACAAACACTTGGACAAACTGTCCCCGCATCCAAACTTCATCCTCAATGTCCACATGGACGGACTGGAAGAGACCCACGACCGCGCCTTGAACCGCAAGGGTGCCTTCAAGATTGCCATCGAGGCCATTGCCAAGGCAAAACAGAAGGGGCTGCGTGTCTGCACCAATACCACCATCTTCAAGGAAACTGACCTGGTCGAGATTGAAATGCTGTTCTCACGCCTTGAAGAGATGGGCGTAGACGGTATGCTGGTTGCACCGGGCTTCGATTATGAAGCAGTTGGCGAGAAACTGTTCCTGGAGCGTCGGGACATTGAACGCAAGTTCGCCGAAGTTTACGAAATGAGTAAGAAACACCGTTTTTTCTCTACCCCCATGTACCTGCGCTTCCTCAAGGGTGAAAAAAAGCTGGAATGCACCCCCTGGGGCAACCCGACCCGCAATCCGCGCGGATGGAAGGCGCCCTGCTATCTGATTACTGATGCGCACTATCCGACATACAAGGAAATGATGGAAAAGACCGACTGGAGCAAGTACGGGGTCGGCAAAGACCCGCGCTGTGCCCAATGCATGATGCACTGCGGTTTCGAACCAAGCGTGGTTACGGAAATCGGCAAAAGCCCCAAAGATATGCTGGAAATGTTCATCTGGAACCTGACCTGAGACTTACGCCGGCCAGATTGTCGCCCTGTAGCGGCATAAGTCTGGCGCGCAACAAGCAAAACCCAAGCTGCCGACAGGGATGACATGCAAAAATTGCGTCCATTGTTAAAAAAGCTGTTTACGCCTGTCACCATTATGGTGATACCGCACTCACGCAACAGCGCTCTCAATTTCAAGCTTCCCTCGGTTGTACTGGGGTTGCTTGTCTTTCTGGCCTGTGTCGGCATCATCTACACTGCTTCGCTGACAGTGCATGCAGTGGATTATTTTGTGATGAAGAAGCAATACACCTACCTGACCGGCCAGTTCAGCTCACTGCAATCCAGCATCCGTTCCATCAGGGAATCGGAGGCCGAGTTCAAGAAGCTCTTTTCGCTGGGCACCAAGACCGAGGTGCTGGACGCCGCTGCCGGGAAACAGAAGGAAAATGACGGCAATATCAATATTGAGGAACTGAAAAAACAGGTCAGTCAGTCCATGAGCACCGTCACCGAGATCAAGCGCTACCTGGCCCGGGAACTTGACCGTTTCAGGGCCACCCCCAGAGGCTGGCCCGTGGAAGGCAAGGTAACCTCAATATTCGGTCCACGTATACACCCCCAGACAGGACGCCAGCAATTTCATTACGGCGTAGACCTTTCCGCCCCTACCGGCACCCCTGTACGCGCAACAGCAGACGGCATTGTCAGCTTCTCCGGCTGGAGCAATGGGAACGGCAATGTGGTTGTCATCGAACACGGTCACGGTTTCAGCACCGTTTATGCCCATAACAGCAAACTTGAGGTAAAAAGCGGACAGATGATCAAACAGGGGGCGCTGATTGCCGCCACCGGGGCCACCGGTAATGCCACCGGACCCCACGTGCATTACGAGGTTTGGAAAAACGGCAAACAGGTGGATCCGACATCATTCCTGAGCAACAGGTAGCTCAAGCATCTTAACAGTTGCACAAATTATCCTACGGGAGCGCATCCATGTTTCACAAACAACCTAAACTGGAAATCATCATTGGGCCGGAGTCACTGATCAAAGGAGAGATTTCAAGCAAGGGCACCGTGCGAATCGACGGCTGGCTGGAAGGCGACATCAGTGCGGACAGCGTGATTATCGGTAAAACCGGCACGATCAACGGAGATGCCAATGTGCGGCTGATGGTTGTTGGAGGCCGGATCATCGGCAACATCAGGGCTGCGGAGGCGGTTGACATCCAGAACACCGGCGATGTGTGCGGTGACATTACGGCGGCACGGCTGAGCATCGCCGATGGAGGCAAATTCGACGGCAGATCAACCATGCAACGCACCCGGGAGCTTTCCTACCAGTCACCGGAAGAGGTGCAGGCCGCGGAGGGGATTACCCAGGAAATCGCAAATCAGTAACACTTAATAGTCAGCTCACAGAGCCCCCAAAAAAGCTGTCAGCAATAAAAAAGCTGTCCACCAAAAGGTGAACAGCTTTTTTTAAAGGATAATGGCCCATCGACGGAATCCGCTATGTCACAGACCACGCACGGCAACAGCTGCTAACAAACGCCCAGTAATTCTCTCAGTTTTGCACCGATATCAGCTTCTCTCATCATGGTTTCGCCGATCAGGAAGGCCACAGCACCATCAGTAGCGAGACGTTCAATATCGCCACGCGTATTAATGCCACTTTCCGAGACTAGCAGTCGGTCTGGCGGCAACATGCGGGACAGCCGTCCGGTGGTAGTCATGTCTGTCACAAAGTCATGCAGGTTGCGGTTGTTTACGCCGACCATACGGCACTCCGTCTGCAGTGCCAGCTCCATCTCCCGCTCGTCATGCACTTCCAGCAGCACATCCAGCCCCAGTTCAGCAGCCAGGGCATGATAGTCTCTCATCTGTGGCAACTCCAGACAGGCAGCAATCAGCAGCACGGCATCCGCCCCTGCCACCCTGGCCTCCCATAGCTGGTACTCATCAATGATGAAATCCTTGCGCAGCAGCGGTAAGGCAACCATCTTGCGGATAGCCTCCAGATATTCCAAACTGCCCAGAAAAAACTGCTCGTCGGTAAGTACCGAAAGGCAGGCAGCGCCATTCTGCTCATAGATGCGAGCAATAGTTACAGGATCAAAGTCCGCCCTGATGATCCCCTTGCTGGGTGACCCCTTCTTGACCTCTGCTATGACAGCGGTCAGTCCATCGCTGCTTTTGCGGCGCAAGGCCGCCTCAAACCCTAGAGCAGCCGGCATGTCGGCTGCGCGGCGGCGCAGTTCACCATAAGCCCTACGCGATCTTGCCGCATCAACCTCACCGCGTTTGTATTCAACTATTTTTTTCAAGATGTCAGGTATATTTTTCAATGTGCATTCCTGTCTGTATGATCTTCTCGCATGACCAATCTGCCGGACATGATTACTGCTGTGACATGGCAGCCAGCCTTTCCAGCTGTTGCAAGGCCCTGCCAGAATCAATCGCCTCGGCGGCCATGGCTATGCCATCTTCAGCTGTGACCGTCTTTTCAGCGGCCAGCAGCGCAAAAGCAGCATTCAGCAGCACAATATTACGCCGGTGACCAGTTTCTCCGCTAAGGACAGCACGCACTATAGCAGCATTCACCACAGCATCCCCACCCTTCAGTTCCGCCATGGTACAACGCTGAAAACCAAATTGTTCCGGAGTTATGGTAAACAGCCTGACACCAGCAGAGCTGACCTCTGCGGCGTGGGTCTCGCCGGTCAGCGTAATTTCGTCCATGCCGTCCGAACCATTAACCACGAAACCGTGCCGACAGCCCAGTTTGTGAAGCACTCCGGCCAGTTTTTCAACCAGGCCGGCGCGATAAACGCCCATGACCTGACAATCTGCTCCGGCAGGATTGGTCAACGGCCCCAATATATTGAAGATGGTACGAATGCCGATCTCGCGACGAGGACCAATGGCATGTTTCATAGCACCATGCAAAGCCGGGGCAAACAGGAAGCCGATACCGATTTCGGCAATGCACTTTTCAACCATTTCCGGTGTCAAATCAAGATTGATGCCCAGCCTTTCGATCACATCGGCACTGCCGCAGGCCGATGATACGGAACGGTTGCCATGCTTGGCCACCTTGATTCCGCAGGCCGACACAACAAAAGAGACGGTGGTGGAGATATTGAAGGTGTTGGTGCCGTCACCGCCGGTACCCACCACATCCAGAATGGTCTCCTGATCAATATTGATATCATCACGGTCGATATCCAGCACATTGCGGCCAACACGGATAGGTGTGGCCCTTTCCCTCATCACCCGTGCAGCACCGGTGATTTCATCAATGGTCTCGCCTTTCATGCGCAAGGCGGTTATAAAAGCACCGATCTGCGCCTGGGTCGCCTCACCGGACATGATCTGGTTCATGACATCAATCATTTCCCCTTCGCTCAAGTCCAGATGCTCAACAATCCGTGCAATGGCCTTCTTTATCATGGCACTCCTCCTATTATCAGTAGAACCTTGAAACACGTTCTGCAGAAGCCAATATAGCAGATGAGCTCAGCAGAAGTTTTTCAAGGAACTGTCAGAACAAAATTGGGGATGCCGAAGCATCCCCAATTCCGTAAACCTGCGCCAACATTATCAGTCAAGTCAAAAGCTGTCCGCCAGTTATTGCCCTTCTTTGATCCTGCGGATGGCCTCTCTGATCATGGACTCGGCAAGATCAGGCACCACTTCCCAGACAATCTTCTCAATGACTTCTTTGGAAACAGAGGCAATGGCTGCCCTCAGTTGCTCTTCGCTGATTGCAGCAGGCACGACAGACTGCGGCGCTTCAACAGCGCTTGCTGCCACGACCGCCGGCTCCGAAAAGCTGGATATCGGTTCAAAAACGGGCGTCTCAACCGCAGGTCCGGGATGCGGGGCAGACATGGCCGCTGATCTGACGAATCCAGACTGCGCCGCATCATCAAAACTGGGGATGGACTCCAGAATGTTCGGCATGGCGGCCGCATTGAATGCTGCTGCGGGAGTATCAAGGTCTGCTGCTGGTGCTGAAAATGCAGGGGGTGCGATCGTGCCCGGTTCATCAACGTCGGCAAAAGAGCTTTCATCGAATTCCTGGAGCGATGCTGCGGGCGTCTCTTGCGGTGCAAAGGCGTCTGCCGGCGGTTCAGCAACCTGTTCTTCTTCAAACTCGAAGGTTTGCTCTTCTGTCGGTATCCACTGCGAGCCTATCTGGGCCGGATTCTCTTCGACAGATATAGCTGCTGTCGGTTCCACGTTGAAGTCGGACTCATCAACGGTCTGGAAAACAGATGATTCCGGGATTGACGGAGGTTCCTGCAGAGGGGCCTCGGCAACCTCTTCCACTGGCGGAGTAAAGGCGCCCCAGATATCATTGGCTGCCGGCTGCACCGCAGCGAACGGTTCTTCTGCCGCAGGCTGCGCAACGACAGCCTCGACCGGTGCAACTGGAGAAACTTGGACCGTAGGTGTTTGTGATTGGGCACGTGAGCTACCCAGTTCGTAAAGGGCTTTTATCTTGGAAATGATCTGTTGGGATTCAAAAGGCTTGGAGAGCACATCGTCAGCACCGCAGCTTTTGGCCTTTTCTTCATCGAAGGGTTCAAATGAACCGGTGAGCAGCAGCACCGGCTTTTGAGACAGGGCGGGGTTAGCGCGCAGGGTTTCACAGACCTCGTAGCCAGACATGTCCGGCATCATGGCATCAATCATCAACACGTCCGGATTGACTTCCACTGCCTTGTCAACAGCAGCTTTGCCATTATCAACAACAGTAAGGGTGTAATCCTCACCGCCGAAAATAATGCCAATCACCTTTTGAATGGTGATGCTGTCATCTGCCAGGAGAATACTAATGCTCATCGACCCCTCCAATTGTTTACGGGTGCGTGTTTAAATGCTCTGAAAGATGAGAAACAACTAGCATACCACCGCTAAGGTGTCAAGTTTTAAGCGATTCGTGCAGTTACAGCAATGCGTTGAGGAAATCGGTCCGGTATTTGCCGAACAGTGCCACCGCAAGTGTTGATATGTCGCTGCGCAGCTGCCGGAATGCTTTAACGTCGTGATAGTTGAGGCGGGTGGTCAGCAGCACGACAAAAAGATCCCGCGCGGGATCGATCCAGATGGAGGTGCCGCTGTAGCCGGTATGACCGAAAGACATGTGTGAAAAATAATTGCCCCTAGGCGCAGAGTAGGGTGAATGGATATCCCACCCCAGACCGCGCATCACCCTGCCGTTGCTATAAAAATATGGGGCCGTCATCTGTCCGACAACGCGTTCGGAAAGCACCCGGCGTCCGTCGATACTGCCATCGCCCAGAATCATCATGGCAAATCTTGACAGGTCAAAGGCGGAACTGAAAAGCCCGGCATGTCCAGCAATACCGCCAAGACGTCTGGCGTTGTAATCCTGTACAATACCGGCAGTGAAAGTACTATTGCCGCTCAGCGTCGGTGCAATCCGACCATATAGCTCTGCGGGCGGCAGAAACATGGTGCTGTAGGCAGCCATGGGGCGGAACAGCTCATCACGGCAAAATGCGGCCAGGTCTTTGCCGCTGACCCTGCGGACAAGTTCCCCCAGCAGGATGAAGTTGATATCCGCATAGCGGAAACGGTTGCCAGGTTCGTACCAGTTTTTCTGTGCCGTAGCCTTGCGGATTGCACTTTTGAACGGTTCATCCGGACTCAGCGACATATCGTCCAGGCCGGAAGAATGGGTCAGCAGGTTCAGGATGGTAATATCCTCACGGCCGGTACCTTCAAACTCCGGAAACCAGCGCGTCACCGGGTCCATCAGGTTGATGCGCCCTTCATCCAGCAGCTTCATGACCGCCGGCGTGGTGGCAACCACCTTGGTCAGTGACGCAACATCGAAAACTGTGTTCAGGCTAAGTTTCGGGGCATCAACTCCGGGTGCGATACGTCCCTTGACGGCACTGTAGACAATGCCCTCGTGGTTGCCGATGACAACCACACCACCGGAAATCAGATTGCGAGAGATGGCATTTTCCACCATGAAATCAATGTTGGCGGTCCTGCCGGCTTCCATCAGGTAATCAGAGGCATGTGACTCAGGGACAGCAGACAAGCAAGCGGCTATGAGGATGGATAAAATAATACGCACAGAAACAAACCCGGTCTTTCTTGCAGCCGGTGCCCCTCCGCAGCTTTGCAGAGGGGCACCGGCCTGTATCATCAGCAGCTGAGTGGATCAGGTACGGTAGTCAGCGTTGATCTTGACATAGTCATAGGATAGATCAGAGGTATAAACAGTGGCAATGCCTGAGCCGAGCCCCAGATCGACCTGCACCTTGAACTCCTTGCGTTTCAGCACTTCAGTGCCTTTCTGCTCGGCATCACCTCCGGCAAACACACCGTTTTTGGCCATGCAGACTTCATCAAAGAACAGTGACAGCTTCGATTGGTCAACCTGAACGCCGGAATAGCCGACTGCAGCGAAGATCCTGCCCCAGTTGGCGTCCTGGCCGAAAAAGGCGGTCTTGACCAGACTGGAGTTTGCAATGGACATGGCTGCCTGTTTGGCCTCTGCATCGCTAGCAGCGCCGGCAACGCAGATCTCGACAAACTTGGTAGCGCCTTCTCCGTCTTTGACGATCTGTTTGGCCAGTGACAGCAGCACATCGTTGATGATCTCCTCGAAAGCCGACGCCTCCGGGGTCCCTTCAGCAATGGTCCGGTTACCGGCCATGCCATTGGCCATGATCAGACAAGTATCATTGGTGGACATGTCCCCGTCCACCGTAATTGCATTGAACGAGCCGTTTACCGCTCTGCGAAAGGCCTTTTCCAGAAATGCGCCATCCACCTCGGCATCAGTAATAATGTAGGAAAGCATGGTGGCCATATTGGGCATGATCATGCCCGAGCCCTTAGCGATGCCGGCAACAGTGTAGCTGACACCATCAACTGACGCGCAGCGCGCCTCCATCTTCGGAAAGGTGTCCGTGGTCATAATCGCCTGGGAGATATCATCCAGCGTGCCGCTGGACAACCCCTCCAAGAGGGCTGGCATGGCATCACGCACCCTTTTCATCGGCATCTGCACGCCGATCACGCCGGTAGAGGACACCTGCACCAGCTCATCCGATATCTTCAGTCCCTCAGCGATCATACTGGAGGTTTCCTGTGCCACCTGCATGCCCTGCTCACCAGTGCAGGCATTGGCATTGCCGCTGTTGACCACTATAGCCTGGGCATAGCCGCATTTGATACGCTCCATTGAAAGCAGCACCGGCGCAGCCTTGACGGCATTTACAGTAAAAACAGCACAAGCCTTGGCTAGCGTTTCGGAATAAATCAGGGCCAGATCCTTCCTGCCCGGTTTTTTTATAGCCGCTTCAACAGCGGAAAACTGAAATCCTTTGATATCCATGTCAGGGTCACCTCGCATGTTCGATAAACACGGCACAGCCAGATATTCAAAGACGCAAGCCGCGCAACACGCAACTGCAGCCTGGGGAAATCCGTTCTATTTGCCGCAGCACTTCTTGTACTTCTTGCCGCTCCCGCAAGGGCAGGTCTGATTACGTCCGGAAGCCTTCTGGCTCTTGGCCGGCTGCTTTGCTTCTTCATCAGCGCTGTTCAAGTTGAAGATCAGCTTCTGGCTGCGCTGTTCCTCTTCGATCAGCTCGATCTCGTCAGTGCTTTCCACATGTACCCAGAACATGCGCTCAACCACCTCTTCACGAATGCGGATTATCATCTCCATGAACAGGTTATAGGCCTCTTTCTTATACTCCTGCTTGGGATCGCGCTGACCGTAGCCGCGTAGGCCGATACCTTCCTTGAGATGATCGATGTTGAGCAGATGGTCTTTCCAGTGGGTATCAATGGCCTGCAGCATGACCACCTTGATCAGGTGATCGATCAGCTCGTCGCCCATGGCCTCGGCCTTGGCATTGAAGATGCCGTGCACCTGTTCCTTGAGCATATCCCTGAAATTGTCCGGGTTGACACGGCCCAGCACATCCTGGGACAGGTCCAGCTGCAGGTTGAAGTTTTTCAGCAACACCTCGCCGATCGCCTCCCAATCCCAGTCAAAGGCCGCCATTTTCTCCACGGCATGGGCAGCCACAATATCCTCAACGGTTTCATCCAGCATCTCCAGAAAACTCTCCCGAATCTCATGTCCGGCCAGAATTTCACGGCGCTGGGTGTAGATCACCTCACGCTGTTTGTTCATGACATCGTCATACTCGATCAGGTTCTTGCGGATCTCGAAGTTATGGGCCTCCACCTTTTTCTGGGCATTCTCGATGGACTTGTTGATCATGCTGTGGGTGATGGCCTCCCCCTCCTCAATCTTGAGGAAGTCCATGATCTTTGCCACACGTTCAGAGCCGAAGATACGCAGCAGATCGTCCTGCAGTGACAGATAGAACTTGGAAGAACCGGGATCTCCCTGGCGCCCGGAACGGCCGCGCAACTGGTTGTCGATACGGCGGGACTCGTGTCTTTCAGTACCGAGGATATGCAGACCGCCCAGCTTGATGACCTCTTCATGTTCGGCGGCGCACTCGGCCTTGAACCTTTCCAGCACCTGCTTGTACTCCTCTTCGCTGGATTCAGGGTTTTCACGCCGCCACTGTTTGGCCAGTGCCTCCGCATTGCCCCCCAGCAGGATGTCCGTACCACGACCGGCCATGTTGGTGGCAATGGTAATGGCCCCCTTGCGGCCGGCCTGGGCGACGATCTCGGCCTCCTTCTCATGCTGCTTGGCGTTGAGCACATAGTGGGGGATACCCCTGTTGCGCAGCATATCGGAAAGCACTTCCGACTTTTCAATAGAGATGGTGCCTACCAGGCAAGGCTGGCCTTGGGCATAATGCTCCTTGATATCTTCAATCACCGCATTGAACTTTTCCTGTTCGGTCTTGTAGATCACATCAGGATAGTCCGGTCTCAGCAGCGGCCGGTTGGTGGGGATGACCACGACATCCAGTTTGTAGATTTTATGGAACTCCTCGGCTTCCGTGTCGGCGGTACCGGTCATGCCGGACAGCTTGCTGTACATGCGGAAATAGTTCTGAAAGGTGATCGTGGCCAGGGTCTGGTTTTCGTTCTCGATATTCACCCTCTCCTTGGCCTCAATGGCCTGGTGCAGACCGTCGGACCAGCGGCGCCCCGGCATCAGACGGCCGGTGAACTCGTCAACGATCATCACCTCGCCGTCCTTGACCACGTAGTCCACATCGCGCCGGTACATGGCATGGGCACGCAGCGCCTGGTTGACATGGTGCAGGGTTTCTATATTGCGCGGATCGTAAAGGTTGTCGATCTTGAGCAGCTTCTCAACCTTGAGCACACCCTGCTCGGTCAGGGAGGCATTTTTGGCCTTTTCGTCAATGGTGTAATCGCCAGTATAGGTCTTGCGCTTGCCGGACAGGGTGTTGGCCGGCACTTCCACCACCTCGCCCTTCTGCAGCAGCGGGATGATGCGATCGATCACGTAGTACTTGTCGGTGGATTCCTCAGTGGCGCCGGAGATAATCAGCGGGGTACGCGCCTCATCGATCAGGATCGAGTCCACCTCGTCAACAACAGCAAAATTGAAACCGCGCTGAACATAATCATCCAGGGAGAACTTCATATTGTCGCGCAGATAGTCGAAACCGAATTCATTGTTAGTACCGTAGGTAATATCGGCCGCGTAGCTTTCGCGACGTTCGTCATCGTCCAGACCATGCACGATCACGCCAACCGTCAGCCCGAGGAACGTGTAAAGCTTGCCCATCCATTCCGAGTCGCGCTTGGCCAGGTAATCGTTGACCGTAACCACATGCACGCCCTTGCCGCTGATGGCATTCAGATATGTAGGCAATGTAGCCACCAGGGTCTTGCCCTCGCCGGTCTTCATCTCGGCGATCTTGCCGGAATGCAGCACCATGCCGCCAATCATCTGCACATCGAAATGCCGCATGCCCAATGCACGCTTACCGCCTTCACGGCAGACAGCAAAGGCCTCCGGCAGTATGGAATCCAGCGACTCGCCGTTGGCGTAACGCTCCTTGAACTCAGAGGTCTTGGCACGCAACTGCTCATCACTGAGGGCGGCCATGGCCGGCTCCATATCATTGATCCTGGCCACCACTGGCCTGATCCTCTTCAGCTCGCGTTCATTCTTGCTGCCGATCAGCTTCTTCACAAGTGCAGTTAACATATATCTCCTCAATGCCTCATTTTTATCAATTCAACCAATCGCCCAACCAGTACAGGCGGAAAAGCAAGGTCTTCCGTTCAAAAGGAAGACTTGTCCCCCGCCTGAAAACAGCTTTTAAAATTATCACAACTCAGTATCTTACTCAACATAAAAGGGGTCTTAATCTAAGCGAAAAACCGGGACAAACCGGCCTGATGCCGAAGCAGCAGACCGGCAGAAGTGATATTCAACGAGGATCAGCCTGAGAACTCCAGCGCGTATACAGCTGATTGGCAATGCCCATCTGATCCAGCGCCTTGCCAACCACGAAATCGACCATATCAGCCACGCTCTGCGGCTGGTGATAAAAAGCGGGCATGGCCGGAATGATGCGCGCCCCGGCGCGGGACAGACGCAGCATGTTTTCCAGATGGATCTCGCTCAGCGGGGTTTCCCGCGGCAACAGCAGCAGCGGACGCCTTTCCTTGAGCATCACATCGGCGCAGCGCTCGATCAGGTTGCCCGAGATGCCGCAGGCGATGCGCGCCAGCGTACCCATGCTGCAGGGGGCCACCACCATCATGGACGGCGCCGCAGAGCCGCTGGCCGCATTGATGAACAGGTCATCCGCTGCCGCCACACGCAGCTCGCCCTGCCCCCCCAGATATTTCAGCAGACTGTCACGGACAGCCGTCTCATCACCGGACAGATCCAGACCGGTCTCCTCCCGACAGACCAGACAGCCGCTGGGACTGGCGCAGAAAGTTACCCGGAAGCCGCGCTGCAGCAGTTCGCCCGCCAGCCTGAGTCCATAAACCGAACCAGACGCCCCGGTCAGGGCTAGAAAAATGTCCTTTGACATACGCTTACCCCACCAGCACTTCCGCCGCGCTGCCCAACAGCATCACGACACTGATATAGCCGTTCATATTAAAAAATGCCGCATCCAGTTTTTCCAGGTTGCCGTCCCTGAGCAGCCAATGTTCATAAAACAGCATGGCACAGACCGCCGACAGCCCGACCATAAAAAACAACCCCAGCCCCATAGCCTGCCGCAGCCAGAGCAGAAGAGCAAACATAAACAGATGGAACAGGCGCGCCACCCATAGCGACCCGTTCACCCCCAGCGCAACCGGGATGGAATGCAGACCGCTTTTGCGATCAAATTCCAGATCCTGCAGGGCATAGAGGATATCGAAACCGGCCGACCAGAACAGCACGGCCAATGCCAGCAGCAGCGGAGGCAGGTCGATGCTGCCCCGAACGGCAATCCAGGCGCCCATTGGGGCGGCCGCCAGACAGATGCCCAGCACCACGTGGGCCATAGCGGTAAAGCGTTTGCAGTAGGAATACAGCACCAGAAAAAACACCGCCACCGGCGCCAACAGCAGGCAGAGGCGGTTCAACTGCGCCGCCGACAAAAGCAGCAGCGCCAAGGACAGCACGATGAATACGGACGTCATCCCCTTGCTGACCAGCCCGGCCGGGATGGCACGGTTGGCCGTGCGCGGGTTGCGGGCATCGATCTCGGCATCAATCAGCCGGTTAAGGCCCATGGCCGCCGTGCGCGCCCCGACCATGGCCATGACAATCCAGAACAACTGGTGCAGAGACGGCAGCCCCCCGGCAGCCAGCAAGGCAGCGGACAGGGCAAACGGCAGCGCAAAGACCGTGTGTGAAAACTTGATCATCTCCAGGAAAACAGCCACCCGGCCAAATATGTTTTTCTGCTCCGCAGCCATCAATTTATGCCGTACTCCTTCCAGCGACTTTCAACCAGCCTGACGATGCCTTCATCAGGTTTCAACAGCTTTCCTGAACTTCTACAGCCGGTGGCATCCAGCGCCATGCGGCGCCCGGTATCGTCAAAGAAAACACCACCATCAAAATCCGCCAGATTGATCGCCCGCCAGGCCGCCCTGTGCAAACCGGAAACCTCATCGTTCGCGTCCACAAACACCAGCAGACGCGCCTGGGAAAACCAGGGCAGCGCCCAAAGGCGTTCCGCCGTATCCCTTACCATGCCCGGCTGAGGGTTTACAAGTGAAACAATGCCGCTCTGGTGAAACATCCATTCCAGCGGCAAATGGATATCGGCCACCTCCGGCACCAGTCGCTGCAAAAATGCGCAAAGGATACGCTCCCAGGCCTTGCCCATCCAGCAATCCTCCATGGGAGGCGGTCCGACCACCGTGGCCGGGATGATCGCATCACTGCGATGACGGATGCAGGTTACCCGCATCAGGGCGGCCTCCCCTGCTGGGGAATAGCAGCCGGTATGATTACCGAAAGGGCCTTCCAAAACTGTCTCGCCCGACTCCACATACCCCTCGATCACCAACTCGACGCCCGCAGGCACATGCAGCGGCACAGTCCGGCAAGGCGCCATCTCCAGCGCAGCACCGCCCAGGAATCCGGCAAAAGTCATCTCATCCAGATTGCCAGGCAGAGGGAACATGGCGCAGAATGTCGCAGCCGGCGGTCCGCCCAAAGCGATAGCCACCGGCATCGGCTTGCCCTCCTTGCGATAGCCCTCCAGATGCATTGCAGCGCCGCTGCCATCCTTCCAGCGGATCGCCAGGGTATCCGGCCCGCGCAACTGGCAGCGGTACATACCGCAGTTGGCATGGCCGCAATCGGCATCGGCAGTAAACACCAACGGCAGGGTAATATAACGGCCAAAACCGTCGGCACTGCCATCCTGTGGCCAGCTTTGCAGGAAGGGAAACCTTGTCAGATCCGGCCTTTCCATTGTCACCAGATCTGGATTACAACCTACAGGGCGGGGGGCAAAAGCGGCAAATTCAGGCAGTTCCGCAATCCGACGATCCAGATTATTTAAGGCTGGACCAGGAATATGATCCAGCAGCCTAGACATCCGTTCCGTCAACTGCTCCAGCCGCTCCACCCCCAACGCCAGACAGACGCGCCGGATAGAACCAAACAGGTTGGTGGCAACGGCAAATCCAGAACCGCACGGCTGTTCGAACAGTAGCGCCCTCCCCCCTTCCGGCTGCTTGCAGACCCGGTCCGTTATGGCGGCAATCTCCAGCACAGGATCGACCTCAGCGGTAACGCGGGAAAGTTCGTTTTCAGTTTTTAGGTAGTCAATAAAATTGTGTAGGTCACTCAATGACATGGGGAGGACTATAGCAGTTTTTGTCAGTAATGTCCGCTTCGGTTTTCAGATGGCCGCCAGCCCCCGATCTTACCAGACAAGGCAGGACATTCTTTGGAGGTTCTTCATTTACAGCCTATAAAATTGCTTGTATATTTTCCCGGAAACAAAGTTGACTTTATTCAAATACTTCCAAATAGTTTTAGATACATACCGCTAACGGATGTTTTTAGGAGCTAGCTAGGAGATAAAATGAACTTAGACATTTCAGAGACCATCGCTTTTGCAACAAAGACACTGACTGCAGGAGGAATAACATTCGCACTACTTCAATTTTACGGGAAAAAGTGGCTTGAGTCTCAGTTTTTAAAAAAACTAGAGGATCACAAAGGCAAAATACATTCATTGTTCAGTCGGATTTCTAAAATCCATGAAAAAGAATTCGAGGTTCTTCCTGAAGCTTGGAGGCTTCTTCAGCAAGCTCTTGGCCTTGTCTCCGCTCTTGCCAGCCCTTTGAAAAGCTACCCTGACATTAATCATATGAATACTGCGGAATTTGACAAGTTTCTCGTTACAACTCGACTTAATGATCTTGACAAGCAGGCATTAGCATCGGCATCCGACAGAAATCTTTTATTTCAGAAAAGAATTTTTTGGTACGACCTACAGGATGCCCACACTGCTACCAATGCTTTTCACAACTACACAATATTGAACAAAATATTCATGACTAAGGAACTTTTTGATGCATTTAAGGTTGTTGACGATCTATTAATGAACACGATTTTGGAACAAGAGATCGGCACAGAAGCAGAAGACAGGTCCATGACTCTAAATTTTTACAAAAGAACAATAACGCAAATTGAGCCGCTCGTTGTAAATATTGAGTTATTGGTTCAGAAACGCCTACATCACACAGAAGCTTGAAATATGACAAGCCATCCGATGGTACAACTAAAACAGCACCCACCTAATCCCCGTAAAAAACGAGGTTAAACAACACCATGAGAATAATCCGCCCTTTTTTTTCAATATTTATTCTACTGATTGCTTTTGCCTGCAGTTCATGCACCATTGACACCAAAAAACAGAAACCGCAAGCGAAAGACAATCACCTTCAAGGTGCCATAAACCTGCACAGTAACCTGACATTCGACAGCAACATCCTGATGTCGTTCTATAATACCTATCCCGATTTGAGCCGATACAGGAAAGATGTTGAAACGATATATTCGCAACGCCGCTTCACCCATCTCTGGTACGATGAAAAGGGAATCGTGGAGTTTGGCCATACGCTTTACAGCAAGGTAAAGGCGATCAGTTCCGAAGGTGTTCCGACAAAATTCCCCTATTTGGATAAGGTTGATAGTATCTTTGATGATGAAGGGGAGAATACGCTCTCTCAGGCAGAAACAGAGCTAATGCTGACCAACCTGTATCTTTTCTATGCACGCACTGTGTATGCGGGGATTGACGAGAGCAGTACAAAGGCCATTGAATGGCTGCTCCCGCGCAAACAGGTCGACTATGCAACGCTGCTCGACTCGTTGATGGCCGATCCGCAGAAGCTCACCCGCGATGATACAGTTTTGTTCAGCCAGTATTACAAACTCAGGGATATTCTATGGCAATACCGTGAGATCGAGAAAAAGGGTGGATGGAAACCCATTGACATTGAGCCAGGCTTGAATGGCTACAAACCTGGTGACACATCGCAGGTTATTGTACAGATAAGGGAACACCTATTTGCTACAGGTGATATCAAACAGAACAATAACAGCAACCGGTATGATCACGAACTGGAGGAGGCTGTCACCAGATATCAAATGCGCAACGGCTTCAAACCAGACAAACTGATTTCGCTCAGACTGATCAGAGACATGAATATACCTATTGCCGAGCGAATCAGAAAAATCATCATAAACATGGAGCGCTGTCGCTGGATCTCCCCGGAATTTGCCAATGCAAAAGAATATATTGTGGTGAATATTCCGTCATACAATGTAACTTTTGTCAGAAACGGGAAAAAAGCATTTGAATCGCCGGTGGTTGTCGGAAAAAATGCTACAAAGACCGTTACCTTTAGCGGCATGATGAGCCACGTTGTTTTTAGTCCTTACTGGAATCCGCCACAAAGCATAGTAGCCAAAGAGATCAAACCAAGACTTAAAAAGAATAAAAACTACCTTAAAGCTCACAACATGGAGTGGAACAATGGCCAGATTCGCCAGAAACCGGGGAAGAATAACTCTCTTGGACTGGTCAAGTTCATCTTTCCTAACTCAAACGACATCTACATGCACGACACACCTGCCAAAAGCCTTTTTGAAAAGGAAAGCAGGGCATTCAGCCATGGCTGCATACGTATAGGGGATCCGCGGGACTTTGCCATTGAAATACTAAAAGATGACCCGAACTGGACGCCAGCCAAAATCGATGCTGCAATGCACGCCGGTAAAGAGATCCGCTATTCACTGAAAAAAAAGATACCGGTTTATATCGGATACCTGACAGCCTGGGTAGACCCGGAAGGAAGAATCAACTTTTATGAAGATATTTATGATATGGATAACCGGTTGGCCAGGCTGCTTATTGGTGAAAAGTAGCCACCTGTAGCCTAAAAAATCCGTGGAGACTGCCAGGATAGCAACTAAAGATTTGTGCAAGGAATTATTGAACCAGCGAAAAACCTTTATTGCCTGCCAAATTTGAACTATCTTGAGCAGTCATAAATCCCGCTTATGAAACAATCAACCAAGGATGAACAATCTATGAACAGCGCAAATATTGCCGCTACTTGCGGACAGCACAATACCTCTTCCAACTGCAGTCAAACCGATATTATCGAACTGCTTGAGTTTGACAGAAAGCACGTCTGGCACCCCTACACCTCTGCCACCAAGGCGCTCAAGTGCTACCCAGTTGCCAAAGCCGAAGGCGTCTACATCGAACTGATGGACGGCAAACGCTTGATTGACGGCATGTCCAGCTGGTGGTCGGCCATCCACGGCTACAACCACCCGGTCATCAACCAGGCCATGACCGAGCAGATCGGTCGCATGTCCCATGTGATGTTCGGCGGCTTTACCCATCAGCCTGCTGTTGAACTGGCCCGGCTGCTGGTAGATATCGTACCTCAAGGTCTGGAGCATGTTTTTTTCAGCGACTCCGGTTCCGTAGCCGTTGAGGTGGCCATGAAGATGGCCCTGCAGTACTGGCACTCGCGCTCCTGCCGAACAAAGCACTCTTTCGTGACAGTGCGCAACGGCTATCACGGCGACACCTGGCACGCTATGTCGGTCACAGACCCGGATAGCGGCATGCACTCGATCTTCAACAAGAACCTGCCGAAACAGATGTTCCTGCCGGCGCCCGCCAGCCGGTTCGGAGAGAGTTTTGATGACGCCGAAGCCGAAATGATCGAGCAGTTTCTGAAAGAACATCATGAAAACATCGCCGCGTTTATCCTGGAGCCGATCGTACAAGGTGCCGGCGGCATGCGTTTTTATCACCCGGAATACTTGAAACGTGTACGGCAACTCTGCACCAAATATGACATCCTGCTCATCGCCGACGAGATCGCCACCGGCTTCGGACGCAGCGGCAAGCTGTTCGCCTGCGAGCACGCCGCTATATCGCCCGACATCATGTGCATCGGTAAGGCCATCACCGGCGGCAGCCTTTCCTTTGCCGCCACCATTTGCACACAGAAAGTGGCCTACACCATCTCCGAAGGATCACCCGGCGTGTTCATGCACGGTCCCACCTTCATGGGCAACCCACTGGCATGCGCCACTGCCCTGGCCAGCACCAGACTGCTGCTCTCCGGCGACTGGCAGAGTAAAGTGCTGGCCATCGAAAAGACACTCAAAGAAAAGCTGCTGCCGCTAAACCAACTGGACTCGGTTGCGGATGTGCGGGTACTGGGGGCCATCGGCGTGGTTGAGATGAAGGAAGCGGTAAACATGGAGCAGATACAACAGGACTTCGTCAACGAAGGGGTCTGGCTGAGACCTTTCGGCAAGCTGGTTTACACAATGCCGCCGTTCATCATCTCCGAGCAGGAGCTGAATACCCTCTGCGACGGCATATGCAATGTGGTGAGGAAACAGGGATAAATCATCCTACGAGGCTTAAGTATGCATATACGAGTTTTCGTCTTCCTATATATTGGAATAACAGTTCTACTAAGCGGATGTGGCGAACAATACAGAAATGAATCGGCTATATATGTTGATGCAGCAAAAACTGCATTAATAGCTAAAGGAGTTTGTTTAAACGAAGCAGACTGTAATTCCAAGGAGATGCTTTTCTGGGATGATGGAGAACATTTATGGGATATTTTCCCTAAAGACGTCACATATATTTTTCTTTACAACACTCATGATGTAGAAGTTGTTAATGCTGTTGTTGCGGAACTAAAAAAAACACAAGATAAACTTTTGAAACCAAGAGTAGTTCTCAACGTTTACAAATCAAAACACCAAGAAAAGAAGGTCAAGTTTAAAAAAGTTATTATCCCGTAATACTAAAGTAATGTAGGGTACGTTAGCGACAACATAACGCACCCTACGATGCTTAAGAATCCACACCTGTTACTTACCCTTCAATATCCCCTCAGCTGCCCGAATACCACTGGCCCAGGCACCGGTGATGCCGCGTGACGTGCCGGCGCCGTCGCCAACCATGTAGATATGACCGCTGACCCGGAAATAGGCATCCACAAAAGCCGGCTTGTTGGCGTACATCTTGATCTCCGGGTAATACATGATCGTGCTGGGATGCAGCACACCCGGGACGATGTTATCCAGCTTCTTCATGGCGGCCCAGATGTGGCGCATGATCTTGGCCGGCACCGCCAGCCCCAGGTCGCCGGCTGTGACCGGACAGGTGGGTTTGAAGGAGTAGAGGTCTTCGTTGAAGTTCTCGGCGCTGGAGCGTTTGCCCATGCGGAAATCGCCCACCCGCTGCATCAGCGGCTTGCCGCCGCCGATCTCGCTGGCCAGCCTCCCCAGATAAATGGCCATCTGCTGTCCGCTGCGCACCGGATCCTTCAGGCCGATGGTCTTGAGCAGGGCAAAGTTGACCAGACCGTTGGCGCTCTTCTCGGTGGAGAGGGCATGACCGTTAACGATGCTGAAATCGCCGTAACGTTCCTGCACCACCCGCGCATGGCCGGAATTGGTGCAGAAGGTGCGCACACGTTCCGGGAAATAGAATTTGGGGTCGTAATAGTCGCTGACAATGGGGTAGTTTTCGATGCGGGTCTCCACACGGATGCCCACATCCACAATATTGTCGATGTAGGCAATGCCCAGCTTTTCCATGGTGCGCTGCAGAAAACCGAACCCCTTGCGCCCCGGCGCCATCACCAGCGAACCGGCGCTGTATTCAGTCCCGTCCGCCAGGGTAACAACAGCGCCTTCCGGCTGTTCATCAACCTCCGTCACCTCGCATCCCAATATCACCTTCACGCCGCGCCTGGCCAGTTCGTCCATCAGCCGTTTGATCAAAAGCCGGCTGCGGTCGGTACCCACATGGGCCTGGCGGATGTCGTATAGGGTCACGCCGATGCGCTCGGCCCGTCTGCGGTAGGTCGCCAGATTGCTGCGTTCCATGAAGACCGGCTGCAGTTTCTCCTCCACAAACGGCAAAAGCCTTTCAGCCTCTTCCTTGCTCCAGTATTCCTCGGCAAATCCGATGGGGAATGAATAGTTCTGCTTGCAGTCGTTGAGCAACCCGCCGGAGCAGATCGCCTCCTTATCGATCATCAGGATGGAAAGATGGGACTGTTTCTCGGTGAGATGGAAGGCGGCCCCCAGTGCAGCGGGGCCGGTGCCGATGATAATGACGTCGAAATGTTCGGATGCCATGTGAAGACCTCCGCATATATTAACTGTCCACGGACACAGATCCCGGACAACGGTTTTCGCTACTCCCCAAACCGGTTGCGATAATACTCATACCCCCGGCGGCGCCGGATGGCCTCTTTGTAGAGCCCTTCATACTTAAGGGCAGCGTCATCCCAGGTAAAGCGTTTCTGCATGCCGTTTTTGATCAGCGCCTGCATGCCCTTGGGGTTGTTGTAATAGGTGTAGACCGCCCAACCGATGGTGTCGTACAGCGCATTGGCAGTCAGAGTATAGAACTTGAAACCGTCGCCGGACAAACGCTGCTCGTCGAAATTTTCCACGCTGTCCTCCAGCCCGCCGGTGGCGCGGACGATCGGCGGGGTGCCGTAGGCCAGGCTGTACATCTGGTTCAGGCCGCACGGCTCAAAGGCTGACGGCATGACAAAGAAATCGGCGCCGGCCTCCACCTTGTGGGCCAAGGCATTGTCGTAGCCAATGAAGCATTTGAATTTTTCCGGATAGCGGGCAGCGATATCGCCGAAATAGAAATGGGCCCAGGGTTCGCCGTTGCCAACCATGACGAACTGCACATCCATGGCCAGGATGCGGTGGATGGCCTCGGCGATGATGTCGGTCCCCTTCTGCTTGACCATACGGGAAACCACGCCGAACATCGGCACATCGGCACGCTGCGGCAGTCCCATGGCAGCCTGCAGGTCTTGTTTGCAGGCCGCCTTGCCCTTTTTGTAGCTCTTCACCGTGTAGGTCTTGGCAATATAGGGATCGTTCTGCGGGCTCCATTCCTCGTAATCCACACCGTTCAATATACCGGTCAGGTCCGCCGCCCGGTCACTCAGCACCCCTTCCAGTCCCCAGCCATACTCAGGCGTCTGGATCTCGCGGGCATAACCCTCGCTGACCGTGTTCAGCAGGGTTGCGTGATAGATGCCGCCCTTGAGCAGGTTGACCTGATCATCCTTTTCCAGTTCCAGATAGTTAAAGTGCTTCCAGCCGACACCGAGCACATCCATGGCGCCGGGATAGAAATTGCCCTGATGCTGCATGTTGTGGATGGTCAGTAGCGAAGCGGCATCGCCCACGTAGCGGTCATGCAGGTAGGTGGTGTTTAGCAGCACCGGCACCACGCCGGTATGCCAGTCATGGGCATGGACAATATCCGGAGTAAAATTAAGCATCTTGCACAGTTCCAGCGAGGCCTTGGAGAGGAAGATGAAACGGTTATCGTTGTCCAGATAACCTTCACCATTCTGCTGATACAACCCTGCCCTGCCGTAGTACCCCTCATGTTCCAGAAAATAAATGGGGACATCGCTGTGCGGCAGCCTTCCCTCGTACACGCCGCAGTACTGGTTGCCCACGATGCCCATCGGCACTACCAACGTGCCCGGCAGCAGCCTGAGTTTGTACTTGTCACGATCAACGCTGTAATAACGGGGAATCACCACCCGGGCGTCATGCCCCATCTGGGCCATGAACCTGGGTAAAGAGCCGACGATGTCACCCAGACCACCCTCCTTGGCAAAAGGGGTGGCCTCGGAGGCGGTGAAGAGGATGGAGATGTTATTTTTTGAGTTCATTATTGTCCCGACAGGCAGTCTGTGATGAACCGGCCGTTTGCTTGGATAGTGCTTGGCACGCACAATAAAATAATATTGTAGTGCAAGATTGCAGCACGGTCAAACAACAGATTCCTCGGTAGACTGAAAAACCATAGCCACCTCACGCGACGGCGCAACCAAATTCAGAAGCAGGGGGAAAATCAGATCAACCGGGAAAAGCAGTCTCACAAAGAGACGCAGAGCACACAGAGCAGAATCAAGACGTTCTACAAACCTGAATCCGTGACGCCAGAATGCGATAGTGTTCGAAAGAGCCGGGGCCCGCACGTCGCCGTGCCGGGGCGATCCTCTCACCCTGCTGGTCCTTCGCCTAAAGGCGCTATCTGCCTAAAACGCAAAGGCAGAGGCCTTTCGGACCAATGAAAGCATGGAGGCGTCACGGATACAGGACAAAATCACCGTTTCACCTGATTGGTAAAAAAAAGCCGCCACCAGTAAGGTGACGGCTTTGATTGCAAAACAGATAACAATATCAAGGACTACTTGGGCACATTTTCCCAGTCTTCCAGGAACTTCTTGATGCCGGCGTCGGTCAGCGGGTGCTTGGAGAGCTGTACCATGACTGAATATGGGATGGTAGCGATATCGGCGCCGATCAGGGCCGAGTTGAGCACGTGAATCGGATTGCGCACGCTGGCGACGATGATCTCGGCGGTATAGCCGTAGTTGTCGAAAATGGTGCGGATCTCGTCGATGATGCCCATGCCGTCCTGGGAGATGTCATCCAGACGACCGACAAACGGGGAAACATAGGTGGCGCCGGCCTTGGCGGCCAGCAGTGCCTGCATGGGGGTGAAGATCAGGGTCACATTGGTCTTGATACCCTTTTCTGTGAGTATCTTGGTGGCCTTGAGACCTTCCGGGGTCATGGGCACCTTGATGACAATGTTCTTGTGGATCTTGACCAGTTCCAGGGCCTCTTTGACCATGCCGTCTGCTTCCAGTGAAATCACTTCGGCAGAGATCGGGCCGTCGACGATGGTGACGATCTCCTTGATGACATCTTCAAACTTGCGACCCGATTTGGCAATCAGCGAGGGATTGGTGGTGACACCATCCACCAGACCCAGGGCGTGGGCCTCGCGGATCTCCTTGACATCAGCGGTATCGATAAAAAACTTCATGCTTCCTCCATAGTTTTTGTTTTATGCTCAAATCCATTTCTGAATTTTTCGGCGCATGTCTGTGAACAGAAATAATACTTTTTGCCGCCATGAATTTCAACCACAGAGTCCGACTCGGGGAGATAAACACCGCAAACCGGATCCTTGTGCAGGCTGAGGTTTGAACCATCCTCACGACAGGTCAGCCGGGGTTTGGCGTTCATAAAAAGCCTGAGCAGCAAACGGGTGGTAAAAAAAGCCAGGCAGACTATCAGCAACAGTAACAGTACCCTGAAGACCATGCTGCCCTCCCCTTCAAACCCTGACCACGGTTTCGTCTGTCACCAAAGCCCGCAGCAGTTCGCCAACCGTCATCCCGCTAAGCGGGTGTTTCAGCTCCGGCGCCAGGTCATGCAGCGGCTGCAGCACGAACAGGCGTTCGGACATGCGCGGATGAGGCACCTTGAGCTGTTCCGTGTCTATCACCATGTCGCCGTACAGCAGCAGATCAAGATCCATGCTGCGCGGTCCCCACACGATGGTGCGTTTGCGTTTGAAGACATCGTTTTCGATACGCACAAGCCCGGCAAACAGATCATCATGGGAAAGCAGGGTGGAAAGTCTGAGGACGGCATTGTAAAAAGCAGGCTGATCAGTGACACCTACAGGAGACGTTTCATAGAAGGGGGACAGCCCTGTTATCCTGCTCTCAGGCAGCCTGCCGACCTCGGCCACAGCTCGCAGCAGGTTCAGTTCGCGATCACCCTGATTTGTGCCCAAGGCTATATAGGCATCAACTTGCATCGCAGGATTAAAACACATGCCGCTGTTAAGGTCAACCGGAGTTGCTACTGCCCCAGTATGACCTCACCGGTATCGGTAAACAGGCGCACAGGCAGCTCGAAGGCCCTCCTGAAGATATTCAATATGCCCTGCCCCATGGATTTCACCTGAATCGGTTTCACCTGGGGATCGGCCCATTTTCCCTTGGCCTCGAAGTAGGCTGTCAGCACGTCGGAGTCCTTGCCGGTCAGCAGCCAGCCGATCACCGGTATGCGATTGACAATCTTGTCCACGGTCTGCAGCGGCTGCACCCCGATGGTCAGGTTCAAGTCCTCATTGACCACATCCGTATCGCCAACAATGGAGATATTGATGGCGTCGCTGCTGATGAACAGGTCACTGCTGGAGGCACGCCCATCCTTGACGGCAATACTGCCGGTGATCTCGTCGTAGGGCATGCCGCCGGAAACCATGTCCGGCAGCTGAAACTTGAGCAACTGGGACACATTCAGAATGGAAAACATCTTGGACAGCACGCCAAATTTTCGGAGTGTGCCGTCCTCCAGCTTCAGGCGCAGATTGCCCAGCGCACTCCTCTTCACATCCATCCAGCTGCTGCCGCGCCCGGTCAGATCCCCCTCCAGATCCAGGGTGCCGGTCACCTCCTTGGTAAAGTCAATGGACTTGAAAAATCCGTCGGCATTCACATTTTTAAGGTTAAAACTGGCGGCAAAACGGTGCCCCTGCTGATCGCTGCCCGGGGCAATCCTGCCCTTGGCCGTCAGACGGCCGCCATACAGCAGCGCATCCAGTGAGGTGATGTAGATCACCCCGCCATCCTGCACCATACGGCCATTCAGCTTGCTGAACTTCATGTTGCCAAAGTGGCCCTTCTCGGCAGCCATCCTGATCCGCAGATCCGTGCCGCCTCCGCTCTTGTCATCTCCGCCTGGAAAATCCATCCTGGAAACCAGTATCACATCGTCAATATCCAGGTTGGGTGAAGCGATGTTCAGGTTGATGCGTGAAGGTGCCCCGGCGCTGTAAATCCCGTTGATACTGAAAGGCGTGCCGTTCAGCACAGCCGTAAGGTTTCTGATCCTGTAATTTTGTTCTTTGATGCCCAGTCGGCAGTTGACGTTGCGGATTCGAGTATCCGGCAGATGGGAGATGATGGCCACATCACTCAGCAGCAGCTCCGGCGATGACAGAGTGAGCTCTGTTTCCGGATTACGCAGGTCGCTGATGTTGCCCTTGGCATTGATGCGCGAGCTGCCCAGCATGATGCCGATATTGCTGGTTTCCAGGCTCCTGCCTTTCAGACTGATCGTGCCACTCATGTTGCTGATCGGTTTCAATCGGTCTCCCGGTTTGAGCGAGAAAGCACTCAGTACAATATCGCCCCGGTAATTCATTGTATTAAAATCCTGGGGACTGCCGCTGCCGAACACATGCGCCTTGACCCGGCCGCGCGGCTTGTATTGCTGCCAGCCGGTCATGATCGGCAGATTGTCGCCAAGCTGGAACTGGTTGGTCTGGATTTCAAAATCCAGCTTCGGTTTATCTCCATACGCAAACAGCGCCGTAGCAGAAAGATTTAGCGGAGCCAGCATATAGGAGAGGCTGCTCAGGCGTGTCTCTGTCTTGCCCAGCACAGCGCTGAAACTGAGCGTATTGGCCATGCCGACCGGTTTTTTGATGATATCGGGAAAACTGTACAACCCCTGTTTCAGGTCCCAGGCGCCGGAAAGACGATAGGCCGAGATTCTTCCGCTGCCGTTTAACTGCAGCCGGGAGCTACCGGCATAATCCAGTTTTTCGATGCCGGCCAGCCGGGCCAGCCAGGCCACTTCGGCGCTGCGCGGCGTGATATCCATCTGGAACGGATATTCACAAGGCTTATCCAGCGGGTAATCGGTGATGCGACCGTCCATGGTGAGGGGAGAACCGCCGAAGTTTGCCTTCACGTTGCTGAGAATGAAATCCTTGCCCAGCATCTCCAGGCCAGCACTGATATTATTGAATTCAGGCACCTTGGGACCATAGCTGACAATCCCTTTTTCCACGGTGCCCTTGATGTGCAGCACATTATAGTTGGTCCCTTTTTCCATGTGCACGATCTGGCTGATCCTGCCGTCCAGACTACCGGTTTCCAGCCGGAATGTGCCGCCGGTAATATGTTCCTCAATCCATTCCGAGGCATCCTTGGCAATAATGCCGTAAGGAATCCACTGGCGCAGGTTTTCCAGCACAAACGGTTCGGTACTACCCTTGGCTGTAATCTTCAGGTCGCCGGAACGCAAATCTGTCAGGTTGCAGCTCCCCTTGATGCGGAAGCCGTCTGCGGAGAAATGCAGCCTGGGCATCTCCAGGCTGTCCTTGCCCAGCTTGAGTTCATAATCCAGTTCCGCCAATTTGGGATCGACCGGATGATGAAATACCGTCGGCCAGACCACCTTGACCCCTGCCAGACGCAACTTGCCCTTTGCGCTGAACTCTGCCGCTTTACCCTTGAATGTGCTGGAGAGATCGACCCGGCCACCGGTATTGCCAAAGGGGATGAACCTGCCGTAATAGCCCCAGAAACGGCCCGGTTCGGCATTTTTCAGGTCAATGGAAGCATTCAGTTCGGTTTCGCTGAGCGGCCTGTCCTCGGCAGCCACCCGGGCCGTCCCGGAAACAGCGACCGTGCAATGAGGCCCTGCCCCTGAAGGCAGCTCGGCCGAAATTTTGAAACTCCCTTTCTGGCCGCGGGTCATCCTGTCCAGGCTCAGGTTGACCTTGGCTATTGTCACCTCCAGCGGTTGCTGCTGCACAGCCGCATCATGCAGGCGCAATGTGCCGTTTTTGACCTTGACCCGGCGCAGCTGAAGCTTGAACGTCTCTCCCGCGGAAGGCTTGATTAGGTCATCCACATTGGTCTTGCCGTCTGCGGCACGCTGCAGATGTACTTGCGGGGATTCCAGCAACAGATCGCGCAAGGCGACACGTTTTTCCAGCAGCGGCAGGATAGCCAGATGCACGGTCATCTGCTTGGCAGAAACAAAATTGGACTGGCCGTCTTTCTCCCTGACCACCACATCGTCAAATACAAAGGCCGGGCCGATGATCATTTTGAACCTACCGTTGGAAAAGCTGACCTTCCTCTGCAGGGCCTTCTCGGCAATGGCAATGATATCGTCGCGATACTCGTTGACGTCGATCAGATAGGGCAGAAAAAGCGACAGCCCCATCATCAGCGCCGTACCGTACATGATCAGCAGGGCCAGCAGTTTGACATATGACCTTTTCAGCATCAAGGTATCATTCCTCCGGCGGCACGATGCGCACTTTCAGGATAGATGTACGGGTAACCTCTTCACAAATCAGCCGGTATCCCTGCCACTCCACAGATTCCCCTCGCTGCGGGAAGCTGCCCAGTTCATGCAGGATCAGTCCGGCCACCGTATCATAGGGTAGATGTTCTTCCGGTTTGATGCCCAGATGTTCGGACAGGTCAAATACCGGCAGCAGACCGTCCACAATCAGCACCCCGCCGGGCAGCGTCAGGATATCGGCCGGTTCCACCGTATCATGCTCGTCGCGAATCTCCCCCAGCAACTCTTCGATCAGGTCTTCCGAGGTCACCAGACCGCTCAGGCCGCCGTACTCGTCGACCACCATGGCCATCTGGCCATGATGCCGCTGCATCTCGGTCAGCAGGTCATTAACCTTCTTGCTTTCCGGCACAAACACCGGCGGATGCATGATGGCAGCGATATCGAAGCGTTTGCCCGCCACCAGCCTGCCCAGGAGGTCCTTGCCATGGACGATACCGACAATCTCTTCAATCTCGCCACGGTATACCGGATAACGCGAATACATGTTTTCCAGCACCACTCTGACCGCCTCATCCCGCGTGGCGTCGAGATCCAGCGCCACAATGCGCGTACGCGGCACCATGACCTCCCGCACACAGGTATGGGTGAACTCGAAGACATTGCGGATGTATGCCTTCTCGGCCGGGCTGATCACGCCCAGTTCCTCGCCCTCGGACACCACGTGCTGCAGTTCTTCGCGGGTGATAAAAGGTTCGCGCTCGGTGGCAATGTGCAGCAGTCTCAACACCGTCTTGCTGGAAACGGTCAGTATGGTGACCGCGATAGAGGCGATGCGCGAAACCAGAGTCAACGGCCTGGCTACATGCAGAGCAATGCTGTCGGCATATTGCAGCCCGATGGCCTTGGGTACCAGTTCACCGATAATCAGGGATGTATAGGATACCGCCGCCACCACGGCCATAACGGCAAGCGGCTCGGCAGCATGCCGCACAGCCGGCCAGGGCAGGCCGGCCAGCATCGGTTTGATACTCTCAACGGCCACAATACCGCCCACTGTAGAAGCCATTGATCCGGCCACCGTCACCCCGATCTGCACCACCGCCAGCAGGCGATGGGGATCGCGCTGCAGTTCATCAACCATTACGGCTCGCGGGTCCCCGTCCTCCAGCAGCTGAGCGATGCGGCTCTTGCGCACGGAAACAATCGCAAACTCCGAACAGGAGAAGAAACCGTTCAGCAGAATCATGAACATGATGACAACTATTTCCAGCAGCATTGTATCCATGCAGACTCCTTGAAACTGCATTCTTACCTCAGCAGGTGGAATTGTCAACCTGCAGATGAGCAAATCCTTACGGCAGATGTGGACTCCAGGCTACTTTCAGGCTATTATACGGTCAGCAACTCAAAATCACCCCTAAATATCTCTGGAAAAACCACTACATGAAAATTACCCTGCTCACCCATGCCAAAGAGATCAATAAACGCTCCAATACCGGCAAACTGGTGCTGGAGATCCTGGGCGAAGCCGCCGAACAGGTAACATGGGACCGCATGAACCCGCCTGAGCAGCTGGAACATGAGATCAGGAGCGGCAGAACCGCTCTGGTCTTCCCAGGTCCTGCGGATGAAAACAGCGCAGACCTGAGCGGTGTCTCCCAGTTCATCCTGATTGACGGCACCTGGCATGAGGCACGCAAGATATTCCAACGCAGCCCTTACCTGCGCAATATCCGCAGAGTCTGTCTTAAACCGTCCGGTGTATCGCAGTACAACCTGCGCAAAAACCAGAAGGAGTCCTGCCTCTGCACGGCTGAATGTGTAATCGAGATTCTGAAAAGTACCGGCAGAAACGCAGAAGCGGAACAGCTTTACCAAAGATTCCTTTCGTTCATCAGGCCGCCAGGGGCCATGCGCGGCCAGGCCATGGGCAGATAGAAACCGCACAATCCAGATTACAGGACTCAGATATGTATTCAAAAACGATACTGCTGTTTTTCACAATATTGCTGTTGCAGGGAACCGCCTTTGCCGGCCGGCCGCTTATCACCGATAACGCTGAAACCCAGGGCAAGGGCAGATCACTGGTTGAGTTCGGCTTTGACTATGCCCGGGATGATGACGCTACCAGCAAAGCTCACCGCCGACTGTACGGACTGGAATTCGACTACGGCCTGACCGACAACATCGACCTGACGGTTTCCAGCGGCTATCAGTCCATGAACACGCGCAACAGTGAGGCAGCCTATTCACAAGAGGGCATCACCGACACGCTGCTGGAGATAAAGTGGCGTTTTTATGATAATGGCAAGGGACTTGGACTGGCAGTAAAACCGGCACTGTTTCTGCCCACTGGCAACAGCGACAGGGGTTGGGGCAGCGGAGACTATCGTTTTGGCACCGGCGAGGTACGCTACAGGCTGAATCTGGTGGCCAGCCAGGATTTTAAGCACGCCGCCTTTCATGTCAATCTCGGCTACTTGCGCAACGAAAATCGTTACGGTGCCAGGGAAAACCTGTGGCACGCCTCGCTGGCCAGTGAGCTGAAACTGTTCAGGCAACTCAGGCTGGTAGCCAATGTGGGCATGGATACAGCACCGGATATCGGCTCATCCGTTGACTCAGTCTGGGCGCTGGGAGGGTTCATCTATTCGCCTACGGATGCGCTCAGTTTTGCCCTCGGACTCAAGCACGGCTTCAACGATCCTGGTTATGACTTTGCCGTCAACAGCGGTGTTTCCTACAAGTTTTAACAAAAAAAAGCCTGCCAGATTTCTCCAGCAGGCTTAAAAATAAGCACAAAAATCTGACTAAGCAGCAGCGGTCACAACCACCTTGACGTTGGCAGTCACTTCCGGGTGCAGTTTAACCGGCACACTGAACTCACCGGCAGCCTTGATCGGCTCAGCCAGTACGATCTTCTTGCGGTCGATCTCAAAGCCCTTGTCCTTCAGAAAAGCAGCAATCTCCATATTGGTTACAGAACCAAACAACTTGCCTTCGGCACCCACCTGGTGAGCCAGCTCCACAACCACGGCCTCCAGTTTGGCAGCCAGATTTTTGGCAGATTCGGTGGCCTTAGCCTTTTTGTAGGCCAACTGACGTTTGACGTGTTCAAGCTGCTTGGCGTTCTTCTCGGTTGCCTCTACAGCAAGACCTTTGGGCAGCAGGAAGTTGCGCGCATAACCGGGGGCCACCTTGACAACGTCACCGATATGACCGAGTGTATCGATGTTCTCTTTCAAAATTACCTTCATGATTCCTTCTCCTTTCAAGCCTGTTTTTACAGGTTTTCCTGTTTTCTGGGGGTGCGAAAGTCACTCCACAGGTCAAATATACCGATTGCCGTTAACGGAATGGCAATGTACGGTTGAAAAATCAACATCAGATATAACATGATCCTGAATGTAGCGGCAAAAGTGCTGCGTGCGATGACAGCCAGCGCAACTGCCAGCCCCTGCAGAAAATAGATTACGGACAATACCACCAGTACATTCAGGGCGGGCGTATTTATAACCGGATTGTCCACCAACATGGCAAAACCGGCGGCAATCAGCAGCCAGACCAGTGCTTCCGGATTCCTGAATTCAGTAAAAGCGCTGATTTGTGGAACCAGCGGAAGACGGCTGGCAAAGCGCTTGATCAGCATCAGATTGAAAGCCGCCACCAGGATCATCAGCACGACAATAAAAGCGGGGTAAGCCCTGACCAGCAGCTCGGCAATCAGTTGCAGTGACTGCTTCATCATGGCCAGCTCTTCGCCCTTGAATCCGGACCTCTCGTACATGTCCAGCGCTCTGGCAAAACTGCCATTGATGGTTTCCACCGCCTGCTGGTGGATATTCACCCCTTTGACAAAGGTGATGGTGGCCGCAGCCAGACTCCACAACAACAGATTGGCGGATATAATCCAAGCAATGCTTCTGCTGCCATCCCAGCCCTTGCAAAGCAACTCAGGCAGCACAATGGCGATGAGCGCAAACTGAGCCAGGTAATAGAAGGCCGGCTGATTACCAAAAACCAGCGCCACAATACCTGTCGCTGCAAAGGTAACGGCGGTAGCCATCCCTCTGCCGATGCTGAGGCGTAACAGGATTGCCGGAAACGGCACCAGCAGGCACAAAAGCATGCCTGCTGGTGGTATCATGAAACATGTGGCGTACAAGACCGCGGAAACCACGCCTCCGATGGCGGCAGCCATCAATCTTTGCCAGGCGCTTGCAGTCTGTGGTGTTACGTTCATACTGTCTGGTTAAGGCAGCACGTGGTTGGAAGCCACCGGCAGCAGTGCCAGGTTGCGTGCACGCTTGATTGCCTCGGTGATCTCCCGCTGATGTGCGGAACAGTTGCCGGATATGCGGCGTGGCACAATCTTGCCGCGCTCGGTGATAAAATAGCGCAGTGTGCGCGGATCTTTATAATCGATTACCAGGTTCTTCTCTGCACAGAAACGGCAAACCTTCCTGCGCTGAAAAGGGCGCTTCTTGCGAGGGCCGCCCTGAGCGCCTGCGTTGTTGTTAGGTCTCTGCTGGCTGGTTGGTCTTTCGTTGCTCATTTTATGTAATCCTCCAGGAAATTATTCTGCTGCGTTTTCAGCAGCCACTGCTGCTTCCGGTTCTGCCACAGGAGCCTTTTTCTCGGCTACCGGCTTTTCCGGCTGATCGGTGATATTGACGGTCTGATACCTGAGTACCTTTTCGTCAAGCCTGAGACGCCTTTCCACTTCGGCGATCATCTCACGGCCACCATCACAACGCAGGTAGAGATAACGCCCGCGGGCGCTCTTCCTGATCGGGTAGGCAAGCTTCCTTACGCCCCAGTCCTCAAGACGCTGAAAGGCACCCTTGTAGGATGTGACAACATCCTGCACCTTGTCAGCAATTGCCTTGATTTCGTCCTCGCCAAGGTCTGGCTGAAGGATGTAAATCGTTTCGTACTTCCTCATCTGTGATTCCTCCTCACGGTTTTCGAGCCCCGGTCCTACCCGGAGCAAGGAGATGCGGCCAAAGCCGTCCTAAAAGAACAGGATTTATACTATACTTTCCTTCGCTGTGTCAACAAGTTATTAGACTGGCACATGCACCCGGTTTTTCCATTGAGTTATGCCAGATTCGTTTGTATATTTGCCAGACAGACAGCATCAGATTATCCTGCCAAGAGGTACAAGACACTATGGCCATTGCAAACAAAATCGCCTCGCAAATCTCACGTTCTTCATGGATCCGCAAGATGTTTGAAGAAGGTGAGCGCATGCGCCGCGAACTGGGCGACGAGAACGTTTATGACTTCACCCTGGGCAACCCCGATGTGGAACCCCCCAAGGCCTTTCACCGGGACTTGGCTAAACTGGCCCTAGAGCCGCTCACCGGCATGCACCGCTACATGAGCAACGCGGGCTATCCCGAAACCCGCGCCGCTGTTGCGGAAAAACTCTCCCGAGAATCCGGACTGGCAGTCAAAGGCGATCACGTCATCATGACCTGCGGCGCCGGCGGAGCGCTGAACGTGGTTTTGAAGACCATCCTCAACCCCGGCGAAGAGGTGATGATCCTGGCCCCATTCTTTGTGGAATACAAATTCTACATCGACAACCATGGCGGTGTACCGGTGGAGGTCTGGACCAACCGGGATACATTCCAGCTTGACCTCGATGCCATTGAAAAGGCCATCACCCCCAAAACCAGGGCCATCCTGATCTGCACCCCTAACAATCCTACCGGCGTAATCTACCCGGAGGAAAGCCTCAGAAAACTGGGAGACATTCTGAAGAAGGCCCACGAGCGCAACGGCCGCAGGATCTACCTGATCTCCGATGAACCTTACGCCCGCATCGCCTACGACGGCAAGCAGGTACCCAACATCTTCCCGCTGGTGGAAAGTTCCATCATCGTCACCTCCCACAGCAAGGACCTGGCCCTGCCGGGAGAACGCATCGGCTATCTGGCCGCCAACCCGCGCATGGACACGGTCATGCAGTTCATCGAGGGGGCCGTTTTCAGCAACCGCGTACTCGGCTTCGTCAATGCGCCGGCCCTGATGCAGCGTCTGGTGGCAAACCTGCAGGACGAATCGGTGGATATCGGGGAGTATCAGGCCAAGCGCGACCTGTTGGTAACAGAACTGACCGCCCTGGGCTTCAGCATGGTCAAGCCGGACGGCGCCTTCTACCTGTTCCCCAAGTCACCACTGGCCGACGATGTGGAATTTGTAAAACTGGCACTGAAACACCATATTCTGCTGGTGCCTGGCGCCGGTTTCGGCGCCCCTGGCTACTTCCGCATTGCCTACTGCGTTGACAAAAAGATGATTGAGCGCAGCCTGCCAGCCTGGCGCGAACTGGCCAGAGAAGCCGGTCTGATCAAAGAGTGAGCTGACCGCACTGCTGGACAAAAACAAGCCCCGCATCCTGACCGGATACGGGGCTTTTCATTTATCTTCTTATATGCTCAGGCCGAAGCTTTGCAGCGCCTGTTTTACAGGGCTTTGAAAAACGTTATGAGGAAGGCCGGATGCAAGGCGCACGGAACGGAGCAGCCGAGGCATAACAGATAGTTAGCCGAGATTGCTGTAACCTTCGCAACACCGCAGATGGCTCTCCGCAGCAGTTTCCAAAGCCCTTTCAATCTCTATAACGCCGGAGTATATCCTCGTAGGCATCTATGCGCCGGTCACGCAGAAACGGCCAGATCCGGCGTACGGTCTCGCTACGTCCCTGATCAATCTCAACCATGACAATCTCTTCCCGGTCAGTTGAGGCCTCCACCAGCATCTCACCCTGTGGTCCGGCCGCAAAACTGGTGCCCCAGAACTGGATACCCTTGCCGCTGCCATCGGGCGCCGACTCAAAGCCCACGCGGTTGACAGCCAGCACCGGCAGCCCGTTGGCCACGGCGTGACCACGCTGAACCGTTACCCAGGCATCGCGCTGACGGTCTTTTTCAGGCTGAGCATCGGCAGGATCCCAGCCAATGGCGGTCGGATAGATCAGCATATCCGCCCCGGCCAGTGCCATCAGCCGCGCCGCCTCCGGATACCACTGATCCCAGCAGACCAGCACCCCCAGCTTGCCGACGGACGTCTTGACCGGGCAGAACCCTAGGTCGCCCGGCGTGAAATAGAATTTTTCATAAAAACCTGGATCATCGGGGATATGCATCTTGCGGTATTTACCGGCTATGCTGCCGTCCTTTTCCAGCACCACAGCAGTGTTGTGATAAAGACCCGGCGCACGCCGTTCAAACAGCGAAGCGACGATCACCACCCCCAGGCGCGCCGCCAGCTCGCCAAAGAAGCGCGTGCTGTCACCGGGGATAGGCTCGGCCATATCACACAATCCCGGATCCTCGACCTGACAGAAGTAGGGGCCGGTATGCAGCTCCTGCAGCAGCACCAGCTTTGCCCCGGATGACGCTGCCGAAGCAACCATGGCCGCGGTTTTCTCCATGGTGGCCTTACGATCATTGCTGCACTGCTGTTGAATCAGGGCAACTTTAAGTATGCTCATGGCAGGACTCCTTCCGGCAGCTGCATGGTCACACAATGCAGCGAGCCATGTTGCTGAATAAGAGGCAGACAGTCAATACCGATGACTTCACGTCCGGGGAAGGCCTCGGCAATACATGCCAGGGCCTGGGCATCCTTCTCCGGATCACGATAGGTGGGCACCAGCACCGCCCGGTTAATGACCAGGTAATTGGCGTAGGTAGCAGGCAGGCGGTGTGCCATCTTGTCAAAACAGGCTTTGGGCCACGGCAGAGCTATCAGCTTGTAAGGCGAGCCGTCGGACGCCCTGAAAGTGCGTAATTCCTCCTCCATCAGCTTCAACTCGGCATAATGTTCATCGCGCTGATCGTCGCAGGCCACATAAAGGATCACATTGTCCGGACAGATACGGGCCAGGGTATCAATATGTGAATCGGTATCATCCCCGGCCAGCCAGCCATGATTCAGCCATAAAACTCGCGTGGCGCCAAGCAGCGAGGCAAAGGCATGCTCGATTTCACTTTTGTCAAGCTGCGGATTGCGGTTGGGTGACAGCAGACAGGCTGAGGTGGTCAGGATCGTACCCAGTCCATCCGTTTCAATGCTGCCCCCCTCCATGATCAGCCCTATCGTCTTGACGCTGGGTATAAACGCCCCCTGAAAGGCCAGCCTTTTGGTAATCTGATTGTCCTGATCCGCCGCAAACTTCAGCCCCCAGCCGTTAAAGCCAAAGTCCAGCAGCACCGGACGATCATTGAACATGACAGTGATCGGGCCAAAGTCCCTGGCCCAGGTGTCATTATTGGGCAGTTCGTGGATAGAGATCCTGGACATATCCACATCGGCCCGGCCAAGCATTTGCCTGGCTTCCTCCGCTAGGGGCGCCGTCAGCAGCACCTTTTCAAAACGTGTAATCTGACGGATGATTTCAACAAAAACCGCCTGCGCCTCATCCAGCATATCCGCCCAGTCAGTACCCTGATGCGGCCAAGCCAGAAGCACTCCGTCCTGTGCCTCCCATTCCGCAGTTAATCTTGGACTCAAATCTGTGTTCTCCCTGTTGATTCCGAATTCAAATAAACGTAAGACAGTATAATGTCTGCCGGTTTAACTGGCAACATTTCTTGTGGCCTGCATTTCCGTCCCCCTCCCCCCAGGTAGCCAGTTTTAGCTTGATTTGTGTGCAGTTTTACCGCTAGATTGGGCCAAGCTGCAGCAAGAATACCAAGGAGAACAATACATTGAAGACAATCAAACTACAGGCCCCGGCCAAGGTAAATTACCTGCTGGATGTAATCAGGCGTCGCCCGGACGGTTATCATGAACTGCGCATGGTGATGCAGCGGATCAACCTGTGCGACGGAATCACTATAGAGCTGACGGAATGCCCGGAATTGTCCGTATCCTGCAACAGCAAGGGAGCGCCTGACGGCCCCGCCAATATTGCCTGGAAGGCCGCCCGCCAGATGCTGGATCTGGCTGCCAGCCCACAGGGAGCGCAGATTTCAATTGCTAAAAACATACCTGTAGCCGCCGGTCTGGGCGGAGGCAGCAGCGACGCCGCCAGTGTGCTGATGGGCATGAACGAACTACTGGGGATAAAGCTGAGTGATCAGCAGCTGATGGATATCGGTGTTAAATTAGGTGCAGACGTCCCCTTCTTCGTCTTCAAGCAGACCGCCCTGGCGGAAGGCATCGGCGAAAAACTGAGCGCCATGCCAGCCATGCCGAAACTGTGGATCGTCCTGGTCAATCCACGCGTCCATGTCTCCACTGCCTGGGTGTATAAAAATTTGCAGTTGACAAATCAGGCCGAGTTGAATAAGCTCCCTCAGTTTTTCGGCGGCATTGATGATGTATGCGCGATCATGTCCAATGACCTTGAATCGGTAACCATCCCGGCTTTTCCTGTCATCGCGGAGATCAAGCAGCAACTCCTGCAGCTAGGTGCCAAAGGCGCCATGATGTCCGGCAGCGGCCCAACGGTATTCGGGCTTTTCGAAGAACGCAGCACCGCCGAAGCAGCTGCCAGCGGCATTACAACTGGCACAGACTGGTTCGCAGCCGCAGTGGAAACGTTGTAGATCGTTTTTGCAGATAGACTTTTTGATAAGCCATTATGGCAAAGCAAAAAGCTCTAGATGCAAGGCTTGCGAAACCTGAGAAATGAGGCGTACCCAGATGTACGCCGCAGTGACGAAGGTTGAGCGTAACGCAGCAGATAGACTTTTTGATAAGCCATACCATTTATTGGGGCGTCGCCAAGCGGTAAGGCACCGGATTTTGATTCCGGCATTCCCAGGTTCGATCCCTGGCGCCCCAGCCATAAAAACAAAGGCGTTTGTCATCACAGACAGACGCCTTTTATATTGCCTCTCCAAAAAGTTACTGCCATGTCGCATCAAACAATGTTCTGTCCGTTTCCCGATGCATTACAGCCTGTTACAAAACAACTCCAAACCCGCCAAATAATCATATCAAACATGGTATGAAACATACCGTAATCAGGGCAAAATAATCGCTTGACATAGAAATGCAACAATAGTATTCAGGCAAAACAGTTCCTTGTTAGCATGAGGCGTTTGCACAAACACAGGCTACTGCCCAAAAATGTCGAAAGACGCCAATGGGTAGACCAGGTATTGTCGGATTAAGGCTTTACCTAAGGTAGCTGGTTCATTCGGACCTACGTTGTGCACTGCTGAAAAGACGACGAGAGAGGAATCAGCCCCTTCTATTTCAAAGGCCATGGTTCTTCCGTGGCCTTTCTTTTTATGCATCATGGCAATAAAATGACTGTTTACTTCACTTAACAGCAGGTAAGCATCCGATCATGCATATAAGACTTCTGCCTACTAATGTCCTGACAATCATTTTTTGTCTGTTCTGCTTCGCATCAATCACGACAGCCGCCGCTCCGCCATCCAGCGAGGAAATCCCTCTGGACAAGGCTTTGGAACGTTTTTACACGCACAATTATGATGTACTGATTAACCGCTACGAGATCGACAAAGGCCAGGCCGACATCATCACCGCCAGGCTGCTGCCCAACCCTACCTTTACCTTCAACCACGAGGGGCTTAGAACCAAAGACTTCCCCACCGCCGGTGAAAACTCCAAAATGCAGATGCGCCTGGACCAGTTGATCGAACTGGGTGGCAAAAGGGGACTACGCACTGACATCGCCAGAGAAACCCTGGAAGCGGTCAAACTGAGTCATAAAGACAATATCAGGCTGTTGCTGAACGGCTTTTATACGATGTTTTACAACTTCAAACTCGATCTGCTCAATCTGGAGCAGTCCCGGGCCGAATTGAAGCGTTTTGACCGTATCCTGGATATCGCTGAAAAGCGTTTCAATGCCGGACACCTCTCCCTGGTGGATTACACCAAAATCAAGTATTCACGGGTTGATCTGGAAAACAATCTGACCATCCTGGGCAATCAGGCCCGCAACGACGGCGAAATGCTGGGCTTCATCATCGGCAGCGAAAAACCGCTGCGTCCGCTGATTACCACCAGAGATACCTTTGAAGATTACAAGATTGACGAACTGGTCAATACCGCCAGCGAAAACCGCTATGACATTCTGGCGCTGCGCAGGCTGCTGAAATCGGCAGAATACAATACGGCATTGACCAAGGCTGGCAGAATTCCAGACGTGACCCTGGGCGCAGAATATGACACCTATACGCGTCAGAACACCCCTGGCATCGGTTTTGGCTTTAACCTGAACATCCCGGTCTTTAACCGCAAGCAGGGGGAACTGTCCCGCCGAAATGCAGAGTACAGGCAACTGGAAGTCCAGATTAACAAGCAAAAACGCCAGATCGGGGTCGAGGTGCGCCAGGCCCTGAACAATTTTGATGCATCCAAACAGGTCTTTGAAACTTATAAAAACCGCAAAAGCGATATCGAACTGCTGCTGGAGAGATCAGAAAAGGCCTTTTCACTAGGCGGCATCTCCACACTGGACCTGCTGGACACCCAGAAGATCTACCGTGAATTCATCACCAAGTACAATTCGGCACTGATCCAGAGTAACCTCAATTCCGAACTGATCAAGATTGTAACCGGAGAACTAAAGTGAAAAGAACCATCCTGGTCATGCTGTGCCTTTCCCTACTCGCCGGATGCAGCAAAGAAGAAAAGAAGGAGCCTCCCAAGAAAGAGGTCCAGACATACAAGGTTACCATTCAGAAGGTGCAGTCGTTTGTAGAGGCAACAGGAACGGTTCAGCCTGATCTGGAGGGCGGCGCCAAGATTCTTACTCCGGTGGCCGGCTCGGTTCAGAAAATCTTCGTGAAAGTTGGTGACAGGGTCAACAAGGGGGCTGCCCTGGCCGCCATCCGCAGCCCTGAGGTCAGCGATGCCCAGGCCGGATACCTCTCAGCCATGGCCCAGTTCAAGCAGGCGGAACGCAGCTATAACCTGAACAAGAAGCTGTACGATATCGGCGCCGTCACCCAGAACGACATGCTGACCAGCGAATCGACGCTGCAACTGGCCAAGGCCACCGTTGAAGGTTACAAAAAGAAGCTGGCCATCTATAACTCGTCACCCACGGGCGGCATGGATACCCTGATCATCAAGGCCCCGATTGCCGGCAACGTGGTGGATATCCAGGCCCATATCGGCGACAGGTTCGATACCGGCACGCCCTTGATGGCGATTGCCAATTCCGGTAAATCACTGATTGTGGCCAACATCTTTGATACCGACATCGGCAAGTTTAACAAAGGCAAAGAGGTCACCTTCACCTCCGATATCTTTACCAAGCAGATATTCAAGGGGATCGTCACCTATGTCAGCGATGTTGAAGACGCCGACTCCAAGACGGTCAAGACCTATATCCGACCGCTGGGCAGCACCATGCCCTTCAAGCAGAACATGTTCCTGAAGATCCGCATCCTGGAAGGTGAAAAATCCCTGCCGGTTGTACCCAAAAGCACCATTATCTACAAGGACGGCAAGTTTTACGCCAAAGTCAAAAAACACGACAGCTTTGAATCCAAAGAAGTCAAGCCGGTGCGTGATGTTTCCGATCTGCTGATGGCCGTTGACGGGCTGTCGGAAGGCGATATCATTGCCAGCGCCGCCATTGATCAGGAACAGCCATGAGAAACTGGGTAGTATTCGTAACCAGTCAAAGCATGCTTTTTCTGATGCTGATCGGCACCCTGCTGCTGGTGTCGATCGTCTTCGTCAAGGATCTCAATGTCGAGGCATTTCCTGACTCATCCCCCCCCATCGTGGAAGTCACCTCTGTTTATGAAGGGCGTTCGGCCGAAGAACTGGAACGTCTGATCACTATCCCGCTGGAAGTGGCCTTTGCCGGCATGAACGGGCTGGATCGCATCAACTCCATTTCGCTCTATGGCCTTTCCGACGTCAAATGCAAGTTCAACTACGGCATCAGCTATCTGCAGGCCCGGCAGGAGGTCATCAACCGCCTGGCCATGGTGGACCTGCCCGGTGGCGTCAATCCCAGGATCGTCGCCAACCCGATCGGCGAGATCATGCGCTACACGCTGGTCGGTTCGGACAACGTGCTGGAACTGCGCACCATCCAGGACTGGGTCGTATCCAAACATCTGAGAACGTCGCTGGGTATCGAGGATGTGCCCAGCTACGGCGGCTTTGTCAAGATGTACAATGTCATCGTGCAGCCGGAAAACCTGCTCAAATACGGCATTACACTCAGCCAAGTCATAGAATCGCTCTCCAAGGCCAACCTCAACGTAGGCGGCAGATTTATCGAAAAGGGGGACCAGTATTACATGGTCCGCGGGCTGGGTCTGATCAGCAGTCTGGCTGACATTGAGAATGCCATCGTCACCACCAAGGGCGGCAAGCCAATCATTGTCAAGAATATTGCCACCGTAGCCATCAGCAACATCCCACGCACAGGTATCGTCGGATTCAATGAAAAAGACGATGTGGTCATGGGCACAGTGGTACTGCGCAAGGATGCCAAGAGTATCCCGGCCATAAAGTCAGTGCATGAAAAGATTGAGGAACTGAACAGCAGGATCCTTCCCAAGGGGATCAAGCTGGTGCCCTATTACGAACGCTGGGACCTGGTCAAGACCGTCATCGTCAAGGTCATTGAGACGGCCGCCAGCGGCATCGCCCTGGTGGCCGCCGCCCTGTTCCTGTTCCTGGGCAATGTGCGCGCCGCCATCATTACCGCCGCCATCATCCCCATCTCACTGTTGATCACCCTGGCACTGATGGTCATCAAGGGAGAGTCAGCCAACCTGCTTTCCATCGGGGCCATCGACTTCGGCATTATTGCCGATATCCCACTGCTGCTGATGGAAGATTACTTCCGCCAGACCCAAAAGCACGGTACCGGAGCCATCTCCATCGCCCGTGCCGCCGACGAGATCGGCAAACCAATGTTGTTCTCAGTTGCCATCATCATGCTGGCCTTCATCCCCATCTTCATGATGAAGGGGGCCGAGGCACAGATCTTTGCCCCCATGGCCAAGACATACCTGTATGCCATCGCCTGCACGGTCATGCTCACCTTCAGCTATCTGATCGCCGCCCAGTACCGCCTGCTGCAGCATTCGGAAGACAGGGAATTCTCTTTCCTGGAAAAACTCAGACTCAAGTACATTGAACTGGTGAAACAACTGCTGGCAAAACGCAGGCAGGTGTTGATGGCCACCTTCGGCGTGGTGATCATCTCGCTGCTGATCGGCATGAAGTTCATCAGCACGCAGTTTCTGCCGAAAATGGATGAAGGCAACATCTACGCACGTATTGTGTTTCCTTACACAATTTCACTGAACAAGACCTATGAACATGCCAAGAAGGTTAAAAGGGTGTTTTTGTCATTTGATGAGGTCAAAAGCGCCGATTTCAAGATTGGCCGACCGGAAGACGGTACAGACCCCAACGGCCCCTTCAACTCCGATTACAACGTTCAGTTGAAGCCTTACAGCGACTGGAAGCGCAACATCACCAAACAGGAACTGGAGCAGGAAGTCAGGGCAAAGCTCAAACAGATGTTCCCCAATGCGGACATCAACATCTCCCAGTATATCCAGGACAACCTGGAAGAGATGATGTCCGGCGTAAAGGGTGAAAACGCCGTCAAGATCTTCGGAGACGACCTGGTGCACCTGGATCGCATCTCCCGCGAAGTCAAGGATGCCTTGAGCAAGGTGCCCGGCGTTGCTGATGAAGGGGTCATGAGATCACTGGGACAGCCGAACCTGATCATTGAAGTCCACAGGGAAGTCGCATCCGCCTTGGGGCTGACTGTGCAGGACGTGCTGGATGCCGTTTCAGCGGCTTTGGGCGGGCGTGAAGTCAGCGAGATTATTGAAGGGGCCAAGCGTTTTTCGCTGCAGGTCAGTTTCCCGCTGGAATACCGCCGTGAGCCGGAAAAAATCCCCAATATCCCTATTGTGCTCCCCAGCGGCGGGGTAGTCGCCCTGTCGCGTATCGCCAATATCCATTATGACACTGGTGCATCGTTCATTTATCGGGAGAACTACCGCAAGTATATCCCGGTCAAATTCAGCGTCACCTCCAACGACCTGGGTGGCACCGTGGCCCAGGCGCAGGAACTGACCAAGGACATCAAGATGCCCGAAGGCTACTACATGGTCTGGAGCGGCATGTTTAACGAGATGAAGAAATCATTCCAACGCTTCATGGTGTCCATACCGATCGCCTTTTTCATGATCCTGGCAACCTTGTATATCATGTACCGTTCTGTGCGCAACGTACTGATCACCATGTCCGCCCCGCTGTTTTCCGTGTTCGCCGGCCTGCTGGCACTGCTGCTCACCGGCGAGTCACTGAGTGTTTCTTCCATGGTCGGCTTCATCTCCATCATCGGTGTTTCCATTCTCAACGCCTCGGTGATTGTTAGCCACTATATCAGACTGATCATTGAGGGGACTGATCGCCACAAGGCCATTCTGGAAACGGTCAATGACAAGTTCCGTCCCGTACTGATGGGCGGATTTGTTGCCGCACTGGGACTGCTGCCCGCCTCCATGGCCCACGGAATCGGCAGCCAGGTACAACGTCCGCTGGCCATTGTTGTTGTGGGTGGCATGCTCGTCGGCATAACACTGATCCTGCTGATCACACCGCTTTTGCTGGAATTTGTGGAAGTGGATGACAGGGAATAATCACTCCAAAGACTACATGATCATATCCAACTGCTACCGATACCTCAGTGCTGTTTTACTGGTGTGCTTATTGACAACAGCGCTGCCCGAACGGGCCGATGCAGTCCGTCCCTTTGTCACCGATGACGCACGCGTTGTCGGTGACAGGCTTTTCCTGCTGGAAACTTCACTAAAGGCCAATAACGGGCTTTTGCAAAACATGAACCTGTTTGCTTACGGACCTTCGGACAAACTGGAATTAACCGTAGGCTTCTCGGACGGCTTCACGACCAAAGGCGACGACCGGCACCGGCTGTCCATTGGTGGTATCATCGGACAAGCCAAATACCTGTTCACCCCCGGCACAGAAAACGGGCTGCCCGGCATCGCCGTTGTGACCGGTTTTGGCGCCCCCTACGGCACCAACAGCTTCAAAGAGGAATCATGGACCAATTTCGGTTATCTGGCCTTGACTGAGGCACTGGGAGAAAAAGAGCGGGTACTGATACATGCCAATGTCGGCGTAAATTACACCAAATCCGATGACAAATATCGCACTTCAGCCACATGGGGTTTAGGGACGCAGGTAAGAATGATCGGCGGATTTCACTTCGTCGGCGAGGTATTTCACGGAGACCCTTACGCCGGTGACTCAGGCTGGGCCTTTCAGACGGGAGTACGTTATTTTGTAAGTGAGCGCTTGCAACTGGATGCAACAGCAGGTTCTGGCTTTGCAGGCAACAACCAACCTAAAGCCTTTGCTGGATGCGGTCTGCGTTTTGTCCTTGATGCCCCCTGGAGGTCAAAGGCAACGTACTGACTTCCGCTCTCCAATCACCTGCTGTAACCATTATATGACCAAGTTTTTGCTGGCGGCTTGCGCACCTTTTCGCGCGTTTCCTGTTTATCCGGATATCCCAGGGTGATAACCAGCGGCACCCTCTTCTCTTTCGGAATACCAAGCAGTTTTTTAACCCCCTGCTCGTCAAACCAGCCCAGCACGCAACTCCCTACTCCTTCGGCAGCGGCCTGCAAGCAGATGTTTTCAACCGCCATGCCGATATCAATCAGATAGTAAGGTTTACCTTTGAGACTGCCGGCCAGCCTGGGGATCAGTCCCGGTGTTTCGGCAACCACCGCCACCAGAACTGGCGCTGTAACAACAAATTTGTTCATGACCATGTCATGCAGCTTATCGGCCACCTGAGACCTGAGCTGCGGCTCATCCACCACTACGAAAAACCAGGGTTGACTGTTGCAGGCCGAGGGCGCCAGCCTGCCCGCCTCAAGACAACGTTCAATTACTTCGTGCTCAAGCGGCTTATCCATGTATCCACGATCGCTTTGACGCCGGCCGGCCAGTTCAAGAAAATCCATGATAAATCCCGCTCCTAAATTGCAAAATATCAAGAAGCTGTCCACGAAAAGCACAAAAGCACGAACAAACACAAATTGATCAGGATAATTTCGGACTGCCGCTGTTAATTCGGATTTTCGTGTTATTTCGTATTGTTGGTGGATATATAAACGTTTTCAGGTCAACGTGACTATGGCTCTGGCTTTTTCCTGATTTCATCTATAACCATGCCGCTGTTGGCATCGGCCGCAAATGTCGTCCGCCACTCCACCGCCCGGCCAGAACCGCCTTCCGCCTTGTAATGGATGACAAATTCAAACACATCCCCTGGCTTCAACTGTTCATTTTTCAGCATCAGACTGAACTCCACCGGTTCGTTGGTCACAGTAAACTGGGGTGTCGGCAATACGGTAATCCGTGAGCGGTATCTGCCGTCTGCCCCCTTGAGAAACAGCGTCAGATCAACAGCAGTAATATAGAGATTACGGCTGTTTTTCATGGTACCGCTAATCCATATCCCGTCGGACAGACTGCTTGCCTTCCAGGCCACCTTGTAATCAAAACCGCTGTATTGATATGGATAAGCGGCTGCCGGTGTGTCTGCCGGCAACTTTTGTTTGTCTTCCTGTGCAGCCGACAGCCGCAAAGGCACTGCAAACAGAACTATCAGACAAAACGGAGCAAACAACCTTCTCATCATCTGTCCTCCCTGCCTTCTGCGGTCAAACTATGCCGGCTTCGAATTGGACAGCCTGGAGATGGATGCCATTAAGTCAGCAAACAGCTCCCCTTGGATAATGACGTGTTTGTGGATCAACTCCGCCGCCAGTTCGCTATTGCCAGCCGCAATGGCCTCTACAACCCCCGCATGTTCATCGCGGGAAATCTTGAGCCTGCCGCGGATACGCAACTGCAATCGACGGTAAACAGCAAGGCGCCTGAACATGGAGGCTGCCATTTCCGCCAGAAAACTGTTGTGGCTGGCAAGATAAATAGCCATATGAAAACGCTCGTTGGCATGGTAAAAGGCATCCGTATCACCGGCATCATAAGCCTGCTCGCAGTCAGTCTGTGCAGTTCTCAGGGCCTGCACGTCATCATCGGTATGGCGGCGGGCCGCCAGTCTGGCTGACATGGACTCCAACTCTGCCATCACCTCAAACATCTCGTAAAGCCGTTGCGGTGGAATCTCGGCCACAATAGCACCGCGTCTGGGCCTCATCTCGATCAGGCCGTAAAATGCCAGCTGTATTAATGCCTCGCGCACAGGCGTGCGGGACACTCTGAACTCGTTAGCCAATTCGGTTTCATCAAGACGCATGCCAGGCGAATAATCCCCTGTAACAATCTTTTCCTCAATTGAAACTTTCAGCTTTTCAGATATCCTTGAGTAAGATTTTTGTCTCATACTGCCGCACCCCGATGCACGCTTAATTCAAAGCGTATGAATTCTAAAAACCATTGACTTTGTATTCAATTAGGTTATATCTTGTATACAAGATTTTTCAATCTAACTACAAGTGATTTTTAATATTTGTCTCCACCTTAGCGAAATCTAGTCGTTTTTTAGTGAACAATGTGGGGAACGACAACAGGAAGACAAAAGGAGATAAGAGCATGAAACCATTGGAAGGCATCAAAATCCTAGACCTCAGCCGGGTTCTCGCTGGCCCTTACTGCACCATGATGTTAGCTGATTTCGGCGCGAATATCATTAAAATCGAGCCACCTGAAGTAGGCGACGACTCACGCCATTTCGGACCGTTTGTCGGCAAGGAAAGCGCCTACTTCATGAGTCTCAACAGGAACAAGCGCTCCATCACCCTCAACTTTAAGAGCGAAAAGGAAAAAGACCTGTTCCGCGAGATGGTCAAGCAGGCCGACGTGGTAGTCGAGAACTACCGCCCCGGCACCATGGAAAAATTCGGCCTGGGCTATGAAGAGCTGAAAAAAATCAACCCCAAGATCATCTATGCGGCCTGCTCTGGTTTTGGTCACAGCGGTCCATACATGCTCAAACCGGCTTATGACATCATCGTGCAGGCCATGGGCGGCATCATGAGCATCACCGGACCGGAAAGCGGCGAACCGACCCGTGTCGGCGCCTCTGTAGGCGATGTTATCGCCGGCATGTTTACCGCCTACGGTGTCATGCTGGCCATGTACCACCGCGAAAGAACCGGCGAAGGCCAGAAGGTGGATGTGGGTATGCTGGACTGCCAGCTGGCAATTCTTGAAAATGCCATCGCCCGCTACGAGACCTCAGGGGATGTACCGAAACCGCTGGGCAATCGCCATCCATCCATCACACCATTCGCCTCATTTACCGCCAAAGACGGTCATATCATTGTCGGCGCCGGCAATGACCGCCTCTGGGAAAAACTCTGCAACATCCTTGGCTGCCCCGAGCTGATTGCCGATCCGCGTTTTAACAACAACGGCAACAGAACAACCAACGTCAACGAACTGATGCCAATACTGAACAATATCTTCATCAATAAAACCATCAACGAATGGCTTGAGCTTCTGGAAAAGGCAGAACTGCCATGTGCGCCGATCAACACCGTCGACAAGATTGTCAACGACCCGCATATCAAGGCGCGTGAGATGATCGTCGAGGTTGAGCACCCTGTAGCCGGCCACCTCAAGATGGCAGGCGTGCCGGTCAAGATGTCAGCAACTCCCGGCAAGGTAGAATTCCATGCACCGTTGCTGGGTCAGCACACCGCTGAAATCCTCAATGAATTCTTCGGATGGGACAAGGCTCAGACTGAAAAGTTCTTTGCCGAATCCAAATAGTCTAATACATTTTATCTTTCACACTACAAGGCACCGTCGCGAGATGGTGCCTTACTTATTTTTGAGTATTATATCCGGGTAGAGTTTTTCAGCACATTCCGGGCAAAGGCCATGACTGAACTCTGCCTCCGTATGATCACGCACGTATGTCTCAAGCTGATTCCAGTACCCCTGGTCGTCCCTGATCTTTTTACAGCACGAACAGATGGGGACTATGCCGCGCAGTGTTTTGATCTGCTCCAGGGCCAGGCTAAGCTCCCTGACCTTGCTTGCCAGCAGTTCCTGGACATCAATCAGTCGCCTTCCAACCCCGACACGGGCACACAGTTCTCCCGGATCAAAGGGCTTGGCCAGATAATCATCCGCACCAGACTCGAAAGCGCTGACCACATCGATTTTCTCCACTTTTGAAGTCAGAATGATGATATATGGCTGGCGTTCCAGTTCGCAAGCGCGGATGCAACGAACCACTTCCGGCCCATCCAGCTCCGGCATCACCCAGTCAAGTATGACCAGCAGCGGAGGTTCCGGCTGCTGCAAAAGCCTCAGCGCCTCAACCCCATCCATGGCAACAACAACATCGTATCCTTCTTTTTTCAACACGCCGGTCAAAGCAACCCTTGACGTCAGATCATCTTCAGCCACAAGAATACGCATAGCTACCCCTCTTCTTTATCAAGCTGGCTTGTCAGCCAACACATCATTTAGTTCCTGTTCCAGCAGGGACCGCAACAGTTCGAACTGGCTGACCAGTCGAGACATCAAGACCTGTGCCTCAGCCAGGTCTCCATCACGAGCAGCCTTTTCAATATCAGCAGCAGCTGAACTTACCGCCACACCACCGACCAGGGCGGAAGCACCCTTGATAGTATGGGCACGCTGTTCCACACCTGAAACATTGCTATTGGCCAGACATAGCTGCAAAGATTCGATCTGCTTGGGCAGATCATCCAGATAACTCTCTATCACGGATACAGCCAACTCATGGTCATTCATCATGCGCATCATCATGGCCCGTCGATCAAACTGCACTATTTCGCACTGTTGCAGATCAGGCATGTCAGTCTTAGCATCCACCACAACTGTTTCCGAAACCCGCTGTATTCCCGGCAGCCACTGTTGCAGGATATCAGCAAACAGCTTGAGTGATACCGGCTTGGCAACATAATCATTCATGCCTGCTTCCAGACAACGTTCACGATCACTAGACATGGCATTGGCCGTCATCGCCACAACAGTCACATTATGATCAAGAACAGCAGAGTTACGTTCACGGATGATGCGAACCGCCTCCAGCCCGTTCATGTCAGGCATCTGTACATCCATGAAGACCAGATCATATCTGCGTTCCTGCAGCATCTGAAGAGCCTCCGCGCCTCCTGATGCAACATCAGCGAGCACCCCGAACTGCTTCAGCATCCCCAATGCCACTTTCTGATTTGTAACATTGTCTTCCACCAGTAAAACAGCCGCATCGACATAACGAGCTGCATCCATGCCAGAGGCTCCGGGCCGCATATCGGCAAGTTGCCCATCTCCGCGGTTGCTGAATGCGCTGTTCAGACAATTAAAGAGTTCTGACTGCTGAAAAGGCTTCGTCAACGTACAGACAACAGCATGTTCTTTAAGCCACTCGGGCTGTATGCGACGGCCTTTAGGAATCTGCATGAGCAGGATGGTTTCCTTCAAACCGTCATCCGACTTGATGGCTCTTGCCAGATCAACGCCATCCATGTCAGGCATTTCCATGTCGATCAGGACCATAACAAAAGGCTCCCCATCAAGCACGGCCTGCCGCATAAGGGCGATTGCCACTTCGCCTCCATCAGCCTCATCACAGCGTATGCCCCAGACGTTCAGCTGAGTGATCAAGGCACGGCGCGCTGAACTATTGTCGTCCACCACCAGCGTCCTTATCTTGTCCAGCTCCACATTCAGGCATGCCATATCTGTCTGGGCTGGCTTAATGCCAAGCTGCACAGTAAACCAGAACTCTGCCCCTTCCCCTGATTGGCTAACTACCCCGACATCACCGCCCATAAGCCTTGACAACTGCCTGCAGATGGCCAACCCCAGTCCACTGCCACCATAACGCCTGGATGTGGAGGCATCAGCCTGGGTAAACTTGTCAAACAGCATCTGCTGCTGATCAGGCGCAATACCGATGCCGGTATCCTTAACCGCAAAACGCACAGTTGCCTGATGATCTGCCAGGGACAACAGTTCCGCACTGATAACTATCTCACCCTGTCGGGTAAACTTGATGGCATTGCTGATGAGGTTGACCAGTATCTGGCTGAGCCGGTTTGGGTCACCATAATATAGACGCGGCAGATCAGGAGGAATGGACAATACCAGTTCAACCCCTTTTTCATGGGCACTCAGGGCCAGCATACCGGCAACATTCTCTGCAAGCGAGCGCAGATCAAACTCCAGATTTTCCAGTTGCATCCTGCCTGCCTCTATTCTGGAAAAATCCAGGATATCATTGAGCAGCGACAACAGCGACTCACTGCTGTCACGCACCACCTTGGCATAACGTCTTTGCTCTTCACTCAGGGCCGTATCAAGCAGCAGTTCACTCATCCCGATAATGCCGTTCATGGGGGTTCTGATCTCATGGCTCATGTTGGCCAAAAATTCGCTCTTGGCCTTATTGGCGGCATCAGCAGCCTCCTTGGCCTCCATCAGTTCGCTCTCCACACGTTTGCGCCCGGTTATATCCAGGGCCATTCCAGTGGTGCCAATCACTCCGCCCTCACCACCATAAACTGGCATTTTAAATGTTTCAAACCATCTGATTTCGCCTTTTTCATCAATCTGTTCTTCAACGTTCAAAGGCCGTCCAGTCTCCATCACCCGCCTGTCATCAGCACAATATTTCTCGGCCAGTTCAGCAGGCCAGATATCCATATCTGTCTTGCCAACAACATCAAGCGTGGAACCCTTGCAACAGGAATCTGCAAAACGCTGATTGACCGAAAGGAATCTTCCCTCCTTGTCTTTCAGCCAGACCAAGCCAGGCTGGTTTTCCAGAATAGCTTTCAGGTAAGATTCCCGTTGCCTGATCTCCTCTTCGATCTGTTTGCGTTCCGTGATATCACGGGCAGCAGCGTAGACTAAGTTGCCATGGGGGATGGAACGCCATTCGATCCACCGGTAAGAACCATCACTGCTGAGGTATCTGTTTTCAAAACCAATCACCGCCTGCTGTGCGTCAAGGCTTGCCAGAGATGCCAGTGTGGCCTCCATATCTTCCGGATGCACATAATTCAGGAATAATTGCCCTTCCAGTTCCCTGACGCTGTAGCCGAGGACCTTTTCCCATTCCGGGTTAAGCCTGATGAAACGACCGCTGGTATCGGCAATGCAGAGCAGGTCCAAGCTAAGCTGAAAATAGTTTTCCAGCTCCTGTTCACGGCATTCTATCTTGTCCAGCAGCATATTGAAGGAGTGAGCCAGCAAACCGATTTCATCGCTGCTATCGACATTGAGCCTGCGGCTTTCATGTTTTTCAAGATCGGCCATTTCCAGCATCTGGCTTGTAAAAGTTGACAAAGGCCTGGAGATACCAACACCAAGACGCCAAGCCAGAGCGATAGCGGCGGCAAGCACAAACAGCATCCCCAGCAGATAGTAGTCACGGAAACGTGTTATAGGCTGGTAAGCCTCGTTGACGGGATAATGTGCCGCCAGTATCCAGCCGGTTTTCTGCAGACGCTTGTAGGAAGCCAACATCGGCACGCCCTTGCTGTCCAGCACCTCCAGCGAGCCCTCAAAACCTTCCAGTGCCTTTATGGTTGCGCTCCCCAGTCCTCCTTCCTCATAGCGTTTCAGCACAAAACTGTTGTCAGGATGGACAATGATCTTGCCGTCAGGTGTCAGCATGAACAGGTAGCCGCTGCTGCCGATACGCGCATCGCGCAGCATACTGAACAACCCCTCTTTCCTGACCAGGTCAACCGCCCCGCAGAGCATGCCCTTGACAGTACCGTTTTTGTCCCGCAAGGGGGCCGTCATCATGATTACCGGCCTTTTGTTGGTAGCTGTAATGAAAGGTGACGATATATAAGGCTTGGCGCTGCTTATGGTTTGGCGGTAGTAGTCACGGAAAGCAAAAGAAGCGCCGAAATATTCCGGCATAGCCGGAACCGAGTAGACCATGTTGCCTGAGCTGTCCAGAATGACCAGACTGTTGGAGAAAATAGTGGCGATGCCGGTGCGGTTACGCAGCCATTTGGCTGCTGACTCCCGGTTATATGTGACATCGGCAGGGGCAACATTGGCGACATTGATCAGGGCGCTGTGGGCAGTAGCGATATCACCATCAATCTCTTGGGCCAGGGTCACAACCATCTTGAACTGCTGGTCACAAATCAATTGCTGGGTTGTATGACGGAAATAGAGGTAGGTCCCGCCAGCTAAAATGAATAGCAGGATAGCGATGAACATGGAAATGGCAAAAACCAGTTTGTGCCTGATACTTGTGAATTTCATACGACCCCGCATTCACAGTAATGACCTGCCTGCGACACATGATTTAAATTATGCCATTTTCAACAGATGTTGCCAGTAAAAATTGCTATCCAGCAGCATGGTGATACTATTGCTTAAACATCTGTTGCACCCATCTTGATACCAAGAATATTGCTGATAGTAGCACACCAAAATCCTGTTAAAAGTATTTGTAGTAAATAGCCATGCGGAGGAGATCATGAAACTGAAAAACGTCGGCATACTTACCGGCGGCGGTGACTGTTCCGGCCTGAACGCCGTCATAAGAGCAGTCACAAGAGCAGCCATCATCGAACACGGGGCAAAGGTGATCGGCATTGAGGGGGGCTTTGAGGGGCTGATTTTTCGGCGCACCCAGGAACTGACCATCAAAAGCACCCGGGACATTCTGTCACAGGGGGGCACTATCCTGGGTACCACTAACAAGGGCAATCCCTTTGAATGGCGGGAACAAAACGAGGATGGCACCATTACCGTGCATGATCTTTCCTTCAGGGCACTGGAAACATTCCGTGAACTGCAACTGGACTGCCTGTTTGTGGTTGGCGGTGAAGGCACGCTGGAAATCGGCTACAGACTGCAACAAAAGGGTGTTCCGGTCATCGGCATACCCAAAACCATCGACAACGACCTGGACAAGACCGACTATACCTTTGGCTTCCAGACCGCCGTGCAGGTGGCCTGTGACGCCCTGGACCGCCTGGCCACCACCGGCCGCAGTCATCACCGGGTGATGATACTGGAGGTCATGGGACGCACCGCCGGCTGGATTGCCCTGGAATCAGGTCTGGCCGGCGGAGCGCACATCATCCTCATACCCGAGATTCCCTACGACATCAACAGCGTCGTCAACAAGATCAGCCTGCGCACCAAGGGCGGCAGCCCTTACAGCATCATTGTAGTGGCAGAAGGAGCCAGGGCCATTGACGGCGACGTCATCGTTCAGGAAGCCGCCACCAACCGGCTGCAGGGGGTCCCGCAGCTGGGCGGAGTCGGTTACCATCTGGCCAATGAAATCAAACAAAGGATTGATCTGGAGGTGCGTTGCACCGTGCTGGGGCATATCCAGCGGGGCGGCACCCCCACAGCCTTTGACAGGGTGCTGGGCACCAGACTGGGCAGCCATGCCGTACAGGCGGCAGCAGAGGGTAAATTCGGCACCATGGTTTCGCTACGCACACCGGACATCACCCTGGTGCCGCTGGAAGAACTGGCCGGCGTTGTCAGGCATGTACCACTGGACTCTCAGCTGATCAAATGCGCCGAATCCATCGGCGTCAATATGGGGCGGGAGGTTGTTATTGACGGTTGCCATAATTGAGCTTAGAAGCAAAAAGGCCAGATCCGATGATCTGGCCTCAGGTTATATTTTGGTCTGCTTACAAAATAGCCGTAGTTAGCTTCATATTTTTGATTTTTTCTTCTGTATGTCAGGGCATCGGTGTAAAGCTTGCCAAGTTATTCAATGATCAGTCCGAATGTTGCTTGAAGCCTGACAGAAAGCTATTTATACGCACCTCTACCTTTTATCTACTTGTCAGCAAAAACATCCACCCCGAAATAGCATCCATTACAACCTGAACCGACGAATCAGGCGCTTCAATTCTTCCGCATTTCCGGTCAGCTGGGTTGCCGCCGCGGCAGCCTCCTGGGCGCCGTGGGATGTCTGTTGTACAGCATCGCTAATCTGCTGCATGTTTTTGGTGATTTCCCCTGTAGTAGCGGTCTGCTCTTCTGCTGCCGTGGCAATCTGGCTGACCTCCATCGCCACTGTGTTGACCTGGTTCAGGATATCTTTCAGCGCCTCTCCAGAACGAGCGGCCTCTTTTGTGCCTTCACTGACCTGACTGACCCCCTCTTCCATTGCCCCTACCGCACCCTTGGTCTCTTTCTGGATAGCCTTGATCATCTCACCGATTTCTTTGGTAGCGGCAGTTGTACGCTCTGCAAGTGCCCGCACCTCATCGGCAACAACGGCAAATCCGCGCCCCTGTTCTCCAGCTCTGGCTGCCTCAATGGCGGCATTCAAGGCCAGCAGGTTGGTCTGATCGGCAATATCCTCGATTGTTCCGATGATGGCACCGATCTGGTCACTGCGTTCTCCCAGGTTCTCAACGGTTTTGGCTGTTTCCTGCACCTTGCAGGCTATATCTCCCATAACCCGGATGGTTTCACCTACTACACCCTCGCCGCTATGAGCCGAATCAGAGGCCTTTTGGGCACCGTCTGCAGCCAACTGACAGTTAAGAGCGATGTTTTCCGATGTGGCCGACATTTCCTCGCCGGCTGTGGCAATTGTGCTAACCTGAGCCACCACTTCTTCTGCGCTGTCTGCTATCCGGATTGAGCTTGACTTGACCTGTTCAGCTGCGGCGGCCACTTCCAAGGCAGAGATATCAATGGTCTCAATCAGCCTGCGCAACGATACGGCCATCTCCCCAACCCCTTGCGACAAAAGCTCCACCTCGTCTTCTGTTTCTGTTTTCTGCGTATCTGCGGACGACACATTTCTAAAATCACCGTCAGCCAACTGTCTGGTTGTGGCCAACAGGCGATTGAGCGGCGCAGAAACCCAACGTTTGAGGATCAGGAATATTACGCCAACCAGAACCGCCAACACCACGGCGGTTGCGGTCAGCAGCAGATTGCGGACTAGAGCCCCTTCCGGATTCAGCTCATCCATGGAGGCACCAGCAGCAACCACCCAGTTCCATTCCTTGAGATGGTGGTAGACGATTGTCTTTTCACGCGCCCGTGTTTCCCCAGCCTCCTTGTCTACCCAGTAATACGTGGTGACGCCGTCTTTTTTCTTCAACAACTCTTCCAGGAACTCCTTGCCATTTGCATCCTTTACTCCGGCAGCGCTTTTCCCCTCCAGCCGAGGATGGATATGGAATGTGCCGCGCCCGGCCCCTTCGCTGGCATCAAGCGCATAAAGATAGCCGGTCTTACCGAACTTGACACTGTGAATCTTCTCCTTGAGTGATTTGAGGCTGTCGGTAAAATCAACCCCGACAAAGAGTGCACCGATAACCTTGCCCTGCCCGTCTTTTACCGGCACATATTTGGTCATGTAGTATTTACCCAGGATCAGTGCCTTGCCTACACACTCCTCGCCCTTAAGCAGCGCCTGGTAGGCGGGAAGATTTCTATCCAGCATAGTACCATTGGCGCGGCTGCCATCTTCCTTCTTGAGCGAAGTGGCAATCCTGTAGAAATCATCGCCGCTGCGGACAAACACGGTACAACCAGCCTTGGTAACCGCTGTAAAACGGTCCATGATCTCATTATTACCGTTTATTGTCACCGAACCGGCTTTCAGTAGCGGGACAGTCTTTCCAGCTGTATTTCCACTGCTTTTTTCGTCCAGTAAAAATGCCCCCGGCAGATATGTTCTGAACACGGAGGCAAGTTTGTTGGCGCTCTCTATCAATACGGCGTTATAAGCCGACATAGAGTTAACCAGCATGGTAACCTGCTGTGAGAGATCCTTTTCGGTCCGCTGTTCCAGCCGACTTTCAATCAGCGAGGTCAGTGTCATAGTGAAAATACCCATCACCACCAGAATAACGGCAGTCAAGATGAGCAACAGTCTTTTTATAATTGATAGTCCGGCTAATCTCCCCATCAGTTCCCCTTTCCAACATTTGCAGATATAATCAGGGCTCAATACGCCCTATATATTCCAAGCTTAACAAAACAAAGCTTGGCAGCTAAAAATATCACAATTAATTTAAATAAATATTAAGGGAATGCAGAACTATTCAGGGAAAAACCTGAAAGAAAAATAAGGAAAAACAGAAGATGTGGGTTTAAATTACAAGCGACGGGACATCTTACACATTAATGTTAATGGCGGTTGTTGCAATTGATCTTGAAAACAAAAAGGCCAGATCTAATGATCTGGCCTTTAATGTTTTTTGGAGCGGGAAACGGGATTTGAACCCGCGACTTCAACCTTGGCAAGGTTGCACTCTACCACTGAGTTATTCCCGCTTGGGAGCTTTGTTATTTACCAAAGAACGGCTTTGGTGTCAAACATTTTTTCACACCTGATGTTACTTTTTTTGTCGCTTATATTTATTCATCCGCTGCCAGGCCAACGCCTTAACCCAGAACCTGCTGATATAACGACACAATCTGTTTGGCCCGCTCAGACCAGGCATGCAGGCGGATCGCCCTGTCCCGCGCTGCCACCGAAAGCCCAGCCAGCCGTTCCTCATCAGTGAGCAGTTCAGAAATTTGTTCTGCCAAGGAAGCAGCACTGCCATATTCGGCATAAATGCCGCTCTCACCCAAAATTTCGCGGTTAACCGGTGTATCAAACACCACACTCGGCAACCCGCAGGCCATGTAGTTAAACAGCTTGCCGTTGGCCTCGCTGAGCGACAGCTTGGGCGAAACAGCCAAATCGCCGGCGGAGAGCAGCAACGCCGCTTCGGAATAGTCCACCCTACCGGTAAAGATGACGCTGTCATCTATCCCCATATCATGGGCCTTTTCTCGGGATACATCTTCTGGGTATCCCATGATCAGGAAGGTGGCGTTGTTCCCCCGTTCCTTCAAAATGGCTATGGTTTCCAACAGCAGATCAACGCCCTGATATGCGTTCAGCACGCCCAGGAAAACCACCACCGGCATGTCTTCGGCAATCCCCAACCGCTGACGCGCCTGCTGTCGCGGATACGGATAAAACTGCTGCGTATCCACACCGTCAATTACAGCCGTGACCTTTTCAGCCGGCACGTTCCATTCATCCGTCAGCGACCTGTGTCCGGCCGTGGAGCTGGTGATAATGGCATCGGCACTTTTGTTTATCACGCTTTCGACAAGACTAAATATTTTCTCCAGCATCGTCCCTCGCCGAAAGAAACCGTGATCCCGGCATTCCGTGGTCAGACTCCCCTGAAAATCCATCACCAGTGGAATGCGCAGCAAGGGCTTGAGCAGCATGGCGACAAAGGCCCCTTCATGCAGGTGGGCATGCATCAGATGCGGCCTGAACTCGCGTGCCACAGAAAAGGTTTTAAACAGCAATAGAATGTCCAGGAAGGGTTTCTGCCAGGAAGGTCCGGCGGTCAAACGGCGATACCAGGGCACATTGGGAATACGTTCGGTTGGTATGCCCGGCATGTCACGGCCGATATGATAGGTAACGATGCGGACATTACACCCCTGTGCGATCAGCGCCCTGGCCTCTTCGTAGATCCTGACATGGCAGCCCCGGTCGGCAAAATATGGCGTCGGGGCTATCATAAGGATACGGGACTGGGGACTGGGGACTGGGGACTGGGAAAAACCTGAAGACTGGGACTTGGGCAACATAATATTATGCCTTATTCCTATAATGACGAATAAGACCACCCAACATTTTTTGTATAACAACTATGCGCTTAAACAAAGAATCAAGTTCTTGAACAAAATTCAACTTCTTTGAGATTAGTAATTGAGTTTCCAGTTCAGCAGCCGAACCTGATGCTATGTGCAGAAAATGTACAAACTCTTTTTCAGTCTGACGCGCCGCACCTTCTGCAATATTTGATGGAATGGAGACAGCAGATCTGCGCATCTGGTTTGTCAAACCGTAGATTTCCTCCTTTGGAAAACAACCTGTAAGGGAATAGATCTCCGCTACTAGCTCAATGCTCTCCTTCCAGACATCAAGTTCCTTGTGGTCTTTCATACCAGTCCCCAGTTCCTAGTCCCCAGTCCCGATATTTATACGTTCACGCACAACGTAGATCGGTTTACCCTGGGCCTCATGGTAGGTGCGGGCATTGACCTCGCCCAGGAGACCAAGCACAATAAACTGAACTCCCATGAATATCAGCAAGGCAGTCAGAATCAGCAGCGGATTACGATTCATGCTCAGATCTTCAAAAAACTTCATGTAAACCGTCGCACCGCCGCTCAAGAAACCGGCCATCAGGGTATAGACACCCCACTTGCCGAAAAGCTGGATCGGTTTGGTGGAGTAGGAAAGCAGGAACTTGACCGTGATCAGGTCCAGCACCACGCGCAGGGTGCGGGATATGCCGTATTTGCTGACACCATGAATACGCGGATGATGCCTCACCGACATCTCCGTAACTTTGGCGCCCACCTGTGAGGCCAGGGCCGGCACGAAACGGTGCATCTCGCCGTACAGGTTGACTCCGTCCAGCACCTCGCGGCGATAGGCCTTGAGTGTGCAGCCATAATCATGCAGATGCACGCCGGTCATGCGTGATATCAGGGCATTGGCCAGCATGGAGGGTATCTTGCGGGTGACAAAGGTATCCTGGCGGTTGCTACGCCAACCGGATACCACATCAAATCCTTCATTGAGTTTCTGTATCAACAACGGGATATCGGCCGGGTCATTCTGCAGGTCGCCGTCCATGGGGATGATAATATCACCGCTGGCCGCATCAAAACCGGCAGACATGGCAGCAGTCTGCCCGAAGTTGCGGCGAAACCTGATCACCTTGAAGCGGTTGTCACGTACGGCAATGCTTTTCAATATATTGAAGGAGTTGTCCACCGAGCCGTCATCCACCAGAATCACCTCGAATTGCCGGCCGCAATCGTTCAAAGCCTCCGTGATAGCCTTATAAAGGGCTTCGATGTTGTCCTGCTCGTTGTATATGGGTACTACGATACTGAAATCCACATTATGCTCCCAAAAGGTCTCGTTATCCGTGTCTGTATTCCAATTTTCGTTTGTTTGCGGTCCCCGGACACGGGTCCCGGGCAACGTTTTCTACCATTCAGTCTGTTCAAACGTCTTGGCCTGTTTGACAGTTACAACGCCTCGAGCCACCGGCTGCGGTCTGCCGCCTATAAAACCGCACAAAAGGCCGATTCCGTTACTGACATGCAGAACAGGATATACCGCCACCAGAGCGAGAGGACAAAGTTTACCGACCGCAAAAGCGGCATGTATCGCGAAGCACATTGCAAACAGCAGATAAGCCGCCAGCGGTATCAGCCACCCTGGCCACAACAGGCCCAGCGGCAGCGAAAACAGGTAAAACACAAACAGCAGGGGCACAAACCCCAGCAGTGTGCCCACACCGGAGATGAGGGTCTGCTGCGCCCTGCCCCGGCCATAGGCAAACATCTGACGCATAAAGGCTTTCATGGTTGGCCGCTGACTGCGATAAACGGCCATCTCCGGTACATGCACCAGTCTGTGGCCGGCGGCATGGATCCTGTCCATCAGCTCGTTTTCCTCATTGGGGTAAAGACGCTCGTCAAAACCGCCAAAACCGGCAAAATTTTCACGTCTGAAGACCATGTTACAGAGAATCAGTTCCTTTTCGGTCGTCTCACGCGGCAACCCCACCGCCCGGTAGCGGTTGCGTACACCACCGGCGCCGAACAGCGAAGAAAGCGCCAGACCAAACAACTGCTGTAGCACGGAATCTCCAGGCGGCGTCAGGGAAGGCCCGCCGACAATCGCCACAGTCCTATCCTCAAACGCAGCTAGACACCACGGCAAGGCATCAGCCGGCAGTTGTGAATCATCATCTAGAAAATAAATATAATCGCCCTGCGACTGATAAGCCGCCTGGTTGCGCTGTTGACTGGGAGTCATCCCCTCAGCCACCAGCACCTCAAAGCAAAAGGCGGACGCATCAATGCGCCGCAATGCCTCCAGCGCGCTGACATATCCGCCCGGCTTGACAGGGATGATAAAGGAAAAACTGGGGACTGAGGACTGGGGGCTGGGGGCAGGATGATAGGAATTTGTAAAGACTTTTGTCGTTTCCTGTTCCCTGTCCCCTGTTCCCTGCTTACTGATCCCTGTCTCCCGGTCCCCGGTCACTATTTCCTGGTCCCGGCCTTTCTGCTGGCCTGAAGCTCGGCATCCTTCTGTTCCAGCTCCAGTTCCATCTGTTTACGGTAATTGATCATGGCCTGGGCCAGCTTCGGCTCATTCAGGCTGAGCACCTGCACGGCAAACAAACCGGCGTTCTTGGCGCCGGCCTTGCCCACAGCCATGGTTGCCACCGGGATACCAGCCGGCATCTGCACCGTGGCATAGAGCGCATCCACACCGTTGAGAGCGCCACCCGGAGTAGGCACGCCGATCACCGGCAGAGTGGTTTTGGAGGCCACCACACCGGCCAGATGAGCCGCCACACCGGCACCGGCAATGATAATCTTGATGCCGCGCTCAGCAGCCTTTGAAGCCAGCTCAGCGGTTTTAGCCGGGGCACGATGCGCCGACGAAATTCTTATTTCATAGTCAATGCCGAACTTTTCCAGCACATTGCCGGCTTCCTGCATGATCGGCAGATCAGAGTCACTGCCCATGACAATAAGTACTTGTGGTTTTTCCATAATTTTCCCCATAACTATTTAGTCACGTTTTCATCCGTGAGAATCTCAGACCGTATCCTGCTCCAATGCCTCTGTTTTTGCTTCTCAGAAGCATGTGCTTACGGTACGAAGGACGTCTGGCTTATCAGTTTGCTACTATTCTGCGACGGTTAACCCCGGCATCTGCGCTTGATCCGGACCTCTATTCTCACAGATTCCTTGCAAGGTATATGTGCGCTGTTACCGGTCCCGAGTCCCCGGTCCCGCGTCCCGGCTTCTACCCCCGGTTCAAGGCCTTGCGTCCGATATCCTTCCTGTACTGCACCCCCTGCCAGCTGATCTTTTCAACAGCGCTATAGGCGTTGTCAATGGCCTGCTGGACCGTATCACCCATGGCGGTCACACCCAGCACACGCCCGCCGCTGGTGACGCACTGGCTGTCCTTGAGGACAGTACCGGCATGAAACACATACACATCCTGAAGCTTGGCCGCTTCATCAAGTCCGCTGATCACATCCCCCTTGCGCACGTCCCCAGGATATCCTTCGGCCGCCATGACCACACACACCGTGGCTTTATCGTGCCACTCGATACTCTTGCCGGACAGGTCTCCCTTGGCCACCGCCATCAGCAGCGGCACAATGTCGGACTTCATCCGCATCAACAGCGGCTGACATTCCGGGTCACCAAAACGGGCATTGAACTCCAGGGTTTTCACCTGACCATCCTTGACCATCAGACCGGCATAGAGAATCCCCTGATAGGGGCGCCCCTCGGCAGCCATACCGTCCACTGCACGGCGCAGCACTTCGGTCATGGCACGCTCGTGCACCTCCGGGGTAACTACCGGAGCCGGCGAATAAGCCCCCATGCCGCCGGTATTGGGGCCCTGGTCTCCATCAAAGATGTTCTTGTGATCCTGGGCACTGGCCAGCGGGATAATGGTCTTACCGTCGGTAATAGCCAAAAATGATGCCTCCTCACCGGTCAGGAACTCTTCGATGACCACGCGGGAACCGGCGTTACCAAAAGCGTTGCCACTGAGCATGTCCGTAACCGCCGCCACCGCCTCGTCGCGAGTCTGGGCGATGATCACCCCTTTGCCCGCAGCCAGGCCGTCAGCCTTGACCACAATCGGTGCGCCGGTCTTATCAATGAATGCCGTGGCCTCGGCCACATCGGTAAACACACCGTAAGCCGCGGTCGGCACGTTATACTTTTGCATCAAATCCTTGGAGAAGGCCTTGCTCCCCTCGATCAGCGCTGCAGCTTTGGTGGGGCCGAAAATTTTTAGGTCGTGGTCGCGGAAGATGTCCACTATGCCCAGGGAAAGCGGCTGCTCCGGACCGACGACAGTCAGGTCGATCTGCTCGTTCCAGGCAAACTCCAGCAGCTTGCTGACATCATCGGCCTTGATGTCCAGATTCTGGGCAATAGCCGCCGTGCCCGGATTGCCGGGGGCACAGTAGACCTTTTTCACCAGCGGAGACTGGGCTATCTTCCAGGCCAGGGCATGTTCACGGCCGCCGCCGCCCACAACGAGAACTTTCATATTTTCACCTCGGTTCAAATTTCTGAATTAAACTTCAAAAGCTGGAATAGAACACGGAAAAAACGGATTTAACGGATAAGGACAGATTTAACCTTCAATCATTATAAGATCTGACTTTATCCGCTTTTTCAGATTTGATCCGCGTTCCATACTTTTGATTCGTAAGGCTGCTTCAGTGTCTAAAATGGCGCATGTTGGTAAAAACCATCGCCATCCCATGCTCATCCGCCGCCGCAATCACCTCGGTATCGCGCATGCTGCCGCCCGGCTGGATGACGGCGGTGATGCCTGCCGCTGCTGCATTGTCAATGCCGTCACGGAAAGGGAAGAAGGCATCGGAGGCCATTACAGCGCCCGGCACCTGCAACCCAGCCTGCTCAGCCTTGATGGCGGCTATGCGGGCCGAGTTGACACGGCTCATCTGACCGGCCCCCACGCCTACTGTCATGTTATCCTTGCAATAAACGATGGCATTGGACTTGACGAACTTGGCCACCCGCCAGGCAAACTGCAGGTCTTTCATCTCCAGTTCGGTGGGCTGGCGCTTGGACACCACCTTCAGTTCATCAATCAGCTCCAGATCGGCGCTCTGCAACAGCAGGCCGCCGTTGACGCGCTTCATATCCAGGCGGTCAGCTGCCTTTTCCGGCCACATGCCGCACTCCAGCAGACGCACGTTCTTCTTGGCGGCAACCACTTCAATGGCGGCCGGCGAGACAACCGGCGCAATGATCACCTCCACAAACTGGCGGTCGCAGATCGCCTTGGCGGTTTCACCGTCCAACTCGCGGTTGAAGGCGATAATGCCGCCGAAAGCCGATTCAGGATCAGTTGAATAGGCCCGGTCATAGGCTTCCAGGATGTTCTTGCCCACTGCCACGCCGCAGGGGTTAGCATGTTTGACGATCACGCAGGCCGGCCCTTCGCTGAACTGCTTGACGCACTCCAGGGCCGCATCGGTATCGGCAATATTGTTGTAGGAGAGTTCTTTGCCCTGCAACTGCTTTGCCGTGGAGATGGACGCCTCGGCAATATTTTTCTCCACATAAAATGCGGCCGACTGGTGCGCATTTTCGCCGTAGCGCAGGTCCTGCACCTTTTTCACCTGCAGGGTAAATGTAGCTGGGAACAATTCTACGCCTTCGCCCAGTCTGGCCCCCAGGTAATTGGAAATAGCGCCGTCATAGGCAGCGGTATGCTGATAAACCTTCACAGCCAGCCCAAAGTTGGTCTTGGGCGAAACAGCGCCATCATTATCCTTCATCTCCGCCAGCACGGCAGCGTAGTCGCTGCTGTCCACCAGCACGGTCACATCGGGATAATTCTTGGCCGCCGAGCGCAGCATGGTCGGTCCGCCGATGTCGATATTCTCGATGGCATCCGCCAGTAGGCACCCTTCCTTGGCCACGGTCGCCTCAAACGGATAGAGGTTGACCACGACCATGTCGATGTTCTCAATGCCGTGTTCTTTCATCTTGGCCACATGGGCAGGATTGCTGCGCATCCCCAGCAGGCCGCCATGCACCTTGGGGTGCAGGGTCTTGACGCGGCCATCCAGCATCTCCGGGAAGCCGGTGAACTCGGACACATCCTTGACTGTCAATCCAGCCTCACGCAAAAGCTTGGCGGTGCCGCCGGTAGAAAGTATCTCTACGCCGTAACCGGCCAGTTCTCTGGAAAACTCAACAACACCTGTTTTGTCTGAGACGCTGATCAGCGCCCTGGTAATCTTGGCCATCTTGGTCCTACTCCTGTCTATGTTTGTATTTGATATAAATCCTAAAGCTGTTGCGGAAAGTCGATATTTTTAAGGAACAAGCTCTCAAAAAGCGGGGTACCGGATAGCGGGATCACCTTGAAACGTGCGGCCAGACTTTCAACCTCCTGAATACCGCCGTCTCTGCAAAGGAGAAGCTCAGCTCCAGCCAACGCCCCTTCAGGAATGAAAAGTGTTTTTTTTACCATATTTTCGTCGAAAATTCCAACTGTTTTGAGACATTCAGGCATCAGTACCGCCCCGAACGAGCCGGTCAGAACAACCTGCTCCAGCCCATCCGGCAATATTCCGGACCTGTCGAACAGCACCTCCAGACCGGCCCTGATAGCGCCTTTGGCAAGCTGTATCTGGCGGATATCCGACTGAGTCAACATCAGTAACTGCTTGGCGTCACGGTAAATCACAAAAGCATTCTCACTGTTTTGACTCATCACTCTGGCAGCCAGATTGGAAGGGATTTCAGCAGCGTCACGCAGGCGCCCGGTGCGTTCAAGCACACAGGAACACAGCATCCCGGCAACCGCTTCGATAGCGGCAGAACCACAGATGCCGATTGGAGTTTTGTCTCCTATGACTGCGATTCTGACCTTTTCATCTGCAATACGAACAGAGCTGATAGCACCCGGCAGCGCAGCCATGCCACAGGACAGGTTGCCCCCCTCAAAGGCCGGCCCGGCGGCCGCTGATGTTGCCCAGATTGTATCACCCGCAACCAGCGCCATCTCGCCGTTTGTGCCCATATCCAGGTAAAGTCGTGGTCCGTGGTCCGGGGACCGGGACCCGTAACTGTCACGGGCACGGTCAACCGACACGGTCAACGGCTGCTGTCCATACAGAAACGCCACCGTATCCCCTCCGACAAAGCCGCCCGGCATGGGAAAGATATAGACTGCAGCTTCACCGGGCCAGTCAATCTCGGAGGCACTGATGGCTTTACCACTTGTGAACAGGGGGCGGTAAGGAGGATAAGCCAGCGACTTGACCGGCAGTCCCAGCAGAATGTGCTGCATGGCTGGATTACCGGCGATAGCGGCCTGCCTGACATCCGCCCAGGCAACACCGGCGTTGTCGCACACGTCCCTGCCCAGACGCAGCAATTCGGCGCGGATCATTGACGACATTTCCAGCAACGCTTCTTCGGCATGCACCGCCGCATCCAGCCGGGCAACCACGTCCGCCCCGAAACGGCGCTGGGGATTCATGGCGCCGGCCATAGCCAGGCGCTTACCGCTGCTGGTGTCAACCAGTGATACAGCCAGAGTTGTAGTCCCCAGATCAATAGCCAGTGCGTACATATTCAGGCAACCGCCACATAATTATCCGCAAACGTCGCCACAGCCCCTACCCGGCAGGCAAACAGACCGCACTCCGCCGCCTTTGCCATGAACTTTTCGGCATCCTCGGGCGCAAAGGACATCAGGAAACCGCCCGAGGTTTGGGGATCAAACAGCGGGAACAGGCGTTCATCCTGATTGTCCATACCGGTCAGAAACTGGCTGTAGTGATCGCGGTTGCGATAGGCGCCGGCCGGCACCATGCCGTCGGCCACCAGTTCCGTCACCCCCTGCATCAGCGGCACGGCTGCCAGCTCCAGACAGACCGCTACTCCGGCGCCCCTGGCCATTTCACTGGCATGTCCGATCAGGCCGAAACCGGTCACATCGGTTGCCGCACTGGCATTGCATGCCAGCATCACCTCGGAAGCTGTTCGGTTAAGGGTGGTCAGCCATTTGACCGCATCGGCCATGGAGGCCTCCGATGCCATTTCACCCTTGATGGCGGTGGAAATGATACCTGACCCGACCGGCTTGGTCAGAATTAGCACATCACCGGCCCGGGCAGTGCAATTACGCACAATCCGCTCCGGCGACACCAGCCCGGTGACCGCCAGACCGTACTTGAGCTGGTCATCCTCAACCGTGTGCCCCCCCACCAGACAGACTCCGGCCTCCTTCAGCACACTCAGCCCGCCGGCCAGAACCTCGCGCAGGATCTCGCCCGGCAGGGCACAGGCCGGGAAGAAGACCAGGTTCATGGCCGTAACCGGGCGTCCACCCATGGCGTACACATCTGAGACGGCATTGGTAGCCGCAATGCGGCCAAAGGTATAAGGATCGTCCACCAGCGGTGTGATGATATCAGCCGTTTCAACCAGGGCCATGTCCGGCGCGATACGGAACACACCGGCATCATCGGATGTTTCCGTGCCCACCAGCAGATCAGGATGTTTTTCATCAAACAGCCCGGCCAGGGCATCGGCCAGCGATGCCGGACCTAACTTGGCGCCGCAACCGGCTGCTTTCACCATTTGGGTAAGTTTAATCATCCGTCAAAGACCTCCTAAAACAGCACAACCATGTGATTCAAAAAACAATATGGCACAGCAGAAAGCTCCAGATGCAAGGCTTGCGAAACCTGAGAAATGAGGCGTAAAGCCCTCATCCTATCCTTCTCCCGGAGGGAGAAGGTATACAGTGTACCCTCTCCCTCTGGGAGAGGGTGGCCAAAGGCCGGGTGAGGGCCGCAGTGACGAAGGTTGAGCGTAACTTAAGCCAGATGGACTTTGTGCGAAGCCATCAATCACTTAAGGTATACCCTGGGCACCCGTTTGCTAATCCCACAAAACAGTTCATACGGGATTGTTCCGGCAGCGGCGGCCAGTTCCTCGGCATGCACACAGTTACCGGCAGCATCCATCCCCATCAACAGCACCTCGTCACCCACAGCAATACCTTCGATGCCGGTCACTTCCAGCATGATCCAGTCCATACAGACGGTACCAGCCACTCTGGCCCTCTGCCCGCGTATCAAGGCAACCCCTTTGTTTGTCAACGACCGGGGGTAACCGTCGGCATATCCAACCGGCACACTGGCGATCAGGCTCCTGTCGGCAGCTGTAAAACGGCGTGCGTAGCTGATGGTGGTGCCGGGTTCAACCCATTTCAGCATGGCGACACGGCTCTTCAGGCTCATGACCGGCTTGATATCCAGTTTGCCATGAAAATCCCCAGAAGGTATGGCCCCGTAAAGTGCTATTCCGGGCCGCACCAGATTACAGCTAGGCAATTCCTTGAGCATGGTGGCAGCGCTGTTGGAAATGTGCACATATCGCGGCGCAAATCCCGCCTTGCGTACCTCGGAAAGCGCCCAGACGAAGCGTTCGGCCTGGATGCGCGTAAAATGCTGGCCGGGTTCATCCAGCTCATCAGCGCTGGCAAAATGTGACATCACCCCCTCCAGCGCAATATTGGGCAGCCGCCTCAGCTCCTTGAGAAATGCCGGTGCATCGGCGTAGCATATGCCCAGACGCCCCATACCGGTATCTATCTTCAGGTGCACCTGGGCCTTGCGGAACAGCTTGCCGGCGGCATTATTGAGCGCCTGGGCCTGTTCCATAGTAAAAACAACCGTAGAGAGATTATAGCCGATACACTTGCGCTCCTGTCCGGGATAAACTCCGCCCAGCAGCAGCACCGGCTTGTCTATGCCGGCCTTGCGCAGCTGTATTCCCTCGGCCAGAAAGGCCACACCAAAGGCGTTCACCCCCAGTTGTTCCAGTTCACGGCTGATATCCATAAAACCATGACCATAGGCATCGGCCTTGACAACAGCCAGTACATCAGTCTTGGGCGGTATGGTGGAACGGATGATATTATAGTTGTATCGCAGGGCTTTCAGATCGATTTCAGCAATGGTAGGACGACTGTCAAACAATTTATCACTCCTCATCCAAGATGTGAAAATATCTAAGCAATTTGCTGCTTCGAGTATTACCACGTCACTCTTGCAGTGTAAAGGGAAACGGGCGCCCGTTGCCGTGTCCGTAATGATTAAAAAATCAATAACGGCCAACGGACAACCGACACGCATCCCGGGTTGTCAACCCCATTGACACAACGGCCAAGTTCCAGTAGTGTAAGGTCTTTGCAAGGCCCTGGGGGAGTTCTGCGGAACTGAGATGATTCCATTGAATCAGACCCTTTGAACCTGATCCGGTTGATCCCGGCGTAGGAAAGCGGCTGCATTGGATATTGTAAATACTCCTGCCGCTCTGACTTGTCTTAATTCAGCGCGGCTTTTTTGTCAGGAATCGATATGAACACCAAACAGCAGCCATTGCGTCTTGTTATTAACAAGACACCCCGGCAGCCCGGTATCAAGGGTGTCTACCTGATTACCGACCACGAGGCCAATCTGGTCCAGCGGGTTGCACTGGCGCTGCGCGGCGGCGTATCTGTACTGCAGTATCGCGCCAAGGACAAGGACTTCGATGCCTGCCTCAGCGAAGGTGCTGAACTGAAAAAACTATGCCGGGACTACGGTGTACCGTTCATTGTCAACGATGACCTGAAACTGGCCCAAGCGCTTGACGCCGACGGCGTTCACCTGGGACAGGATGACGCTACCCTGGCCAAAGCCAGGCAATGTCTCGGACCGGACAAGATCATCGGTATCTCCACCCATAACATTGAAGAAGCGCTCAAGGCGGAAAATGAAGGGGCCGACTATATCGGTTTCGGGGCCATGTACCCAACCGGCAGCAAGCATGTCACCCACATGCCGGGCACTGCCGGGCTCTCAGCCATACGCGACAAGATCAGGATTCCTGTGGTCGCCATCGGCGGTATCACCACCAGCAACGCCTGCAGGGTGATTGACGCCGGCGCCGATGCTCTGGCCATCATCTCCTCCATACTCTCAAGCCCCCGTCCAGACATGGCCGCCATGGAGTTCCGTCTGCTTTTCAACCGCAAGGACACCTGCCCGCGCGGCTCAGTGCTCACCGTTGCCGGCAGCGATTCCGGTGGCGGCGCCGGCATCCAGGCAGACATCAAGACGATCACACTGCTGGGCAGTTATGCCGCCAGTGTATTGACCGCCCTGACAGCCCAGAACACCCGAGAGGTTAGTTCAATCCACGGACTGCCCCCCTCCTTTGTCATCGAGCAGCTAAATGCCGTGCTGTCCGACATCCATATAGACATCATCAAGACCGGCATGCTGCACACACCAGCCATCATCTCAGCCATCGCTGAATATCTGGCCGAACGGCGCGACATTGTGCCCCTCGTGGTTGACCCGGTCATGATCGCCACCTCCGGCGCTGCCCTGATGGAGCCGGAAGCCATCAAGATTTTCAAGGAGCAGCTGCTGCCGCTCTCGTACCTGCTGACCCCCAACATCCCTGAGGCAGAAAGACTGCTTTGCCGGTCCATCAGCACAGAGCATGAGATTGAACAGGCTGCCCGGGAGCTGCATGCCATGGGGGCGGCCAATGTCATCATTAAAGGCGGTCACCTGACTGGTCGCAACTCAACAGATGTGCTTTTTAACGGCAGGGAGTGTTTCCGTTTCAGCAACAAGCGCATCTTTACCATTAACACCCACGGCACTGGCTGCACCTTCGCCTCAGCCATAGCTGCGCTGCTCTCCCAGGGGGAACCGCTCAAAAACGCTACTGAAAAGGCCAAAAACTTCATTACAACCGCTATCAGCCTGGCCAAACCGATCGGCAAGGGACGTAATCCGGTCAACCATTTTGCCGCAGCAAACGCACCCGAATCCGCACCATGATTTAAATTACATCCGGAGTTATTCATGACCCAACTGGAGTACGCCAGAAACGGCATCATTACTGAAAAAATGCAGATTGCCGCAGAAGCCGAAGGCGTTTCTGCCGAATTCATCCGTGACGGCATCGCTGCCGGCAATATCGTCATCTGCCATAACAACAAGCACACCAACGGTATCCCGCTAGCGGTGGGTACAGGGCTGCGCACCAAGGTCAATGCCAACATCGGCTCATCCGCTGATGATACGGATATCGAGAAGGAGCTGGAAAAGGCCCGTGTTGCAGTCAGATATGGCGCCGATGCCATCATGGACCTTTCCACCGGCGGCCCGGTGGATGAGATCCGTCGCGCCGTAGTTGCGGAAACCTCTGCCTGCATCGGCAGCGTGCCGCTGTATCAGGCGGCTGTGGATACGGTACGGGTGAAGAAGAAGGCCATCGTCGACATGACTGTGGACGACATCTTCGACGGCATCATCAAGCATGCCGAGGATGGTGTCGACTTCATCACGGTGCATTGCGGCGTGATCCGCAGCACCGTGGAGCGGATGAAGAACGAGGGGCGCATCATGGATGTCGTCTCCCGCGGCGGTGCCTTCACGGTGGAGTGGATGTCCTACAACAGGCAGGAAAACCCGCTGTACGAACATTTTGACAGACTGCTTGAGATCACCAAAGCCTATGACATGACCCTCTCATTGGGAGACGGCTTCCGCCCCGGCTGTCTGGCCGACGCCACTGACCGGGCCCAGATCCACGAACTGATCGTGCTGGGGGAATTGACTCAGCGTGCCCAGTCAGCCGGCGTGCAGGTCATGATCGAGGGACCGGGGCATGTGCCGCTGAACCAGATCCAGGCCAATATCCAGCTGCAAAAGAGGCTCTGCCACGGCGCCCCCTTCTACGTGCTGGGACCGCTGGTCACGGACATAGCGCCGGGCTATGACCATATCACCTGCGCCATCGGCGGCGCCATCGCTGCTGCGGCCGGAGCGGATTTCCTCTGCTACGTCACCCCCAGCGAGCACCTGAGTCTGCCGGATGCACAGGATGTGCGCGACGGCGTGATCGCCTCCCGTATCGCTGCTCATGCTGCCGACATTGCCAAGGGGGTCAAAGGCGCCATGGAAAAGGATATCGCCATGGCCAAATGCCGCAAAAAACTGGACTGGGACGGACAGTACGCCCTTTCGCTGGATCCGGAACGCGCCAGACTGGTGCGCGACAGATCGCCGGTCTCCGACCACGGCGCCTGCACCATGTGCGGCGAGTTCTGTGCCTACAAGATGATGGATAGCGCCATGGCCAGGTGATTGCGTTGTCCGTGGACCCGGCATTACAGCGTAACAAGCGTTAGGCCTTAATATGAGCCTCTTGCAAAATGTGACGAGGAAGCCGGGATACACGGCGCAAGCGAGAAAAAATGCGAGGCTGCCCCTCACCCGGCCTTTGGCCACCCTCTCCCTCATGGAGAGGGGACACTGTATACCTTCTCCCTCTGGGAGAAGGATAGGATGAGGGCAGTACGTTGAGCTTTTGAACGAGCGGCAACAAAGTAGACCGGCTCCGCAATAGTTTTGAAAGTGGCTCACAGAAAATGGCAGCTTGCTCAATGCAAGCTGCCATTTTTGCATCTGCTGTTCCCAAGCTATTTTCCCGTCAGACGGGCCTGCCGGTTCGATTCCAAGATATTGTCGCGCACCGGCACACCATTACCGTTAACAATACCTATCCACTCCTCTGTGTTCATCACTGCTGCAAAACGTGACTGCATGACCACCATGAACACCCGGTGCATCTCCTCCGCCGTGGCCTGCCCGGCACGATTCCTATATGGCAGGGAGCCGCTGGCATCGCTGAGAAACTCCACGGCATATCCGGCATGCACAGCCTGAATCACTGTCGATGCGTCACAGTTGTGCGTCATATAACCGGCAACCACAAGCGTATCCACCCTGTTCTTACGCAGCCAAGCCTCCAGATCCGTACCACTGAATGAACCGGGCAACTTTTTCTGCACCAGATGATCCCATCCCCGGGATCTGACAACCTGGTGCAACTCTGCTCCATGGGTTCCCTCCGCAAAAATCGGTGATGTAGATGGGGCAACATTCTGCACGACAACTACCGGTATACCGACAGCCTTTGCCGCCCCCATAGCCCGGCCAATATTTGCCAGTGACTGGCCCACCGGTGGATATTCGATCGGCAGTCCGCCGCCGTCATACTCATTCTGCACATCAATTAAAATCAATGCCCTGCGTGGTGTTGTGTTTTTCATTATTTTCTCCTGGGCTGCCGGCGCGGCAGCAATCGTTTGAGACACAGGACTCCCGATGATAATGACCAATGACAGCAGCACTACAGCCAGATGCAGCACTCTCCTGTTCATACACGCCTCCTTGAATTCAGATGAGTTCAGTATTCAACATTTTTATTTTGAAAAACAGTGACCCTGATGACATATTTAGATACTATCAGGCCAAATCCGAGAGGTTTCTCAATGCAACCGTTAAACATTGCCGTCATTGCCTTTAACCATATCAGCCCGTTCCACCTGTCCGTCCCTTGCCTGTTCTTTGGAGAAAACCGCAACAACGTCGGCATCCCCGAATTCAACCTTTCGGTATGTGCAGAGGAAACCGGCCCCATTTCCACCACAACCGGTTTTAAGATCTGTGTGGACAGCAGCCTTGCAGATCTGGATAAGGCTGATGTAGTCATTGTACCCAGCTGGCGGGACAGCGCAGAGATACCGCCTGCCGCCATGCTTGATGCGCTGAAGGCCGCCCATGGCCGTGGTGCCATCATTGTGGGGCTCTGCCTGGGGACGTTTGTCCTGGCGGCAGCGGGCCTGCTGGATGGCCGCAAGGCTACTACCCACTGGGGATGGGCCGACCAATTGCAGCAGATGTATCCATTGATCTCGGTTGATGCGGGTGTGCTTTATATTGATGAAGGTGATGTAATTACTTCGGCTGGGGTGTCTGCGGGAATTGACTGCTGCCTGCACATCATGCGCAGGCTGTACGGTGCTGAAACAGCTGCCAGACTGGCGCGGCGTCTGGTGGTGCCTCCTCACCGTCAAGGAGGCCAGGCCCAGTACATTGAGCGACCCATCCGCGCCCCGCTGCCGGAAGACCGTTTTTCCGAGGTGCTGGCATGGGCCTGTTCAAACCTGGACCAGGAACTGAGCATTGAAACGCTGGCCGCACGCGCCGGCATGAGCAGAAGGACCTTTACGCGCCACTTCCGGCAATACACCGCCACCAGCCCGCTGGCATGGCTGTTGGAGCAGCGTTTGGAACTGGCCCAAAAACTATTGGAAACTTCCGGGGCCTCGGTGGAGGTGGTTGCGCAAAAAGCTGGATTCGGTTCAGCATTATCATTGCGTAAACATTTTATCAGGGCGTTCAGCATCACACCCGGCAGGTACAGGAAGGAATTCCGCTCCACATAAAAAAAGGCATGGTGTCTGTGACACCATGCCATCAATCAGCTCTCTCCGCCCTGCCGTCAGCCACTAGGGGCCTCCAGCGAGTTCATTTAATGTGGGCAACCATGTACCACTTCAGGCAATTCCCGCGCAATGGGGCAGCACACCACGGTAACGACAGTCCCCCGATTCAACAATTATTCCGCCCGGGCACGTAATACTAGCGAACAGGACAGAGAGAGCAACTCTTACGGTTGTATTATTACATGCCGAAGCGCCTGTTTTCAAGACTTTTCATGGCATTTCACCCAAATCCGGAATGCCGCCATTCAGTTTAAAAATCACTCCATTAGGTAGACAAACGCCACGGATCAGGTGTGCAGGAAAGGGAGCAGACGCCTGACTTCATCCATCAGGTGTTCAAACCCCTGAAAATTCAATGACTGCGGTCCATCCGACAAAGCCTTTTCCGGCTCCGGATGTACTTCTATCAAAACGCCATGGGCACCGGCCACCAGAGCCGCCAGCGTCATCGGCAGCACCAGGCTGCGTTTGCCGGTAGCGTGGGAGGGGTCAATCATGATCGGCAGGTGGGAAAGCTCCTTGATCAGCGGCGCCACCGCCAGGTCAAGGGTATTGCGGGTAGCGGTCTCATAGGTGCGGATGCCGCGCTCGCAAAGCACGACCTGTTCGTTGCCCTCAGCCAGGATATACTCAGCGGCCGCCAGAAACTCTTCGATAGTGGCGCTCATGCCGCGCTTCAGCAGCACCGGCTTGCGCATCCGCCCCACTTCCTTGAGCAGGTCGAAGTTCTGCATGTTGCGGGCACCGATCTGCAGCAGGTCCGCATATTCGGCCACCAGTCCCACATTGTCCGGGCTCATTACCTCGGTCACAATCGGCAGACCGCTCGCCTGGCCCGCTTTGGCCAACAGCACCAGTCCTTCCTCACGCAACCCCTGAAAGGTATGCGGCCCGGTGCGAGGCTTAAAGGCCCCGCCGCGCAGCATATCCGCACCGGCCTGCTTGGCAAACAACGCAGTCCTCATGATCTGCTCTTCACTCTCAACGGCACAGGGGCCAGCCACTACTACAGGTTTGCACCCTTGACCGATGCTGACACCGCAAACATCAACGATAGTGTCTTCCGGATGAAAATCACGCGAAACCAGCTTGTAAGGTTTGGACACATGGATGACCCGCTGCACACCAGGCAGTTCCAGAATCTTGCTGTCATCCACATAGCCCTGGTTGCCCAATACGCCGATGGCGGTACGTTCGCTGCCGGGGATAGGCGCTGCAGTCAGTCCCATGTCGCTAATCACTTGTTTGACAGCATCAATATCAGCCTGAACAGCATTGTGGTTCATTACAATCAGCATAATTGAAACTCCTCTGAGTTATGACCGCCAGAAAGACCGCATCAACCAGGGCTTTGAAAAACGTCATGAGGAAGGCCGGATGCAAGGCTAACGGAACGAAGCAACCGAGGCATAACAGCTAGTTAGCCGAGGTCGCGAGTACCACGCAACGACGCAGATGGCTCTCCGCAGTAGTTTTTCAAAGTTCTGCAACACAAAAGGCGGCCACACCGGGCCGCCCTGTTACTATTCATGGCGTTCCGCCATCTCCTGCAATTTATCCATCTGCAGGATCACCACCCGGTTTCCCTGCACCTCGATAATACCTTCTTCCTTAAGCTTGCGCAGTGTACGCGAGATGGTTTCGCTGGCCGTGCCCAGCCGGGAGGCCAGCTCCCCCTTCTTCACACCCAGCTCCACATAGGTTACCCCGCCGTAGCTGGTGGACTTTTCATCAGCCCGGCGCAGCAGGAAAGAAGCCAGACGCGATGTCACATCGGCAAAGGTCAGCTCCTCGATCTGCCTGGCAAACCTGCGCAGCATCAGAGACAGGGAAACCACCAGGTTTAACGAAAAACCGGGATTGACGGACATCAACTCCATGAACCCGGACTTGGGCAGAAACAACACCTCACCGGAGGTCATGCCCCGCGCCTCAGCCGGATATGTGCCGTCACCGAAAAAAGCCGCCTCGGCAAAGGTCTCGCCCGGCTGAACAAAGTGCAACACCTTTTCACGGCCATCCGGAGCAATCCGGCAAAGCTTGATACTGCCTGAAATCAGCAGGTAGAAACCATTGGCCTCGTCACCCGCGCAGAAGATCGTCTCGCTCTTTTTGAACCTGCGCTGCTGGGTAATCCTGGCAAGTTCGGCCAAGTCGCCCTCATCAAGACCGGAGAAGATCAGCGGTTTTTTCAACTGTTCAATCAGCTCCATGTATACACCTTTATCTCATAGAGCAAAGCTGCTCTCTGTGAGAGCAGCTTTTAACTACTTTTTCAAGAATGCCTTGACCTTTTCAGCCACCTGCGGTGCAGTGAAACCGAATTTTTCAGCCAGCACTTCGCCCGGCGCAGAGGCGCCGAACTGGCTGATGCCGATGAACAGACCATCAATGCCGATCAGACATCCCCAGGACTCGCCGCGACCAGCCTCAAAGGCCACCCTGGGCACCCCTGCAGGCAGCACTTCTTTGAGATACTCTGCTGGCTGCGCACAGAACTGTTCCAGACAAGGCACCGAAACAACACGCGCCTTGATGCCGTCAGCTGCCATCTGCTTGGCGGCATCTACAGCCACATGCACCTCGGAGCCACTGGCCATGATCACCACATCCGGGGTGCCTTCCGGCGAAGACACGACATAACCGCCTTTGGCCGCGTCATCCTGCCTGAACGTAGCAGGTCTTGAGATCAGCGGCAGTTTCTGGCGGGAGAGTATCAGGGCTGTAGGACCATTGGTATTGCGCAGCGCGGCATCCCAGGCAGCAGCAGTTTCCAGGCCGTCAGCCGGCCTGATGACCTGCAGCCCGGGAATCAGCCGCAGTGAGGCCACATGTTCAATAGGCTGATGGGTCGGGCCGTCTTCGCCAACAAAAAAGGAATCATGGGTAAAGATATAAACAGCCTGCAAATTCATCAGCGCGGAAAGGCGGATAGCCGGACGACAATAGTCGGCAAACACCAGGAAGGTAGCACCGTAAGGAATGAAACAGCCGTAAAGTGACATGCCATTGATAACCGCGCCCATGGCATGCTCGCGGATACCGAAATGCAGGTTGCGTCCACCGAATGCGCCGGCCTGAACAGATGCAGAACCCTTGATGTCACTGTTGTTGGAAGGGGCCAGGTCTGCTGAACCGCCTGCCACTGCCGGAACCAGTGCGGCCACGCGCTGCAGCACCGTGCCTGACAGGGAACGGGTGGCACCGTCCTTGCCGGCCACTGAGGCAACCAGCTCATCCATCAGGTTGGCAGGCAGGCGTTTGCGCCACATTTCATCCCACAGTTTGGCCTTTTCCGGATTGGCGGCATGCCAGGCCTCAAAACCACGCTGCCATGAAGCGTAGCGCATCTTCAGCTCAATCACCCTGCTGTCGCAGACGGCCTTGACTTCTGCCGGCACATCAAAGGCATCATAGTTCCAGCCGAGATTGGCACGGGTTGCGGCCAGTTCATCCTTGCCCAGCGGAGAGCCATGGGCGCCGGCCGAATCCTGCTTGGCCGGGCTGCCATAGGCAATATGGGTCTTGGCCATAATCAGTGACGGACGTTCCTTCTCCGACTTTGCCAGCGAAATCGCCGCCATGATCTGGTTATAGTCATGGCCGTCGATCTTCTGCACATGCCAGCCGCACGCTTCGAAACGCTTGGCCACATCCTCGGACCAGGCCAGGTTGGTCTGCCCCTCAATGGTGATGCCGTTGTCATCATAGATGTAAACCATGTTGCCCAGTTTGAGATGTCCGGCCAGAGCAGCCGCCTCGTAGCTGATCCCCTCCTGCAGGCAGCCGTCACCCAGCAGGGCATAGACGGTGTGGTCAATCGGCTTGAACTCTTTCGTGTTGAACCGCTCTGCCGCCATCTTTGCAGCCAGCGCCATACCTACACCGTTGGCGAACCCCTGTCCCAATGGTCCGGTAGTCACCTCAACTCCTACGGTATGGCCAAACTCGGGATGACCAGGCGTCTTGCTGCCCCACTGGCGGAAATTCTTCAGTTCTTCTATGCCCAGGTCAAAGCCGAACAGATGCAGCAAAGAATAAAGCAGCATCGAGCCGTGACCAGCAGAAAGGATGAAACGGTCACGGTTAGGCCAGGACGGATCAGCCGGGTTAAAATTCAGGTAGTTGCCCCACAGGGCAAATGCGCAGTCCGCAGCCCCCATCGGCAGGCCGGGATGGCCGGAGTTGGCCTTTTCTACAGCGTCCGCAGACAGAAAACGGATGGCATCAGCGCAAAGACGTGCCTTGTCTGATGGAATGGTTACGTGTTGCATAGTTTTCCCTTTCAGCTCTTATTTGTTATCTAAAGTGATTAAATCCGGATAGTTGCAGGTTGTATTGGGCACCATTGGCCTGGAGGACATTCACGTCTGATATTTCGGTTACTATACCAACACGTGTGAAGGAAATGCCACATTTTTTCATGATGTCTTTGATTTTTTCGCGCGCGGAAGGCGGGCAGGTAAAGGCCAGCTCATAATCCTCGCCACCGGCAAGGGCATAACTGGCGAGAGCGTCAGGATCCTGAGCGCATGACTGCCTGAATGCCCCGGAAAGCGGCAGGGCATCAAGCTGAATCACGCCGCCGACTGCGGACATTTCAGCTATGTGGCCAAAATCTGCCAGCAACCCGTCGCTGATGTCGATCATGGCGGTAATAAGTCCGGACTCTGCCAGCAATTTACCGGTACGTGTCCGTGGTGAAGGATCCAGCAGGCGGGAGACAAAATACTCATCAATATCCTTGCTCGGCCTGACTTCTCCACCTTCAAGGGGGAGGTTGGAAGGGGGCTGGGGGGCGTTGCCAGACTGACTGCTTTCTAAAAGAGAAAGGCCAAAGGCCGCATCCCCCAGCGTGCCGGTCACCCAGATATCATCACCAGGGCGGGCGCCGGAACGACGCACGATCTTTTCGGGAGATTGCTCTCCCATCATTGTCACCGAGATGATCAGGCCGTTTGAAGATGCGCAGGTATCGCCGCCAATCAGGGTCACACCGTGTTCAGCGGCCATGGAGAGGAAGCCGTCAGTAAAATCGTCCAGGTATTCAACGGAGAGGTCAGCAGGGACAGCCAGCGAGAGCAGCGCCCAGCGAGGGATGCCGCCCATGGCGGCAATGTCGGAGATGTTTACGGCCAGGGATTTGCGACCCAGGCGGCGCGGGTCGTGCCAAACCCGCCGGAAATGCACCCCCTCCAGCAGCATATCGGTGGAGGTCAAAAGCTGCATGCCGGGGCTCAACGCCGTTACGGCGGCGTCATCACCGATACCGGTGACAACGCCGTGGCCAGCCGTAGCATGCGAGGCAATACGATCAATCAGACCGAATTCGCCTAAATCCTTGAGGCTCACGCCTCGGCGTCCTTACGACCTTTTGCTGCTTTGCCGGACTTCGCTACAGGCAGTTTGGGCTTGCCATGATCTGTTTTAGCCATGGTAGGCGGATACTTTTCCAACGCCAGCTTCAACACTTCATCAATCATCTGCACCGGCACGATCTTGATCTTCTTCAGAATCTCCGCCGGGATATCCTCCAGATCCTTCTTGTTCTGGAAGGGAATGATCACCGTCTTGACGCCGGAACGCACGGCAGCCAGGATTTTCTCCTTAAGCCCGCCGATCGGCAGCACCTTGCCGCGTAGCGTAATCTCGCCGGTCATGGCCACATCCTTGCGGACAGGTGTGCGTGAAATCACCGAAACCAGCGCCGTTGTCATGGCAACCCCGGCGGAAGGGCCATCCTTAGGTATGGCTCCGGCCGGCACATGCACATGGATTTCATGCTTCTGGAAAAATTCCGGCTTGATGCCCAGTTCATCGGCATGGGCACGAATGTAGGAATGGGCGGCCTGCACCGACTCCTTCATCACATCGCCCAACTGCCCGGTCAGGGTCAACCCGGCCTTGCCGTCCATCAAGCTGGCCTCGATATGCAGTATCTCGCCTCCCACCGGTGTCCAGGCCAGGCCATTGACCACGCCGATCTCGTTTTTATCCAGCTCATCCTCACGCAGATATTTAGGCGCCCCCAGAAACGTAGGAATGTTCTTGGCCGTTACCTTGACCAGGCGCTTGTTGCCCTCGGCCACCTTGCGGGCCACCTTACGGCAGACCGTGCCGATCTCGCGCTCCAGGTTACGTAACCCGGCCTCGCGTGTATACTTGGCGACAATCTCCATAATGGCCGAATCGTCGAAGCTGATATGTTTGGACTTCAGACCGTTCTCCTTCATCTGGCGCGGCACCAGATAACGGCGGGCGATCTCCAGCTTTTCCTCTTCGGTGTAACCGGCCAGACTGATCACCTCCATGCGGTCACGCAGCGCTGACGGCACCGGATCGATCTGGTTGGCGGTAGCAATGAACATCACATTGGACAGATTGAAAGGCTGGTTAATGTAGTGATCGGAGAAAGAGTGATTCTGCTCCGGATCAAGCACCTCCAGCAGCGCTGATGAGGGATCGCCCTTGTAGTCGTAACCCAGCTTGTCGATCTCGTCCAGCATGATGACCGGGTTGCTGGTACCGGCCTGTTTCATGGCCTGGATGATACGTCCCGGCATGGCGCCGATATAGGTGCGGCGATGTCCCCTGATCTCGGCCTCGTCACGCACACCCCCCAGCGACATACGCACAAACTTGCGGTTCATGGCCCTGGCGATGGACTTGCCCAGTGATGTCTTGCCCACGCCCGGAGGCCCCACAAAGCAGAGGATCGGTCCTTTCATCTTCTTTTTCAACTTGCGCACCGCCAGAAACTCCAGGATGCGCTCCTTGATCTTGTCCAGATAGAAATGGTCCTCGTTGAGAATCTTCTCAGCCTTGACAATATCCAGACTGTCACGGCTGGATTTGCTCCAGGGCAGTTCCACCATCCAGTCCAGATAGGTGCGGATAATGCCGGCCTCGCTGGCGTCCTGATGCATGTTTTCCAGACGCCCCAGCTGCTTGAGTGCTTCTTTCTGCACCACCTCCGGCATTTTAGCAGCCTCGATCGCCTTGCGGATCTCGATCAGCTCTTCCTTGCCGTCACCATCCCCCAGCTCCTGCTGGATGGCACGCAGCTGCTCACGCAGGTAGTATTCGCGCTGATTTTTGCCCATCTCTTCGCGGGCGGCATTCTGGATCCTGGCCTGCACCCCCAGCAGCTCCACCTCGCGGTTCAAAAATTCATTGACCTTGGTCAGACGGGCAATCGGGTCGGACGTTTCCAGCAACTGCTGGGCATCGGCCACCTTCAACCCCAGGTTGCTGGCAATCAGGTCCGCCATGCTGCCCGGATCCTGGATATTCTCCAGAATCACCACCACCTCCGGCGGCACCTGCTTGCCCAGCTCGACCATCTTGGTCAGCTGTTCACGCACCGTGCGGATCAGCGCCTCTGTCTCCAGGGTCATGTCAACGTTGGGAGTGTCCTGCAGACGCTCGATGCGTACAGAATAAAAAGGCTGCTCTTCTTCAAACCCGGTGATACGGGCCTTGGCCAGTCCCTGCACCAAAATCTTGACCCTGCCGTCAGGCAGTTTGAGCATGCGCATGATCATGGCCACGGTACCGACGCGGTAGATCTTGTCCGGTGAAGGTTCTTCCTCGCCCACATCATGCTGGGTAGCCAGCAGGATCATACGGTCTCCGGCCAGGGCGCTGTCCACGGCCTTAACCGACATTTCACGCCCCACAAACAGCGGTATGATCATGAACGGGTAAACCACCACGTCACGCACAGGCAAAAGCGGCAGCACTTCAGGAATCTTCAGTTCTTCCGCCTCGTGCTTGTCAATATCTTTCAAAATATCACTCAAGTTGTGATCTCCTTTATTGGTATCTGAATGCCTTCGGTCTTGGGACAAATCACCTTCAAGACCCCCAGCCTGTACTCTGCCTTTATGGCACATGCGTCTATACTGCACGGTATCTGGACCGCATATTGGAACACCCCGAAATGGCGTTCCATGCAGATGAAGCTGCCCGGTTCCTGCTCCCTGGGCTTGTAAGCCTCCAGTTCCAGGGTAATCCCCTTCAGGCGCAGCATGATCTCATCGGCATTGAATCCCGGCAGATCAAACTCCATTACAACCTCTGTGTCATTCTCATACATATCCATGCGCGGACGGTTTTCGGTCTCGTCAAGGTGGTCGCGCATCTCAAGTGCATGCAGGATGTTTCTGATCTCCCCCACCTGCCGACTGAAAATTTCATTGTGGTACGGTCTCTTGCCTGAATAACGTGGCATAAATGTTCACCCGCTCAACGAAAAATTATCCGGCTCATCGTAGCCGGTCAGACTGAAGCACCCCGGAGAAACATGCTCTCCGGCGCGGCATGTATTTAAGACACAGTATGCCTATTATCCTAGAAGATTTAATCATTCCTGTTCTCGTTGTCAAGGCGGATGCCATTTATCGACCAAAATTCCGCTATCAAATATCATTTGACATCTCGACAAGATTGCACGATATTTTTGTTCTTTTGTACCTATTTAAGTCAACAAATCCGGACACCGATCGCTAAAACCCGAAACCGTCCGGATTACCTAATGTTTTCGGGGGATACTGCTTATGGAACGCTGGTCAATTAATGACTCCGCAAAGATATACAACATCAACAACTGGGGTGCCGAACTTTTTTCCATCGACAAAAAAGGGAACCTCTGCGTTCACCCCTCCCCCAACTCCAAGTATTCCATTGAATTGAAATCGCTGGTGGACGATCTGATCAAGCGCAAGATCAAACCGCCGATCCTGTTGCGTTTCATGAACATCCTGGAAGGGCGCATCGCCGCCATCAACCGTGTTTTCAAAAACGCCATCCAGGAGAACGAATACCCGGCCAAGTACCAGACATTTTTCCCCATCAAGGTCAACCAGCAGCGTCAGGTGGTTGAGGCGATCGCCAACTTCGGCAAGAAATACAACATGGGCCTTGAGGTCGGCTCCAAACCGGAACTGGTGGCAGCCATATCCATGTCCACCGGCAATGGCATACCGATCATCTGCAACGGCTATAAGGACACCGAGTTTATCGAAACGATCCTCTACGCCACCAAGATCGGTTTCAACATTACCATCGTTGTAGAGAAGCTGTTCGAACTGGAAAAGATCATCCAGCTGTCTCGTAAGACCGGCATTACCCCCAAACTGGGCATCCGCGTCAAGCTCTCCTCCAGGGGCACCGGCAAGTGGGCCACGTCCGGAGGCGAGGACGCCAAGTTCGGCCTGCGCATCTCCGAGATCATCACCGCCATAGAGTCACTCAAGAAGAACGAGATGCTCGACAGCGTCAAGCTGCTGCATTTCCATATCGGCAGCCAGATCACCAAGATCGACAAGGTCAAGAACGCCCTGATCGAAGGCACCCGCATCTATGTAGAGATGAAGAAGCTGGGGGTCAACCTGGAATACATGGATATCGGCGGCGGCCTGGGTGTGGACTATGACGGCTCCAAGTCCAGCTATTTCTCCAGCGTCAACTATTCCATCGACGAGTATGCCAATGACGTGGTCTACCAGATCAAGAACATCTGCGACGCAGCCGGCATCGAATGTCCCAACATCATCTCCGAATCCGGGCGTGCCACTGTTGCCCATTACTCGGTGCTGGTCACCAATGTGCTCAACACCAACACAACCAATCAGGCCCAGGACTTTGAATCCATCCTGACCGATGACGATCAGCTCTCCCCCACTGTCAAAAAACTGGTGGACATCTACAAGAGCATCGACCGCCACTCGGTGCGCGAGGACTACCACGACACCATCCAGCTCATCCAGGAGGCGGTCAGCCTGTTCAACCTCGGCTACCTGAACCTGAACGACCGCGCCATGGCTGAATGGCTGTACGGCCGGATCATCAAGAAGATCAACGGCATCGTCGAAAAACTGAAGCCGATCCCGGAAGAGCTGCAGAACTTCAAGCAAATCATGCGCCAGACCTATTTCGCCAACTTCTCGCTGTTCCAGTCCATCCCGGACTCCTGGGCCATTGACCAGCTTTTCCCGATCATGCCGATCCAGCGCTTGACTGAAAAACCGGACATCATCGCTTCCATTGCCGACATCACCTGCGATTCCGATGGCGAGATCACCAGCTTCGTCGGCGAAAACGGCCGTACCAAGGCGCTGCCGCTGCACCGGATTCGCAAGGATGAAGACTATTACATCGGCTTCTTCCTGATCGGCGCCTACCAGGAAATCCTGGGCGATCTGCACAACCTGTTCGGCGACACCAACGCTGTCCACATTACCTTTAACAAGAAGACCAACTACAAGATCGACACGGTCATCACCGGCGACGCCACCTGGCAGACCCTCAAATATGTCCAGTACGACGCCAACGAGATCCTCAAAAGCGTGCGGGACAACCTGGAAAACAGTGTTGCCGCCCGCCGCATCACCATTGAGGAAAGCAGCCACTTCCTGGAGCTGCTGGAAAAGTCCCTGCAGTCATACACCTATCTCGGGGAATAAACTCCGCTTATTGTAAAAGTTATGTTACGGGCATTGTGCTTGACAGCAAATGCCCGTATTATATTTCAATTCACCATTTGATTATTGCAGCGTTGCCAGATGTGCGGTTATGAGCAGGCGTCCAGGAGGAATCACCGGAGGCGTAGAAATACTACGTCGAGGATGATGACGACGCAGACAACGAACTCAGAATGCACATATGACAACGCTCTCAGGAGGCAAACATATGAGCAAGATATTAATTATCGGCGCCGGCGGCGTCGGCCAGGTCGTCACCCACAAATGCGCACAGGCGAAAGACGCCATATCCGAGATCACTCTGGCTTCACGCACCAAATCCAAGTGCGATGCCATTGCCGGTCAGATCGCCAGCCCCATCAAGACCGCACAGGTCGATGCCGATAATGTGCCGGAACTGGTAGAGCTAATCAAAGCCGAAAAACCAAAGATGGTCATCAACGTCGCTCTCCCCTACCAGGACCTGACCATTATGGATGCCTGCCTGGAAACAGGCGTGGATTACCTGGACACGGCCAACTACGAGCCGCTGGACACGGCCAAGTTTGAATACTCCTGGCAGTGGGCCTATCAGGACCGTTTCAAAGAGAAAGGTCTGATGGCGCTCTTGGGTTCCGGATTCGACCCGGGCGTAACCAACGTCTATACCGCCCTGGCCGCCAAAAAGTATCTGGACGAAATTCAGGAACTGGACATCATCGACGCCAATGCCGGGTCGCACGGTCTGCCGTTCGCCACCAACTTCAACCCGGAGATCAACATCCGCGAAATCACCGCCAACTGCCGCCACTGGGAGAACGGTCAGTTTGTCGAGAGTCCTCCGCTCTCTACAAAACACGTTTTCGACTTCCCGGAAGGCATCGGCCCGATGAACATCTACCGGCTCTATCACGAAGAGATGGAATCGCTGGTCAAGCATATCCCGACCATCAAAAAGGCCCAGTTCTGGATGACCTTCTCCGACAACTACCTCAAGCACCTGGAGGTGCTGCAGAACGTGGGGATGACCCGCATCGACGAGGTTGAGTTCAACGGCCAGAAGATCGTGCCGATCCAGTTCCTCAAGGCGCTGCTGCCCGACCCGGGCACACTCGGCCCGCTGACCAAGGGCAAAACCTGCATCGGCGTCATCGCCCGCGGCATCAAGGACGGCCAGCGCAAGCAGGTCTACATCTACAACATCTGCGACCATCAGGATTGCTACAAAGAGGTCAAGTCCCAGGCCATCAGCTACACCACCGGCGTACCGGCCGCAGTCGGGGCGATCATGATGCTGACCAACAAGTGGCGCGGCACCGGCGTATTCAACATGGAACAGTTCGATCCGGAACCATTCCTGGATGTGCTGGGACCGATGGGACTGCCGACGGTAGTCGTCGACGGCGGAGACTGGCCTGAGTTATAGTGAAACGGTTTTTTCTGCTCTGGCGACGTAAGTCTTGCCAGAACGAAAAATCCCGCGTTTAAAAAGACATAAAGAGGCAGGCTACCTTGAGCTACAGAGCGTTAACCGTGGATGTCGCCAAATAGGTAGCCTGCTCTCTTTTTCCCATCAGAAAGTCGCTGTAGTATCATTTTGCCCACCTTAATTTATTATTTTCCACCATGCTGGAAAAAAATAAGTCAAAACTTGATGTTTTTACACATTCTTTGTTAATGCCGGGCATGTAATCCACATAGAATGTCATGCCAATTTCATATAAAAATACTTTTTTCGTTTCGCCTAAATGTTGTATTAACCGCGCCTCTTTTCCAAATATCTTCCTTAACAATTTCGGCGTAATACAAAACTTATCGCTATTGTAGGCTAGTCTTCCCCAACCCTCCCAGATATAATTATAGTTAGGATTCAGGTTCTCTTTACTTTTGAAAAGTACCCCTTTGGTTTCGTGGTATCTTTGCTCAACCACCAGACCCCTTGATATGTCTTCTACAAATGTCTGGAATGTAAAGTTTTTGCCGGCTTGTTCCCTTACTTTTTTATACCTTTTCATAAATTCCTCGGGAGACTTCTCCGGCTTCATGCTTTTGCTTCTCATGATTATTACATCTTTGCCCTCTGCCTTTAATTTTCTGACCTTTTCCTGCCACTGTGTATCATATGAATATCGATCTCTATCAGCCCTTGCTTCTCTTGTTCCCGGAATAACCAACCATATTGCCAACAGTATCAGCAAGCCCCTTATCGGGGTCAGTTTTCTACAATTCATATATTGAACCTCCTCTTATAAATGAGACTGGCTACAGAGCGTTAACGTTAACCGTGAATGTCGCCCAATAGGTAGCCTGCTCTCTTTTTTCCTATCAAATAATCGCTGATTGTTTTATTGGTTGCATCATCGCCTGAAAGTATCACTCCTCTCCTCCATATCTTTTTCGGTTTTCCATTTTAAAAAACAAATCTGAGTCAAATTTTGTTTCACGTGCACATTCTTTGTTAATGCCGGGTATGTAATCCACATCGAATCTCATGTCCATTTCATGGTAGTCATATGTCAATGTTTTTCCCATTATTGAGCTGCCTTGATATGTTATTATCCGGTTCTCTTTTCCGAATATTTTTCTTAACAATTCTGGTGTAATACAAAACTTATCGTAATTAAAGTATAGTGATTTCCAATCCTTCCAGTAATAGTTAGGATTCAGGTTCTCTTTGGCGTTGTATAATACCCCCTTAGTTTCGTGGTATCTTTGCTCGATCACCAGCCCCCTTGATATGTCTTCTACAAATGTCTCGAATGTAAAGTTTTTGCCGGCTTGTCCTCTAACTTTTTTGTACCTTTTCAGAAATTCCTCGGGAGACTTCTCCGGCTTCATGCTTTTGCTTCTCATGATTTTTACATCTTTGCCATCTGCTTTTAATTTTCTGACCTTTTCTTGCCACCATAAAGGCCATGGTTGATCAGCTCTTGCTTCTCTTGTTCCCGGAATAACCAACCATATTGCCAACAGTATCAACACCCCCCTTAGCGGGGTCAGCTTTCCACAATTCATATATTGAGCCTCCTCTTAGATTGGTGCTTGAGCCACGCCAATGCTGGCCTCAAACAGTGGCTTAAACATCTTCCGCAACACGGCAGACTGTATATTACCAAATGAAATTAGGTCAATGAATTTTCTGTATTTTTGGAAAGTGCCAGGTGTGCCGGCACCAATTTCCTCTTGCCGCACCAATAAACTTAATATAGACTAAATTCAGTCTTCAGCTTAATGGGAGTTAACATGCTGCTCCAGGAATCAGTCAAGCCAATCAGCTACGTAAAGGCACATGCCGCCGATATTATTCGCGATGTTGCCGAAACACGCACACCCGTCATCATCACCCAGAACGGCGAGGCCAAGGCGGTTCTGCAGGATATAGCCTCCTATGAAGAAATGCAGGAAAGCCTGGCGCTGCTCAAAATACTGGCTCTCAGTCAAAAAGACATTGAGGAGGGGCGAGTAGAACCGGCTGAAACAGTCTTCGCCGATTTACGGGAAGAGATCAGGACGCGGCGCCAAGAATGAAATACGTTCTTCGTGTCACTATTGCCGCAAAGTCCGATCTGCGGGAAATTTTCAGGTATATAGAGCAACATGATTCTCCGGAGTGTGCAGACAAACTTGTAAACAGTCTGGAGCAGACTATCACGTCGCTGGCCATGATGCCGCAACGCGGACATTGCCCACCGGAACTGTACAGGATTGGTGTTCGCGAATTTCTGGAAATTCATTTCAAACCATACAGAATAGTCTATTCAATACGCGGCAATGATGTCATTGTACATTGCGTGCTGGATGGACGACGTGACATGCAGACACTATTACAGCAACGCCTGTTGCGCTGACAGGAACAAACTAATGACCGGTATCGACATCGACAAAATTTTACAGCTAGCCCCATCTCCTGCTTACGTTGTGGACCTGGGGCGTTTGCGTCACAATCTGTCCATTCTGGATGATGTGCAGAAACGCAGTGGCGCAAAGATCCTGATGGCCATGAAGGCTTTCTCCATGTGGAGCGTCTTTCCGATGATCAACAAGACCCTGCAGGGTGTTTGTGCCAGTTCTCCCTGGGAGGCCAGGCTGGGGTACGAGGAATTTGGCGGTGAGGTGCATAGTTTTGCCGCTGCTTTCAAGGAAAGCGACATAGTTGAACTGCTGGAGATATCCAACCACCTGGTCTTCAACTCCTTCAACCAGTTGGAGCGCTTCCGGCCACTCTGGGAGCAGAAAGCCGGACTGGTGTCCATCGGACTGCGGGTCAACCCGGAGCACAGCGAGGGGCACACCGCCATCTACGATCCCTGCGCCCCCAAGTCGCGCCTGGGCATCCCGCGAGCTGAATTTGAAGGCCGGTCTCTGGCCGGTGTTGACGGACTGCACTTCCATACCCTCTGCGAACAGCTCTTTGAACCGCTGGAGCGTACCGCAAAGGTCTTTGAGGAGAAGTTCGGCGAGTTTCTGCCGCAGATGAAATGGCTGAATCTGGGTGGGGGACATCATATCACCCGTGAAGGTTATGATATCGACGCCCTGGTGGAGCTGATCAAACATTTCAAGGGCAAATACGATCTGGAAGTCTACCTGGAGCCGGGCGAGGCCATCGCCATCGGCACCGGCCTTCTGGTCAGCGAGGTGCTGGACGTGGTGCACAACCAGATGGATATCGCCATACTGGACGTTTCTGCCACCTGTCACATGCCGGACATACTGGAGATGCCTTACCGTCCCGACATCACGGACGGCTTCGATGCCGAAGTCAAACCGTACACCTACAGGCTGGCCGGCCCATCCTGCCTGGCCGGCGACGTTATCGGTGACTGGTCGTTTGAAAAACCGCTGCAGCCGGGTGACCGCCTGGCCTTTGAGGACATGTCCCACTACACCATGGTCAAAACCACCACCTTCAACGGCATCCAGCATCCGGCCATCTGTACCTACGAACCGGAGACCGGCGAACTGTCGGTCAAACGCAGCTTCAGCTATCCGGACTTCAAGGCAAAGCTTTCGTAAAAACGTGTGGAGGGACCCGTGTCCGGGGACCGTAACATAACGGAAACCGGAATACCGACACGAAAAACGAGATTTTACACATGGAACTGAAAAGCAAAATCTGGATGAACGGCAACCTGGAATGGTTCGCCTATATCAACGATGACGACATGTACCTGGGCAAGCGCGAGGTACCGACTCCGCTGGAGGAAGGTGATGCCTGGACCAATGACTTGGGAGACATGTTCAAGGTCATTGACGGCGTCATCACCCACCTGGGCCGGACAGAGCCTCCAAAGAAATACTGGTAGAAAATCAGCAGCCGTCGAAAAGCGCCGAAATAAGCGCATCTGGGCTGTTTAGTCGTAATTGTAGCGTAAACAGCCGATACTGTCCGGACCCTCAGGGTGAGTTTATCGGCTGTAGCGAAATGAGCCTTGAATTACAGAAACAGCACGTCAGCGCGCATGCAGGCGGTTATCAACTGTCGAATCATGGATAACAAAAGCCCGCCTGGGACATCCGGCGGGCTTTCAGTTACATTACGTTCAATTCCGGTTCGACCATACATACCAGTTAGGCGCCACCCAGACCCAGTAACCGGCCTTGCCGGTCTGGCCGCACCAGCCACCGCCACCCCACCAGCCGTAATCCCTGTACTTGCCGTAAGAACCGCGATCCTTGGGACAGTTCATTACCTGGACCAGCCCTGAATATTTGCCGTTAGCCGAAGCCTTGGGAGGAACGCCGTCCGCCGCTCTAGCCCCTTTGTGTTTCCAGACATACCAGTTGGGCGCCACCCAGACCCAGTAGCCGGCCTTGCCCCTTTTACCGCACCAGGCGCCGCCGCCCCAGTGGCCGTAATCACGGAATTCGCCATAGCTGCCGCTATCTCTGGGACAAGGTAAAACCTGGATCAACTCCGAGTATTTTCCATTGACCGAGGCCTCGGGCGGCGCTTCGTCAGCCATGACCGGCAGGCAAAACAACACCCCCAGCAGGCATGACAGGACTCCGAACAGTGAAAACATTTTTCTGGTCATCACGGCATCTCCTTTCAGACTGTTTTAAAAACATAGTCCAAAGTATACCACCATAAAATGATAGCAAAACCTCCCCTTTACTTCCCGCCTGCTGTCTGCTATCACCTAATGCCATGATAGCTGCCAAGCAACAAATCATCGAGGTCGCTGTCCCGCTCTACATGGACAAGACCTTTCACTACCTCGTGCCGGTTGACATGACAAATCAGCCTTTGCCTGGCCGGCGCGTCTTTGTCCCCTTCGGCGGCCGCAAGCTGACCGGCTATGTGCTCGGCTATGTAGATTCAGCAGACACGACGAAACTGAAAGAGATTATTCAGACATTGGATGAGGAGCCGCTCTGGACACCGGCCGAGCTGGAGTTTTTTCGCTGGGTGGCATCATATTACATGCATCCGCTGGGTGAGGTGTTCAAGACAGCCCTGCCGGCCGGCATCAACCTGCAGAGCAGAAAATCCGCAGCCGATGAGGGAGAGACTGTCAGCGGCGGCCGCAAGGTGCGTATTGAAAGCTGGTATCGCCCCGACAATGGCACCATGCCGGCAAGGGCGCTGGGCAGCAAGAGCGCAGACGTGCTCGAACTGATCCGTACTAGCGGTGAGGTGTCGGCTGGAGAGCTGCGGGGACGTTTCGGCCAATGCGGACCACAGCTCAAGCGCCTTACAGAACTGGGGCTGATCACCCTTGAAAAGCGCGAATTCTACCGCGATCCGTTCAAGGAAGAACGTGTCGAGCCCGACACCCCGCGCGCACTGAACCTGCATCAGCAGGAAGCGCTGGACAGACTGAACCAGGCACTGGACAGCCGGAGTTTTTCCCCCTGGCTGCTGCACGGCGTGACCGGCAGCGGCAAGACCGAGGTCTACCTGCAGGCTATCGACCATTGTCTGCAGCAGGGACGCAACGC
>Ga0302250_1000073_pt1 | contig 156968 bp, 87 predicted proteins | sample AAG_RA_Asp_MG_FD_193536 | JGI IMG/M metagenome (GOLD analysis project Ga0302250, IMG submission 193536) | Enriched activated sludge microbial communities from anaerobic digester in WTTP, New Holstein, Wisconsin, United States - AAG_RA_Asp | ecosystem: Engineered > Bioreactor > Anaerobic >... | reverse complement strand
TAGCAGGATCGAGCCGCATCCGTTTAGAGAAAAAGATTTTGAATTAACAAACCCTATTGTGTATGAAATCGTAAAATATGGCCATGATATAAAATTAAACGTGGCCTAACACAGGCTAAAATCAAGCAGGCAGGTTCCGGAAAAATGAAAACTTTGCAACGATGAAAATCGATCCCTGCAACAGATTCAAACCTGTAAATGCCCGCCTGATTTTAGCCTCGAACTGTAAGTTGAACTAAGCCGCCCCGAAGGGCGGCAAATTTGTAGTAATTTTACAGTGCCAACTTTAAAATTTACTACACTGAAAGTTCAACTACTTCCGGAAAATGCGGCTTATGCTGACCAACTGGTCAAAGAGATGCAGTTACGCAATTACAGCCCAGGGAACATCAAAACCTACAGTAATTTGTTGTCAAAGTTAGCAGAATATTTTAGCCTGTTAAAAATTCTCCAGGTCGATATCCTTGGCAGGGAATAAGAGTCAATCAGGATCAGGCGTCCCCGGCGGGAGAAAAAGCTGCCTGCTATTCTGTCAGTTAATGAAGTGGAACGACTGATCAACGCTCCCAACAACATCAAACACCGGGCAATCCTGGCTTTGGCTTATTCGGCCGGTTTGCGAAGGCAGGAGGCTCAGCTTATCCAACCCTCGCATATTGATTCACAGTTCTAACCTCATCGAAAAGTGTACGTTTATGCCTGCATTTGAGGGGTTGTCTGCCCTTGAAGTCTTCAGAAGCATAACCGGAATCGACCCTGTCCATTGTCCCAAATGTAAAGCGGGCACCATGCGGCCTTTGCCCATGGGTTCTGAAATCGTCAATCAGCCCGGATTGGGTGGCTGATTCCTGGTCACGCTGGTTGAAATAATCAGCCAGTATCAACAGCAGGTAAGTTTTTCATAGAATGCCCATAATGAGGCGGCTAAGTTCAGCTTCATTATTCACGATTCTTTCCTGACTTAAGGTAAAAAAATCGGGTATAGCCCGCTTTTCAACTGCTAAAGATTACATTTGTCAAAAAAAATTACATACTGTAAGTCAGCGTTTATGCTGAGAAAAATACAAGTGAAAATATGCAACACACAGTTTTAAGGGTAAATTCAATAAGCAAAAGTTTCTACAATGTGAAAGCGGTAAACAATATCTCATTTTCGGTAGAACAGGGAGATATTTTTGCTTTTCTGGGTCCAAATGGGGCAGGGAAAACAACTACATTAAGAATTCTGCTGGACATAATTAAAGCAGATGATGGTCAGATAGAATGGAACCTTAATGGAAATTCCCATCACTTACCACTGGCCAGTCAGATTGGGTATCTTCCTGAAGAAAGGGGGCTTTATCCTGATGTCCCAATTTTAAAATCATTGGTCTATCTTGCTTCAATCAGAGGCATGGACAAAACAGAAGCGGGAAAAGCCGCTCTGGAATGGCTGGAAAGAATTGGACTTGCAGGAAGAGCAAAAGAAAAACTTCAAGTGCTATCAAAAGGGAATCAGCAGAAAATTCAATTTATTGCATCGATTCTTCATAAGCCGGCTTTCGCCATTCTTGATGAACCATTCTCTGGCTTGGACCCGTTGAATCAGGAAATATTCATTGAGTTTATCAAAGAGATAAATAAACAAGGAACAACAATTTTACTAAGCGCTCATCAAATGCAATTGGTTGAAAAAACAGCTCATAAAGTACTTCTTATCAATAAAGGAGAAGAATTATACAATGGGAACTTAAGTGGCATTTTTGAAACCTATGGCAACAAACAAATAATCGAATTGCGCTATAAATCAGGTTTAAATAATATTTCATTGGAAAATATTAGCGGAGTTGAAAATATTGAGATCATGGATAACTCTTTTGTTAAACTGACTTTCGGACAATCTGCTGACATGAAAATTATATTATCCGATTTGTCAAAATTGGAGGGTGTTTTTGATGTTTCCAGTCATAGACCCTCTTTACATGATATTTTTCTTAACCTTGTAAAAAGTAATTAATTATGAGTTACTTAAAGCAGATTATAACTGTTACACATTGGGAATTCGGGCGATTCTTTAAACCCAAAAATGAGGCAATTGGTATCATAGTGTTGTTGATTGTATCTATCGTATTTTACTTTGGAAGTAAGTATGCCCTTTCTGATAATAGTCCGGAAATTACGATTTATATACATAATGACACTGACGGGGCTTTGTATGAAGTTTTGAAGAATGATTTTAATGTACAGCAACTGCCGTCTGACCAGAAGCATAATTTTATACGAAAACTGGATGTCAATAAAAAATGGGTTTTGATAGATATAAAAGCAAATGCAATAGGTTTATACGCATATAAAAGCACCAGGGACGTTAAGAAGCTTAAAAGCCAGATCGATGTTTATCACAAACAGAAGGAAATGCAAAAGCTGGGATTAAGTCCTGAGCAGTTAGCTACCGTATTAGCATCTGCCCAACTGGAAGAATCCTATATCTACACCGACAATTCGAAAAACAGGGTCATACTGGCTTATTTCTTTGCAGGCTTGATGCTAATGGCTGTTTTTTTAAGTTTTGCATATCAGTTTACTGCAATAACAGGAGAGAAACAATTGAAAATAACCGAGCAGATTGTATCCGCCATAAGTCCTCAGGTATGGATGGACGGAAAAATACTAGGCATTACTTTAACAGGGATATCTTCAATGATTACTTATTCGGTTTTGAGCATTATTGGAGGGGTGATCTTCTTACAGTTTTTAGGATTGCCAATATCTTCAGTACTTGATTATTTGTATTTTCCTTCAATTGCTTTGTATTTACCCTTTGCATTAATTGGTGTGTTAATCTGGAACGCATTACTTGCTGCTATAGCCTCTGTAATTACTGATCCCAATAATTCCGCTAAAAGTTCGGTGATGATGCTTCCAATTGTCTTTGTGATAACCTCATTTATAGTAACCCGCGATCCTGACAGTGGATTATCGCTTTTCCTCTCCTGGTTCCCTCTGACTTCTGCAACGTCAATGCCAATGAGGTGGGCCATTACAGAAGTCGCAATCTGGCAATTGACAGGTTCATTTATACTCCTTGCACTGACTTTCTGTTTTCTGCGAAAACTAGCAGCAAAAGTATTCAGGGTATCCATCCTGATGACAGGAAAAGAACCAAGTTGGAAAGAAGTATATAATTTTCTGAAAATGAAGTAAGAAAGCACGAAACACAATCAAAGTGTTTTTGATGTAAGGTTTTCTTTAGATATTCAGGACTTGCAGTACGCTCACACTATATTTTCAGTTTACCGGGTACTGCCCGGCAATCCCTTGTGAGCACATTCATGCAAAAGTTAGAATCAAGAATTACTAAGTAAAATCCGGTTGGGTTCTATGAAAAGACATCTTCACTAAAGAAATAAGACTTGCAGATATTAGCATCCTTTTTGAGCTTGACTGCACGTGCACATATCGCAGATGATCAGCAACAGATTAATAAAAAATATCGTATCAAAAAATATATTTTGTTTTTCAGTTTATTTTTATTGTTTATCAATATTTTTTTATTATTTTTGCCGTCTTAATTTAAACACAAAAAAGGATGTCAAAAACCAACAGATTAGTCTTTATTGCCCTGCACATAGTAGCCTGGCTAATATTTGTCGGCCTGAGCATTGAAGCCGGTGCTCTGATAGTAAACTTTGTTTATAGTGTATACCGGCCGGAAATTGTGGGTTATCTATACCAGAAACTTGATCTAAGCAGTTTGTATCAGCAAAGCCAATGGGCATACTTCGGAATGTACAGTTTTGTAATTTTTATTGCCGTACTCAAGGCATTGCTTTTCTACCTTGTGATTGAATTACTGCTCAAACTGGATTTATCAAAGCCGTTTAGCAGTTTTGCCGCAGGAAAAATTTCACAAATCAGCTACAATACTTTTTCAATTGGTATTTTAAGTTTTATAGCAAGACAAACCGCCAACAATCTGTCGCAACACGGGTATGAAATCGACCAACTCAGCCAGTTTTGGGTCGACAGTCAGGCATTTATTCTGATGGCAGCGGTGATCTATGTGATTGCTACAATTTTTAAAAAGGGAGTTGAGATCCAAAACGAAAACGATTTAACCGTTTAAGCCATGCCAATCATTGTAAACTTAGACGTCATGATGGCCCGGCGAAAGATGTCGCTTAATGAACTGTCAGAGAAAGTCGGACTGACTTTATCGAACCTTTCGATATTGAAGACCGGTAAAGCCAAGGCCATCAGATTCAGTACCCTGGAAACCATTTGCAAGGTGCTGGAATGCCAGCCGGGTGACATTCTGGAATATGTTAATGACCGGCAAAAATCAACTGTCCGCTGACAGCATCTGTACACTGGCAGATATTTCAAGCTTTGTTAGGATGGAAATCGCAAAATACATCTTTTCAGGAAAACCAATTGTGAGTTTTCCTTAGAACCCCCATAACGACCAGCAAAATCAAACTGCATCTCAATTAATGCTATTTCCGTTATCGTTTAAAAATCGGCACAAAATTTTGAAAATCCAACTGCTAAGCATTATTTTTGTCAAAAAACGATAAATAAATGCTCGAAATAATGATGCTTGTTAAAAAGTAATTAATAACCTAATACTTGTAAAAGCGAAACCTGCGAGCTGAAAAACATTGCTACATACGAGAAATATCAAGGCAAAGGGTACGGAAGAGCACTGATACGTTTCATAGCTGATTACTACAAAAGCGACTACAAAACCATGCTGGTCGGGACAGGCGAAACCCGAGCAATCCTGTCGTTTTATGAAAGTTGCGGATTTGAGATATCAAGCCGGATAAAGAACTTTTTCACAGACCATTACGACCATCTAATGTTTGAAGGCGACATTCAACTTATTGATTTGATTTATCTTAAAAAGAATTTATAAAAAGCAGAAATATTAAAATAATATTCAATAATCGAAATATGAAAATATCTAAATTTGTTTTACTGGCAACCACTTTATTTGGCTTTGCAGCATACCCTTCATATGGACAAGGTTGCAGTGACGCTGGGTTTTGTACTCTTAACAGTTTTAAACCAAATAAGACTGACAGTACGGATGTTTTAAATGACCAATTCAAAGTTGGCGTTTTCTTAGGAAAGGCCGACAACTCTATTTCTGTTTATGGTAACTATTTGGAATACAACAGACAATTGAACGAAAAATTTGGACTTGATGCTAAATTGATTACACTTGCTCAAAACGGAAATGGTATTTCAACTTTCGGACTTTCAGACCTGTTTGTTAATTCAAACTATAAAGCAGCTGAAAAAGTTGTACTTACGGCAGGAGCAAAAATACCACTATCCAACGCAGGAAAAACTTATGACAATCTTCCGTTGCCTATGGACTATCAGGCTAGTTTGGGAACTGTTGATTTTATCTTTGGAGTTGGAGTGGAGATCAGGAGAATTCAACTTGTTGCTGCCGTTCAACAACCATTGACCCGGAACGGTAATCAGTTTATTGCGGCTGATTATCCTGAAAATTCTAAGCTGAGAACATTCCGTTCAACCAAAAAATTTCAAAGAAGCGGTGACGTTCTGTTAAGAGTATCTTACCCTGTAAACTTAAACTCAGAATTCAAACTGACACCAGGTATTTTACCGGTTTATCACTTGTCGAACGACCGGTTTACAGACGAATTTAATGTTAAAAACGAAATTAAAGGTTCGAAGGGACTTACCCTGAATGGTAATATTTATCTGGACTATGAAATAAATCATAATAACCTCGTTCAACTCAATGTAGCAATGCCCTTAATGGTTAGAGATGCACGTCCAGACGGTTTAACAAGAAGCATTATTGCAAACTTAGAATACCGGATAAGATTTTAACTGACTGTTTGCCGCCGAACGGGATGATTATGAAAGAGATAGATGATGAACGATTTGCTTATTTTAAAAGTATCGGGATTACCAGTGTTAAAGAATTAATCCAATTAAGAGAGGTTCGCTGAATTATCCAGTACTGACTTATTTTCAGATGATTACCTGACTAACATACATAGAGAAATAAAGGACTAAACGACGTGAAAATATTAATAGAATCTGCCGGTGAATTACCTTTAGATATTGATTACTGAAAAAAATGGATACTAACCCCTCTTATTGGTATAACTGGTAAAAAGGATACTTGACTGTTCAGAGTTCAACGGTTACAGACTATTTTTTGTGAAACCCGGAATTCTGATTTATAAGATTAATCAGATTGTATATTTTAGTGTATGTAGTTGAAAAAAGCCCCGCTCGCTCAGTGCGGGCGGAGCAACCACCAAAACTAAACGATATAAAGCAACGGGTTATAAAAACCTATATGTTAATTTAACAAAATCAATGAATTTATTCTTTAATCTGACCGGTTTTAATTCTTTACAATCCTCAGCCAATAAACTTTGGATGCACTTGTAATATGAAGCAAGTAAATTCCTTTTGGAAAAACTTCGAGATTGATTTTGAAAGGATGGGATACATTTCTCTCATTATATACTTCCCGCCCGTTAATATCCAGAAGGAACAGGGAAGTGTTTTCGTGAATGTTTCTCAGTATAACCCAACCGTCGGTTGGATTCGGATAGATTTCGGGCTGAATATCAGTCGGAATGAATTGACCGGTTGAAGATTGCTGAATACCGGACACGACCGATACACCAAGGTTGACAAATAAACCTCCGTTCAGGCCTGATGATTCGTCAAACGCAAACTCAACCTGAGTATGCGATTGGTTTTCTGGGTTGAAAATTCTAAAAAACATTTTTTCATTCGTTGAAAAACCCTCTTTTTCTATAGTGAACGGATCATCGGCAAATACTGTAATAACGGTATTTTCCTCAATAAGTGCTGCTCCGGAGCATATTCCATCCTGTGTGAAAGCGCCAATAAAGGAACCTTTTTCGGTATTAATTCTGTTGCCGGCTGAAAACGGGATGGCCACCAGATGAGAAGCAGGTGTTTGAGTCGGAATTTCCCAGGGAAAACCCGCAGGAAAATCTTCATGGTCAGGCGTTACGGTAACTTTGTCAGAGTTTTCAGGAAAGGTGACCAATCCCTCATTTTCCATCAAAACCAGATAGGCATTTCCGGGTTCAAGATATTCCAGGGTGTTAATCGCCATCGAAGGCCAGTAAACGCCGGTTCCGGCTATTTCTTTCACAATGATTACATCAGCGCTTTTATTGTTAGCCTCAAAAAGATCGGTAACCAGTACATTTTCGCTGCAAACAACAGGCATTATTGTCCATCCCTGAGGTATCAGGCAGGTTTTATCCTGTTCCGGATAGCCCAAAATGGGCAGAGTTATATCATTAAGCAGTTTTATACTGTATCCCGAATGTTGCTTCCAGGTTTGTAAAGTGTTTATCTGCTGACCTGGCCAGTAAGTGCTTTCAAGATTCTGAACTATTATGAGATCAGGCAGTATAGGGTAGAAGACATCTGTAATATCGGTATCAACTGGCATCAGATAGCTTGAAAGCCCCTGCCAGCCCTGCTTCAGATTGATTGGGTGCGTTAGCGGAGCCAGTGGATTGAGACTTAATTCAAGCGATGTATTTGTTCCCGCCCATATCATTTGTCCGGTCAGCAGTAAATCCTGGTAATTTCCGGCGGTTACCAGCACATCATAAATTCCCGGCGTCACATAGCTAAGGATGCATATGCCTTCATCTTCTGTGTAACTATACCAGTCGGTTCCGTACAATTCAACCCTGGCGCCTGAAACCGGTACTAAGGATAAAGCATCTGTAATTGTAACCACAATATTTATTAATGCCGTTGTTTCAATAATATTCACCGTGTAATCTTCTGTTTCGCCGTAAATATATGGATCGCATGGATCAGCAGAAGATCCTGACCAGTTGGCGCGGGCACGCAACCGGTGAACCCCTGGCGAAGCATCAGCGGGAACAATAAAGGTTGTAGTGTAATCGGTTGATGGAAGAGCCATGATGAAATCTGTGATAATTCTTTCTGTATCAGAAAACAAAAAATCATCATTCCAGTCAATCCAAACAGAAATCCATTGGTCGGGATAATTGGTCGAAAGAACCATTTCGTAAGGGCATCCCCGGCTTAAATCCGTTGACATTTCCATGAAATCGCCATAACCATCGGGGCTGCATCCTGAACCAGCATTGTTAATTGAGCCAAGAATAAATTTGTCAATTCCGTCGCCATTTACACAACCCGAAATGTAGAGATTTTCAGTGCAATATGTGGGTGGGATAAAAGTCAGATAGAAGTTTTTATAAGTCGTTTCTCCTGTAAAAACCTGGATACCGTTTACACTCGCCGGCTCATAACCTGGAGCAGAAACTGTTGCAGAGTAAATTCCGGGAGTAATCCCGGTTATCGTGTACTCGCCGTTCACCTGGCTCGTACCCGACCATGGCGTTCCATTCAGGATTATGGTTGCGCCCTGAATTGGTAGTTCTGTGATATCGGTCAGTATGAAACCATTCAGTTTGCCAGGCTCGGGAGGTGTTCCACTAATCTGTATATTGTCAATCAGCCAGTCATCAATACTCCAGGTGTCTGAGCCCATGGCGGTGAAACGGAGGTAGAAAATTTCACCATCAGCAAAATCAGAGATGTCGAACTCTGCGGTGTTAAATCCAAAACTTCCTCCTGCATTGTTATAGATGGCAAGCGTGATAAAATCGCCGTTTTGTTGCACTACCTGCACACTGAGCTGTTCAAGGGTTGCTGTGCTGTAATTGGCAAGGCGAATGTCGTATTTCAGGTGAATATCAGTGGTTTCGGAGCCGTCAATGAGGTGACTTCGCAAGGGAACGGTATAATTAGTCATTCTGGGATAAAAATGAAAATCAGCACAGGGGGTCGGATTGCCCCAGGCGCCGGAAATCGTCCAGTTAGAGCCTTCAGGAACCCACTTATTTGTTGTGTATGAGCCTGAAGTCCAGTTTTCGGTAAATGGCAGGTTCAACGGTGGCACATATTCCCAGTCAATTCTGGCAAACGGGTCGCTTTCAAAGTCTGCTCCTGAAAACGGACCGGTAGCCAAATCGAAAAAGACATGGCCATTGTTGGTCGTTTTTTTTACATTGTAAGTACAACCTGTTGAATTTGCCGGGAATACAGCATTGTGCACCACCACTTCGGCGCCGTTGTCCCAGGTTATGAGTGTGCCACCGGGTGCGCCACTATTAAAGTTGCACTCCAGGAACGCATTTTCGCCGTCCACATAGCAGCCGCTGTGGAGATAAATTCCGTCAGCATCCATGTTGCTGAAAACCGTGTTGTTGGCCGAAATGAAACCTCCTGACGAAACGTCAAATCCATACCTGCTTTTCGAGGCGCTGGTCACAGTAACTTCGTTTCCCGCTTCACCGTAGAAATAAATGTTCCCAAGGTAGTTGATGTCAAAATTTCCATTAAGCATCAGCGAACTTCCAGGTTGGAAAATAATATTTCCCCTGTCAACCAGTAAAGTGTTCAGTACCGTAAAAACCACATTGTTGGCTACTGTTACTGTGCCATCACCAGGTTTGTTAATAGTGAGTTTGTAAAAGGTTTCTTCCTGGTTAAAATCCTGGTCAACCGAACCATCAAGTACGACTTCTCCGTCAAGTTCATCAAAATGCCAGTGAGTTTGGGTGTTGATGAAACTTCCTCTGACATACATTTTTGTCGGGGCTTCAAAATTCCCGCCTGTAATAATAAAATCGCCGTTCAGATCAAGCGTTCCGCTGGCAGTAAGGGTTTTAACCTGTGCCTTGGCTCCTTTGCTGCTTTTATCCAGCTCAAGGTTGAAAAGATTGCTGCCTGAAGCCACAGAAACGGTTGCATCTTCGGCATAACCATAAAAATAAACCGTTCCACCTGTTGGGTTGAAATCGCTGCGCGCTACAGTCAGATTGCCATTCAGTCTGATAATCCCGCCGGTAATACTTTCGGCCAGCGAATAAGTGGCAGTGTTGTGAATCCGGAGCCCGTTAGTGTTGAAATCCAAAACCCCATCACTCATGGTAAAGGATGCATTGGCCGAAAAAGGCCAGTAACTGTCGCCATTTCCGCCAATTATATTCATTTCACCCCCTGAAACCTGCAGATTTCCGTTCAGGTCAAGATATTCTCCGGGGTCTTGCCGGTAATCCAGCCGTCCGCTGGTGAGAATAACAGTTCCGTGAATTCCGGGATCTTCGAGGTCATTTAGTTGAAACCAACCGCCGTTCACACGTACGGTTCCCTGCGTCCAGTCGTAATGCTGCACCGAAACGGTGGATTCGTGCACCCGGAGTTCGCCGCCTGTTTTGTTGAGTTCCAGTTCCCAGAAATTTGTGGCAGTTATTTCCTGTATGCCCGTTCCGTTAAATATTACCCTTGAATTATCATGGTCAAAACCCGAATTATTATACCAATTACCTTTAATATAAACATCATAACCCAGTGTTCTGAACATCCCGTCCTCCAGCAACAAATCGCCCCTGATTTCGATATTCGACGAAAGTCCGAGCCAATCGTCCACACTCACCACCAAGTTATTGAAATAGCTCCCGCTTTCGCTGAAAATGGAAATCCCACCTGTGCCTGCCCTTTCAAAACGTTGGGTTCCATTTTGAAAATAAAAATGACTGCCGGCGTAGCTTAAAAACGGGCCTTCAAAAATGACATCATACATAGCATACTGTACAAATACGGCGTCATCGTAGAGTACAAACTGGTTTTTAATTTGTAAAGGTTCGATGCCAATAAAATTGTCATAAGCCAGAAAAGCGCCGCCGGTTTTGCTTACCTTAAGATCGTAAAACCACGAATTTTCGGATTTGGTGTAAACAAATGAGTTTGATGTTCCCTTAAAATCAACAAAACCGTGATTGAGCTGAATATTGGAGTTTTCTTCAAAGGTCCAGTCGCCGTAGGCATTAATACCCGCGTTGGTGGCTATTTCGAGATAACCGTACTGGTTAACAACAAAATCGCCATAGTACGACATTCGTGAAGCAGCATTTGTAATTAAGAGCCATCCGTTGAGTGTTACATTTCCATTAACGGTAAGGTTGTGGTTATCGATGTAAAGTCTGCCGTCGTGCAGAATGTTTAATTGCGCACATGCAGCATCGGCATTGGTGATGTGTGTATTGTGTCCATCGCCGCTGATTACCACTTTTGATGTGATGTCGGGAACCAGGTGTCCGCTCCAGTTGTCTGGGTTATGCCAGTCCGTCGATACTTCGCCTGTCCAGATGAATGCATCCACAATTTTCAAAGTGTAAATACCAGCCTCATGTCTGTTTGAAAAAATACACAAGCCATAATCATCTTCCTGCGTAATAGTAACATTAAAAGATTCGGTCTGACTTCCTGACGAAAAGTCGGCGAAGGCAATAAAATCGTTGCGATGTCTGAGGTATTGCCCTGCTGAAGAACCATACAATGCCATTCCCAAATTGGGCCAACCCGAGGTTACTTCAAGCTCAAAATAGTATTTTCCTGGCAAAAGATGAATATCCTTCATTTCCACAATTTCATCGTCATTCCATACGAAAGGCCCGTTTGTTCCGAAAACCAGGTTTTCGTTACCACCTTCATATTCCAGTTGCACGGGGCGTTGGTCGTTCAATGGTTTTATTTTTATGCCTCTTAAAGTGGAAGGATAATGGTTTCCGTCCACCACCATGAAATTGGTTATTTGTGAATTAGAAGAATAAAATGATGGAATTTGGTTAAAATCTGTGTTGTTGAAATGCTGGATTTCCCAATTGCAGTTGTAATAATCGGATTTTGCCCCAATAACTGCCCATGATGGTTCGGTGTGCTGGAAGTGGTAGTAACGCGACAAGCTGTCGGTGGAATAAAGGTGTTCGCTGACCATTGTTGGTGGTGGGCTATCGGCATGGATTTTAAAGTTTTGCGGGCTGCAATCTGCTCCTGCAATTTCATCATCTATTTTCAAATAAATAATTATTCTGCACTCGGTCGAGTTAATACCTGCCGGAATATGCCAGTTGTAGGAATGGTCGTTTTCGGTTTCACAAATATCATCCCATCCATGACCACCATTGGTGGAATAAGCCAGTAAAACGGTTCCGGAATTCGGGCAGTCGGATTCCCAGGTAATTTCGGCCCAATTATCGGCATAATAATCTTCTCCCAAACCATCGCTGTTGTATCTATGGTCGCCTACGGGTTCCAGAATACGGATGTGATGCCCTTTGGAACCGCCCGGCTGAGCCTTGGTCAAAACATCGGCATGTGTTTTATCCACCCAACTCAATCCATAATCCCAAGTGTTATGAACAATAATTTCATTAGAAGCATTATTGTAACCAACTGCGCAAAACGTGTGTTCGATGTTGTATGAATGGTTCAATACGGGACGGTTTTCGTCTATTTCATTTTTGAGATATGTCCAGGGTAAATCGTAGCGGTTAACAATATCAAAATCATAACCTAAACTGCCATTGATTACTGCTTCCATTCCTTCGTCAACATTCCAGATGTAGGTCATTCCTTCGTATATTGTATCAGTGTCCATTTGATATGCCAACTGACTGTGTGTTCCGCAAACATAATAATCCTGTTCTCCCTGAATACCATCCCATCTGTCGAAAGTGTTGATGACCATCAATGGAAATTTGCTGGAAGCAACTACTGACCGATAATCGTAATAGGCGATCAGCATCATGGCAGCTGTTGGGCTGCAACCGTAACTCCAGTCAATAAATGGCATGTATTCGTAATAAGGAACATAATTGTCACCGTCAGTTGGATGAATAAATCCTGCCTTGTATTTTTCCCATTCATTGGTGTAATCCGATGATTTAAAGGTGTTTTCAGTTTTGGTTTTGCGTGCCAGAAAATCTGCTTCAGAAATGACACCTTTGCCAGGTGCAGGGCAGATGTATTGTTTTTCTCCATTTACCTGATATTCGTACCAGATATTAAACAGTCCAAAATAGTAGCCCCTGGTTGGTTGAATATCAGTGTTTAAATTTATTTTTTGCATGAGTTGCTTAATTCTTCCAGCCTCGGCAAACTCAAACGACAACATGTTTGCATGTTCAATAATTACAGGCATATCGGTGCGGGTGCTCATCAAAATTCTTCCATACTGCCCGTTGCCCCATTGATTGTAGGCATCTCCGTTGGTTTTTGCAGAAATACATAGTTCTTTCAGAATTTTTTTCTCAGGAAATTCTTTTCCAATAGAAAAATTAAATTGCCAGGCCACAATTTCATCATCAAACCCGTAATAGGCAATGGGTTCGGCGGAATACACATCGCCCCAGAGGGCTTGCGCATTGCGGTCGGCAATTTGCCGGATTTCATCGAAGGGGACCAATGGCGTGGTCTGACCCAATGCTGCTGTAAAAAGCAGCATTAATAATAAGGTGTAAAAAGCATTTTTTTCCATAGTTCTTTGTTTTAGGTTATTAAATTAAATTAGAAATAAAATAGTCAACAAAGTGGTGCAACATCCCGCCAACATCATGATTAACTCCATTTTTACTGAGATTTCTCCAAGCAGATTTCGGATAATCAGGATAATTTGGATGACAAATACTCCAACCACCCATCTGAAATTACTCTGGTGAACTGCGGCGAGGATAAAAATAAGCGCCAATCCTGCAATACCTGCGATGTTTGTCAGTTGATTTTGCATGACACAAAGCTACGTCACAGGTCAGGAAATGACCGGTAAATTAGCGACTATTATTAGAAAAATTGCGCCAAAAAGACTAGTAAACAGAGGATTACCTGATTTTGTCGTTTTTCTCCTGATATTCCAGGGGTGTAACGCCGAAATGTTTTTTAAATAGCTTTGAAAAATAACCGGGATCGGAAAAGCCAAATTCGTATGCCGTTTCGGATACATTTCCCAAATGGTTTTTAAGATATTCGGCAGCAAGGTTTAGTTTTATCAGGTAAATGAAATTGGTAGGGGTTATGTTCAACTCTTCTTTTGTTATACGTTGAAATGTACGCACCGAAATTCCCAACTCAGTAGCCAGACGTTCCGAACCATAGTTTTCCTGATGATTACCGGTGAGAATTTCTGATGCTTTTTTCAGTGTTTGCTGGTTGGGCGAAAGTTTCGAATCATCAGTTTCCTGTTTTTCAAGAAAAACCACCTTTGATGGTTGTATTTCGCTGTGCGCCGGAAGTCTTTTCATCCGTGCCATCCTCAACAACAGAACTACTAAAAAGGCCACTGTGAAGAAAAGGAATGACAGGTAGCCTGCCAGCCATTTTTTCAAGCCGGCTGTCGACAATTTATCCATCCATCCAGGCGACCCTTCCAGAACAACTGATTTCCAGGTCTCGGGATAACCAAAATCGCTGTAACCCGACCAGTTGAATGGCCAGTACCTCAACGCTTTATCCTCATAAGTGATAACTCCGGTCAAATTATAATCGTTGTCATCATTGCATGCATCCATCCTCATTTTTATTCCGGACTGAGGTTTTAACCCAATGGCAGTAAAGGGAATTGCCATTTCAACCACGAAACCCTGATCAGGCAATGTGTCGTTTAGGGTTCCATCTATTGAAACGGCATACTCGAAATAGATATTTTGCCCGCTTTCTTTGGGCGCTGTGAGGGTGTCGCTCATTATCATGTTCAAATCGCCGCGAAAAACAATGTTTTGTCCTTTGCAATCGATAAGAAATTGATAATCATTGATATCCATCATTGAATCACTGTCGCTTTTGCTGTCCAGGTAGAGTTCAATTGCATCATTTAAATGAAGTTGCGAATACTTTCCATCCGGTGTCATCTGGGCAAATAAATGTTGGTCGGTAATTCTGAAAACAATAAACAGGCTCGACAAATTCCAGCAGAGCGAGATTTCAACATCATTGCGGGAAACAGATCCCCAACTGGCTGAATAATTGAAAGTAGCATCGTAGAAAGCCATCATTTTGTGGCCGGGATAGCTGTGCATAGCTGTAAGTGTATCACTGAACGGAATATTCAGGCTTCGGCCCCAATCTTCAAGCTTTCCGTCCACAACAATTTCACCCGAATAATAAGGAATTTTTAAATCAAGAGTATCGACATCAAAATAATCATCATTTGCCAAGGATAACAGCGCCAGGATAAAGATCAACTTAGGTATTTCAATTTTTCGGAAACCCATTTTGCTTGTCGATTGATGATACATTGCAAATATAAACGCGATTGGAACATCAGCTTCTAATAATTTTCACTAAAATTATCAGAGAAGAAAAGAACCCTTTTTTAAAGTAAACAGGCCAGAGAATTATTATAGTTTTCAGTATGAGGGCTGGTTCATTTGCATTGCATTGGCCATGATTATTGAGAGATAAACCGTTTAGCTGACATAAACTCCGGATACATACATCCGTTTCCTTCCATTTCACCCAGTGGTCTCTTATCAGAAATCGGATGAGATAACAGACATTTTTACTAAACCATTGACAATTTTGAATGTCTAAATTAAAATTCATTACCCAATGAAAAAAATACTACTGCTGACATTCATGGGTCTGGCAGGCACTCTGACCACAACCCGGGCTCAAAACCTGTATTTTCCTCCATTAAGCCCTGCAGCAACATGGGAAACCATTTCGCCTTCCGAATTGGGCTGGTGCTTACCTGAAATTGACTCTCTGTATGAGTATCTGCAAGAACAGGACACTAAAGGGTTTATAGTTTTAAAAGACGGAAAAATAGCATTGGAAAAATACTTTGGCGCTTTTACCCAGGACAGTATCTGGTATTGGGCTTCCGCTGGCAAAACCCTTACCGCCTTTTTACTTGGTAAAGCACAGGAAGAAAACTATTTATCCGTGAATGATACTTCTTCAAAATATTTGGGAGCAGGCTGGACCCACTGCATCCCAACCCAGGAAGAAAAGATCAGAATTATCAACCAGCTGACCATGACTTCCGGACTGGATGACGGTGTTCCCGATAATCATTGTACTATAGACACCTGTTTAAATTACCTCGCTGATGCAGGTACACGCTGGGCCTATCACAATGCTCCGTATACCCTGTTGGAAAACGTTCTAACTACCGCAACAGGCACCCCAATTAATACTTACACGCAGACCAAACTAAAGTCAAAGACCGGTATGACCGGAGCCTGGACGTATGTGGATTACGACAATGTGTTCTTCAGTAAAGTAAGAAGTATGGCCCGTTTCGGCTTGTTAATCCAAAATAACTGTATCTGGAATACCGATACATTGCTATATGATACAGCCTATATCAACCAAATGACCCAAACCTCACAAAATATTAATCTTTCTTATGGCTATTTATGGTGGCTGAATGGTAAATCCTCCTTTATGCTTCCCACTTCTCAGATGGTTTTTACGGGCTCATGGGCTCCGGACGCTCCCGGGGATATGTTTGCCGGGCTCGGGAAAAACGGACAAATCCTGAGTATTTCCAAAAGCATGGGTTTAGTGCTAGTCAGAATGGGTCTTCAGGCTGGCACTGGCAAGGTACCTACACAGTTATGTAATAGTATCTGGGAAAAACTCAATGCGGTCATGTGCAACTCATCATCCGTTAGCAAAACCAAATTAAACAGAAGCGCCCTCTTAGTTTTCCCGAACCCTGCACATAATCAGTTACATATATCAACTCTGGAACCTGCGAGCTTCAAAATATTAATACTTGATGTTTTGGGAAATGAACGGTATCACATAAACATGGAGAATCAGACTCAGATTAACCTGGATATTGCTGATTTACCAACAGGTTTGTATGTTATTAAAGCCTCTTATCCTGACAGGATTCAAACCTATAAATTCCTTAAAAATTAATACTTAGGGGCTGCTGGGAAAGTCTTAAACCTCTGATAATAAATCATATATATTATTGAACTTATTAATGATCCTGATTTGATAAGGGAATAAGGTTGGCGGGTCGTTGGGGCAATGGTTTCTACTAAAGTATAAAACGGGATATGGTTTTCAAGCTATTAGATACAGCTGAAAAAGATAACACTTCTATTTTTAGACAAAGTAGTACCTCCCCGGCTCATTTAACCAGGTTAAGTACTAAGATTGTGGCGGCTATCCAGGATTGACTTATTTGTTGAGGCCTTACCCTTATCCGGTTTAATCCGTATGCGTCTTGGCTTGTCCAAACTTCCCTTCTATTGGATTTCTTTCGCCCGGTCTTACGTGTTCTGCTTCCACTGCCTTGGGCCTTTCCAGTAGCTTGGCTATCAGCATTATTACGAGATTCCTCAGTAGCGCTCTGTTATTCCTGTTACAATATATCATATCAGCCCATACCTCTTTAGGATAATATCCAAACCGCTGTTTGTATTTTTTCTATGCTTGTTTTCAGATAGTTCCCTTCAGTAAATGCTTCCCATAACAATTCATCTAAAAATGCATATCCGTCTATCAATCCAACCTGCATTTTTGACCAAACTCAACATTCGCATTGGTTTTTCCCCTTATTATCGGCTTTACATGCAGCTGAGGGATACTCACCATGCGATGTTCTACACTGTGAGTATGGTTATTATACACATTTTCCAGCTGTTGGTACAAGGTGTTGATAACATACAAACCAAATACAGGAAAACTATCCTAATCTTTTAAACATCTTACCGAGTACCCGCCCTCTTTTGAATAGCTATTCCTCCAGAAGTCGGCATACCCATAAACCATCACCCGGTACCAGGCTGTCGGTTCATCTTTTTGCGATGAAGACCAGAAATATCCTCCGTAGGTTTTAGCTTGCCATTCGCCCGTACTATATCTGGCGCCGGCAGGGTAACCTGTGAAACTGCTTATGTTGGTACCGCCTGTGTTTGGCGATTTCCAAAGGCCGGTACCTGCTTCGAGTGTTCCTGTCGATTTCAGTTTACCACCGGCTACTCCTGTTCCGCCAAGAAAATCCGAGAGTATAGTCCACTCTCCGTCTGTGGCAATGTGCCATCCATCCATACAAATGCCTCTGGCTCCTTCGATAAATACATATTGCATGGCTTCATTCCATTCGTACAATCCCCCGTAAATATCACAATTATAAGGGTCGTTATCATAACAGTATTTCTCTTGCAATCCGTTGTCGGTTTGGATTTGCCCACTCTGGCTATTGTTGATCATGGTTCCTGCATTCAGGTTTTCCTTTATCCAGCATTGATTGCCAATCTGGACTGTGTGATAAACCTTACCTTCATACGGAATAGTCGGGATGCCTGGGCAGGATGGGACATTGGAAAAGCTGATAAAAACCGTATCTGTATTGCTTCCACATTCTGTACTGATTGTCCATGTAAGGGTATAACTACCTATGGCTGCTCCGGTAAATTCACTCACAGGGTTTTGAGGGTCAACAATGTTTCCTCCCGTTCCTGAAACCAGATGCCAGATTCCGGCGCCGGAGGAAGGGGTATTTCCCATGAGCGCTGTTGCAGTACCTGGAATATTTCTCTGATCGGGTCCTGCTTTTGAAGGAGTTGGTTCGGGTATGCAGTCCTTTATACAACGAACTGAAAAGCCATCCACCCGATAATTGTCCTCTCTGGTAAAATTCGTGTAATCGTAAGACAGATGAAAACACCATGAAGCAGTACTTGTTTTTACTGTTGAAGACCTGAAATAGCCCCAATTGCCAAGACCAGAGAAATGGCTGTTGTAATTCTGAAAAAAACCTCCCGGATGGCCAGTGAAATCGCTTTCATTGGTTGCTCCCGTATTGGGTGAAAACCAGAGACCTGAACCCAATTCCAACGTGCCGTTTGATTTCAGTTTTCCACCTGCTGCTTCAGGACCTCCGAGATAATTTTCAAGCATGATAAACTGGCCATCAGAAGGAATATGCCATCCGGGTGGACAAATTCCCTGAGCCCCTTCATTGGTAGTATATTGCATGGCCTCGTCCCACTCATAAAGCCCTCCATATATGTCACAATTGGATGAAAGGTTATTGAAACAGAATTTTTCAATAACACCATTATTAGTCTGTAAGTTCCCCGAATTATTACCGTTAATCATGGTACCTGCATTCAGGTTTTCCTTTAACCAGCATTGGGTACCGATCTTAACCGTATGATACGTCTGACCCAGGTAATCAACGGTAGGGATACCGGGGCAGGCAGTGTTTATCCCGGTAAAGCTGATCAGAACCGTATCAACTGAAATATCACAATCAGTAAGAATGGTCCATGTAAGCGTGTAGATTGAGTTGGCTTGCCCTTCAAATGTGCTTGCAGGATTCAGATTGTCTGTAATGGTGGCTCCGGTACCGTCAATAATATTCCATATACCGGTACCACTCATGGGTACATTTCCCGCTAATTGCGTGGCGTTTCCGGATAAATTTAACTGATCAGGACCAGCGTCAGATTGAGTTGGAGGGGTAATGCAATTTTTTATACATCTGACGGAGTAGCCTAAATTTTTATTATGATTATTTCTAAGGACTGAGGAGGCTTCATAATCCAGATTTTGTGCCCAGGCAAATTCTGCATCTTTTTGTGATGATGACCAAAAGTAAGCCCAATAATTTTCGTTTATAAATGCTCCACCAAAACCATCCCTTATCCCACACGGATCTCCTGAAAACCCGCTTACATTGTCAGCGCCGGTATTTGGGACATGCCAAAGACCGGTACCCGCTTCAAGGGTTCCAATGGATTTCATTTTTCCACCTGCATTTTCACTCCCACCAAGATATTCCGTAAGTAACAGCCAATCCCAATCATCCGGGATATGCCATCCGGATGGGCAAATGCCCTGAGCCCCTTCTTCATCCACATATTGCATAGCTTCATTCCATTCGTAGAGCCCTCCGTAAATCTCGCAATGTGGGTAATAATTGCTATAGTAACAGTATTTTTCAATGGTTCCGTTGTCAGTTTGCACCATACCACCTGAGTAGTTGTTAATCATTATCCCAACATCCAGGTTTTCTTTCATCCAGCATTGTACGCCTATTTGAACAGTATTATAGGTTTTACCTTCATAAGAAACAGTTGGCAATCCTGGACAATAAGGGGCTGGAATTGATGCAAAAGAGATTAGTACTGTATCGACACTTTTGCCGCATTCATTGCTGATGGTCCAGGTAAGCCGATATGTTTGTGTAGCCAAACCCTGAAACTGGCTGACCGGGTTCAGGGGATCTGCAATGACACCCCCTGTTCCGTTTATCACACTCCATATTCCAACACCCAACGAGGGAGAATTTCCATTCAGGGTAGTGGATATTCCCGGTACGTTTATCTGATTGGGTCCGGCGTTGGATTGATCAGGCTGTGGTTCACAGTCTTTAAGGCATCGGATCGAAACACCCTGGCTGCCTGGTTGTTCATAACTTGTGATTTTGGGACCAAAATAATTTATTGATCTAAGGAAGGGATTAATGGGATAAGAGGTGGTTTGCAGGGTTGATGTCCAGAAAAAAGCATATTGATTGCGGTTAATAATTATACCATTATCACTATATCGTCTGCCGCCCGGGAAAGCTGTAAAGCCACTTGAATTGGTTGCACCTGTATTCGGTGAGTTCCAAAGCCCCGTACCAGCCTGAAGGGTTCCTGTGGATTTCATGGCTCCGCCTGCAGCATTACTTCCTCCAAGGTAATTAGTCAGAATTGTCCATTCTGCATCGGTAGGGATGTGCCACCCTACCAGGCAAATGCCCTGTGCTCCTTCATGATTTGAGTATTGCATGGCTTCATCCCATTCATACAGTCCGCCGAAAGTATTACACTGAGCCAGGTTGTTGTCGTAGCAATATTTTTCAATAATTCCATTGTTCAACTGCTGACTGCCGGAGCTTGTGCTGTTAATTTTAGTGCCTGCATTCAGGTTCTCTGACATCCAGCACTGTTCACCAATCAGAACCGTACCATAGGAAAGTCCATCATATTCAAATTCATTGCCACAGGTAAACTCAGCAAAACTGATTACTACTTCGTCAACTGAGCTACCACATTGGGTGGTGATGGTCCAGGATAATGTATATTCCCTTCCTGACGCACCTATGAATTCACTGGCAGGATTTGAAGGCTCAACAATTGTTCCACCTGTGCCACTGGTTACAGCCCAAAATCCTGAATAGTTAACAGGGGTATTGGCTGCCAGGGTAACCGAGTTCCCCGTGACATTAATCTGATCGGGGCCGGCATTCGATTGAGATGGTTCCTCCGGGCATCCTTTAATACATCGGACTGATAACCCAATATTCTTGTCATAGGTGTAGGATTCAAGATCAACACTTTCGAAGCCCAGGGCCCTGTACCGGGCTGTGTTTTGACCGGACGGTGATGATGACCAGAAGTTTCCGTTGAAGCCAATATTTGAGAAATATTCATCTGATCCCGGGAGGCCGGTAAATCCACTGGAATTGGTGGCACCTTCATTGGGTTCATACCATAGACCGTTTCCTTGTTCAATGGTACCTGTGGACTTCATTTTACCCCCGGCATCAGTTCCCAGGAAGTTTGTCAAAGTGGTATATTCGGAGTTTGACGGAATATGCCATCCGTCAGGACAAATACCTTGAACTCCTTCATTCATCAGATATTGCATCATTTCAGGCCATTCATACAATCCACCATACACATTACAGTTATCCACATCGTTGTAATAACAATATTTTTCAATGGTTTCATTATTGGTTTGCTGATACCCGCTCAGGGTACTGTTGATTTTTGTACCCACATTCAGGTTCTCCGCCATCCAGCACTGTTCGCCGATCTGAACGGTGTTGTAGGATTGGTTGTCGCGGGTATCGATGAGGGGATCGCCACAACCCCAGGCGGGTGTTCCGGAATCCTTGATGCAGCGGACAGAAACCCCTCTTGAAAGTTCAGAATGATATTTTCTGAGATGTGCCTGAACTCTTACCATATAAAAACCAAGGTTATAGTCCTCTGAATTTCTTGTACTCGAAGCATAATAACCGAATTGCCTTATTCCTGAAAACGCATGGCTGTTTTCCCAGTTAGCGCCACTACCCAATGCAGTAAACCCCGTTTCATTGGTAGCGCCGTCATTGGGATCCATCCAATGCCTGAATCCTTCCTCCTTAAGTTTTCCGCCTGCTGTATAACTGAGAATATCGAAAGGATCATTACAGTTGGTTGTTTCATCAACAAAAGAAGCGAGGATACAGGCATCCAGGCTGGTGGGGATATGCCACCCTTCCGGACAAATTCCCTGTGCTCCCGGCTGAGTAGTGTATTGCATCAGTTCATTCCACTGGTACAATCCTCCGTATTCAGCACAACTGTCGGATTCGTTGTTATAGCAGTACTTTTCAATAATGCTGTTATCCGTTTGATTTGTGCTGCCATTGATCATTTGACCTATATTCAGGTTTTCCTTCAGCCAGCACTGATCGCCGATCTGAACGGTATGATATACCTGGCCGTCATAGGTGAGCTCTGTAATACCACCGCAATAGGAAGTGGCGGCAGGGGCGAAACTTATCATTACCGAATCCGCATCTGTTTCTCCGCAGATATTGGAAATCGCCCAGCTGAGAACATAGCTTTCTGTCGGATTCCCTCTAAAAGCAGAATGCGGATCGGAAATATCGGAAAATGAACCCAGATTACCGCTGACAATTGTCCATTCTCCCGATTCCTCAAGGTTGGGAGTGCTGTTTCCTTCAAGGATGGTTGAATTTCCCTCAACATTCAGTTGATCTGGACCGGCATTGGCTGTTGTAAATACAGGACATTGGGTTTTGATACAGCGCAGACTTCCATAGTAATAAAACATAGGATCGCCGGAACCAAAAATAACTTCTCCGGATTGGTTCCAAAGAAATTCCAAAACCGGTTCCAAACTAATTTTAGAGGATGTCCAAAACAAATTCCATTGCTTAAATCCATCATATTCGCCCGCCACACCTATTCCTGCGCCATACGCAGTAAAACCGCTTTCATTGGTAGCGCCGGTATTAGGTTCATCCCAATGCTGATAGCCCGTTTCCTTGAGCTTGCCCCCGGCAAGAGTGGTTCCACCCAGATAAAGGATCATTTCATCCCATTGCCCCCTGGAGGGTATATGCCAGCCATCAGGGCAAATTCCATGGTTATATTCTCCTGTGGAATAATTCATGATTTCATCCCAAAAATACAATCCTCCATATTCATCGCAATTTGCCGGATTGTCGTCATAGCATGATTTTTCGATGATTCCGTTGTTCGACTCACCGAACGGTGGAGTAATTGTTCCCACATTCAGGTTCTCCGCCATCCAACACTGTGTACCGATCTGAACGGTGTTGTAGGATTGGCTGTCGCGGGTATCGATGAGGGGATCGCCGCATTGCCAGGCTTGAAGGCCACAATTGGGGAACATGATTTCTTCAGTATTGTGCATCAAAACGAAATAAGCGCTTCCGGGCAACAGTTCCCCAATTGTATTGATACCCATTTCAGGCCAGTAAAGTCTGAAACCGGCCACTTCTTTCACAACCCAAACATCCTTGTTTTCAAACAATTGTGTGATATCTGCCGGACAGGTTGACAATACCGGAATCAGATTCCATCCGGATACAAGAGTAATCCTCCGGGTTTGATTCAATTGCCCCGCAAATTCAACTACTGACCCCTGATTAAACTTTGCCACATATCCTGATTGGGGGTTCCAGTTTTCAAGTGTGTTAACCTGTTGTGATGGGAAAAATACACCTGCAAAATTGTACAAAATCATGAGCTGTTCTATGTTGGGAGCAAAGATATTTCCAATGTCCAGATCTTCCGGAATAATGTATGTAGATAATCCATGCCAACCCGATTCAACAACAACCTGTTGCTGGGTAAGATCTTTTCCTGATTTCATGAGTATAGAATCAAACTCCGAAATTTTGATTCGCATAAGTGGAATAGGGTTGAAAGCAGGAATGAATTCCTGGATTTGATTTCCGGAAATAAATCCGGTGTCACAGAAATTTTTAATCACCATGTCTGGTTCAGCGTTGTTCAGACTTGTTGCCGAGATCGGGAAATTATCCCTGTGAGCAGTCGGGTTTTGTTTCGGAAACGGATTTTGAGTGTATGAAATAGTAATCACCCAAATCATCATAAAAGAAAGGACATTTTTTTTCATTGTGAAATAATCTATAGCATGTTATTGAATCTTCAGATTCCTAAGCCTACCAAAGATAACAAAATATCGCATTTTTCCAAATAAAATATTAGCAGGAACTAATCAGAGCTATCTAATTGATATTCTGCAATTAACAACTAAAGCTAAATCGAAATTTCAAAATTGACCCCTCAATTTTCATTATTCGTCTCCAACAAATTCTTCAGATTTCAGTAGTATCTCAAAAAATAAAATTATGCTATCTTAGGGTTTTCCTTTAGATCATATCATTGCGTCACTTTTATAAGCTTTTAAATGCTATGTGTGCATATCAAGTGGATTCATAGGGTAAAGGCTACCGTTTAAAATGCCTTTGGGTGTGCATAATGTTTTTGCAATACGTTGAGTATTAACTGATCAATCAGGACACAACAGACCCGGGTGCGATTACCCGTTTCGATTTCACCAAAGTTAGTATAGAATTCATACCTGGTGCCTGCTTCATCAGGAAATAATAAGTATTTGAGAATAACGTTTGTCCGGCAAACTAAATTCCTGATTTTCGTCAATGCCATTGCATGTTCACTGGCAGAAACCAAATTACGATTCAGGAGTCAGTGATTAATTCACTCCTCTTTATTATTGGTTGCACCATAGTGGAAAACAAACAGAAACCGTTTAAAGTTTATTCAGAAAATCATATAAATCCTCTTCAGGTTTCAGGTTAAGCTTTTTTCGCAGGCGCGAACGGCTGATGTAGGAACTGGAAGGCTGAATATTCAGAATATCCGCAATCTCCTTTGAATTTAAACCGATTTTCAGGTAGGCACATAAACGGAGATCATTGCCCGATAAACCCGGGTAATTGTCCTTCAGTTTCTTAAAAAACTCCTGATGCAATTCATCCATCTGTATTTCAAAGGTTTTATCTTCATCATTCAAACATGATTGCAATAAATGCTGCATTTCATTCCACCGGGTTTTGAACAGATGGGGCTTTTTTTCCACCTCATCGCACTTCTCTTTTAATGCCAGTAATATTCTGTTTTTATCTTCATTATCCTTAGCTTTATTCGCCAGTTCGATGGTTTTGTTTTTTAGCTTTTCTTTTATCTGATTTACTTCCAGCTCCAACCTTACCTGCTCCAGCTGCATCCGTTCCCGGTTGAATTTTTCAGCCTGTTGCCGCAACGAATTCTGCTCCCTGAGCAACATGGATTTTTTTTGCTTCTTAAGAGATAATTTCTGTAAATATAGTACCAGATATACTGTTAAAACCAGCATAATGATGTATAATATCCAGGCATATACCGAACGGTACCAGGGCGTGGCAATCCTGAAGGATACTTCGCTGACACGGGTAGTGTAACCATCGACGGACGCTTTTACAAACAGTGTGTACCTGCCTTCCTTCAAATTAAGAAACCGGACTGAATTATCAGGGGTCCACGCCATCCAATGGCTGGTATCGTTCAGCTGATACTGGTATAACACCTGTTCCCGGTTTGGAATCATAAATGCTGCCTCAATATTGTTCAGCCGGTAAGGAATCAATTCTTCCGGTAACCAGGGTTCTTTTTCATGATTATTATACACCTGAATTCCTCTAAATACCGGAAACAGATTGCTGCTTTCAGAAGGGTTAACTTCGTTAAGCGATTTCAGGGTAAATCCATTGTAAACCGGAAAAAATGAATAATCATCATTCAGTTTTATCTGTTGAAAAAGGCCTGATAACTTTCCCTCAATCACCGTATGACCCAGCCAATCATTATCCAAAAAAAACTTTTGTTGTTTGGGATAATATTCATAATGGCTCATGTCGGTATAAACATGGATGCGATTATCAGTAAAGGTGATATATGGATCATCTCCTTTGAAAAGGCTGTCGGGAAAAATCATTCTCTCTGCCGGATAAAGATTATTATCCAGCACGGCTCTTATTATCCCGAAATTAGGAATATTAATCCATAAGATATTATCCTTTTCAACGACCAGCTGATTACAGGAGCCGTAGATCAACTCCATGTTTCTCACGAAAGTCCATCTATTGCCGGTTTTTTTAAAAACCGTAATTCCATTATAATTTCCGGATAAAATATACTCCTTATAGGGTATTATAGTCCAGAAGCCATGCTGGTCGTTTATCCTTGTCACACCATTTCCGTTCAGAATGTACAAACCAAGATCATGGCCAATAAACAATGTATTGTCGATATTGGTCAGCGACCATACCTGTCCTTCGCTTCCCGGGACAAGATCAAACCTGTAATTATCACGGTTGTTACTCAGATTATCCCATTCCGTTTTGTACAATCCCTGATTGGTGCCAAGGTAAAAAGTACCCTGATTGATCAGAGCAGTATATCCGGTTCCAAAATTACCGGAATAATCATAGACATAGGTAACCGGGTCAAGCAGGTTCACTACCGAAATCCCATAATCCATTCCCATCCACAGCTTACCGGATGGCTGGCAATGCAGGCTTAAAACCGTGCTGTTGATCAATCCTTTGTTTTTGTTGATATGATGAATGATCTTGCCGTCTAATGTGCTAATATACAAACCGTTAAGAATGGTTCCAAATGCAAGGTGCCTGGCATCGGGTTGTTCAAAACAAAAAACCTTCGATACTTTCAATTTTTCTGATAAATCGTTTTTCAGAGGAATGAGTTTTCCGTCAGTGAAAAGATATAATCCCTGGCTTTTAGAAACTATGACAAGACCCTTCTTTTCCCTGTACATACCCGTTACTTCCAGGAAGGAATTTTCCGGATACAGGCAATCAGGTTCTAGTGAAAACCCTGATAATCTGTAAATACCTGTTTTCTCGAGGGCAAAATAAAGGGAACCGTCCACCATGAAACTACCGGAAATCCTGTCAGGAGCCGCAATTTTGGTCAGCTGCTGGTTTTTAAAAACATAGATGTTCTGAAAAGAAACAAAAATGATGTTGTCATTAAAACTATGTATATCCCAAAACTCTTCATAAAGACTGTTTACCTCTTTTTTAAATGGATATAGTGATTGATATTCAAAGGTTTGGTATCTGGTTTTTCTCCAAATTCCAAAATCAAGATCGGAGCCGGTGTAAATAGTAGAATCGTTAACTACCAGCAGGGAGCGTGTAAATCCTGCGCTTCCCCGGTAAGAATTCCAGATTTTGCCGTCGTATTCCAGCAAACCCTTATCGGCTGCCATGTAGATGATTCCGTTGTTATCTGAATGAATGTCCCAAATTTTCCCCTTATTCTGATACTGGCCAGGTGAAATGTTTTGCAGCTCAGGCACACCTTTATCAGGAAAGAACTGTCCTGACACCAGAAAGGTGTTAAACAGAAGGAGCATTATAATTGTAATCCTGGTTTTCAAATCTAAGGCAAAATTAGAGTATACAGGTTGCGAAGTTAATCAAAAAGAGCCGCCAAAAAACTGACGGCTCCTAATTAAAACCAAATAATTATTTCACAATGAGCTTCTGATGGTAACATTTCCCATCACGACCATGGAGCATCAAAAAATATACTCCCGGGGACAGATTATTTGTTTCAAACACCTGTTTACCGGAATACAGCAGCGCGGAGCCGGCATCATACAGCTCAATCCGTTGCACTTCAGGAAGTACCTGAACAACATCACCTTTCTGAACCGGATTGGGAAACAATAAAACCCGGTTACCTCCTGATGCCAGTTCTGGAGTGCCGATAGGATCTCCCCTGAAAAAGTAAAAATTGTCGACATATACCACAGCCGAACCGGAAGGCTGACCCACCAGGATGTACTGCGCCAGGTGTTCGCGGGTAGTAAGTCCTGTGAATTCACTCAGCGGGATGTTTAAAGCTAACCACTGATCTTTCACCGGTGCGTTAATATTTACCTGGAATTCAACATCGTCTCCACCTCCATATACCCCATTGGCGCCAAAATCGACCAGTTTGACTGCAAAGAAGGTAAAATTATGTGACCACACGTCCAGATGAAGATATTCCATTTCGCTGATATCCAGCTGGTTGGTTACCGTTTCAATTCCCACAAAATCCAATTGTGAGTATTTTTTGGTTGGATTGCCTTCGATGGTTATGTTTTCAAGTACAGCGGCTGACCAGTCGGTTCTCCAGGTATCTACGGGAACATTGGAGTAGGCATCGCTGAACAGCGAAATAACATCGGATGGCAACATGGCAGGAGGATTGGGAGCGGCCGTGGTTGGTTCTGAAGGCGTGCTTCCCTGAGCGTTAAAAGTGATATTGTCAAAATAAATGAGGTTATCCTGAGTCCTTCCGGCCAGATTAAAATCGGGGAAAATCACAATCTGATCATACTGTCCTTCCGATGAAGGAGGATTGGGGTAGGAAGAAAAGTCGAAATTGAGCTCCTCCCATTGGTTGACCACGGTGTTGGCCACTTTAATTTCGACCATGGCCCAGCCTGTGGCAGCCACCAGCTTAATGCCTACATCGCTGATTACCGGTTTCCATACCATAATTTTTATCAGGGAGTTGGTTGCATCAAGAACAAACGGGCCCAGGTCAGAAGAGCCATGGGCCGATTCGCAGCCTGCCCATGGGGCGCCGGCCTGTAAAGCAGTAAATCTGGCTACTTTCGCCGATGTGTTAATACCTGAAACGGATGGATTATCGATAACCTCAACGGGTGGATTCGTACTGTTCTCAAACACGGTCCAGGTCCAGCCGGCTCCGGTACCGTTGGCTTCAAAATTAACCGGCGCATTTTGGGAAAAACCCGTTGTTACCGTAATCATGAATAAAAAAAGAAAGAAATTTTTCATAAGAGCAAATTTTAAGATAAAATAAAAGAATAAGCCAATTTTAACGTATTGGTCTCATTTTTTGAAATTTAAAACGTATTTAAATTTCTGACAGCCTGTTTGGGTATCCGGTCAATGTTATATAAACCCCAGTGTTTTTCAGGTTCAAGGGGTTCGGGCGAGCCTTTCCATTCTTCATCGAATGCCTCGAAAAAGAAAGTAAGTATGTTATCTTTTTCTGACCATTCCATCAGGTCTTCGAAATAAATTTTCTGGTATTCCTCATTTACATTTCCGGGATCAATCCCCTTTCCGTTAGATTGGGTAGCCCAACCCGCCTCGGTGATTACCACTGCTTTATCCGGAAATTTCCGGCTCACCGCATGATAATTATCCCTGGTATAATCCAGGGCTTCATGGATGTGTTTGTATTCCCAAACCGGATAGGTATGAATAGAAATAAAATCGACCACCGCTGCCAGTTTATCAAGTTTGAAAAGCCAGGGCACATAATTATCGCAGCAGGTAACGGGTTGGGTGGTTTTCTCTTTGACCTGCTTCACATATTGTATCATTTTTCGCTCCGGCACAAAATGATCGGTCCAGTCCACACAGGCCTCATTGCCAACTGACAAGGCAAAAATGATATCCGGATACCGGTTTCCCAGTTCAATTAATTTCCGAATCTCAGATCGGTTGGCAACTCCATTCTTCTTTAGTTGTAATTCGGAAGATACCCCTCCGTTCCACGGACAGTTGAAATTATTCATTTCGGCATCCAGGAAAGCGCCCAGCATTACTTTCAGATTCAGCTTTTCATCATGGATCACCTGCAGTACGGTTTCGGCATGCTGATCGCAGGAATACAGGCGGATATATTTCCAGTGCTGATGAAGCAGCAACAGATCTTCTTTTACCTGACTGTAAGTGGGATACACGCCTCCCGGATGCTGCCCGGCTCTGAAACCTGAATAACAAATTGCCCTTGCTGCTGTAATCTGCAGTTTATGGAAGGTATTCATTCCCGAATTTCAGTTTTTCATTCTTGTCCCATATTCCCCAATAAGCGCCCACTTCGCCTTCAGCCCCCACTTTCCACGATTCGTCGAATGAGGAGAAATACATCACTTCCACATTATTGTCAATGGCCCAGAGCTGTGTGTTCACAAAATACCTGATGGCATTCATCATAGACGGGAAGGCATTGCCTAATGACTCGCCTTTGCTTGGCCAACCGGTTTCGGTGATGATGACCCTTTTACCTTTCGCAGCCATTTCGGCTTTCTGATACATTTGCTGTAAATGCTGAAACGAATCGTTAAATGCGGTTCCTTCCCAGAAAGGATAGCAATTACTCAGAATAACATCGCAAACTTCGGTAACCTCTGGTTTTTGTACAAATTCGTAATAGGCATCCACATATCCAACCGGAATGCCGGGTATGGCTGCTTTCACTTCCCTGATTACCTTTATCAGTTCTTCTTCAGTCATGTCTTTCCGGTAGAGTACCTCATTACCCACCGCGGCAATATCCACAAATCCATTTTTGGCCAGGCTGATGAGCCCTTCAATTTCCTGACGGTTTTTTTCTTCGTCTTTACCAAGCCAGGCTCCCACGAGGGTTTTTAAACCAACCTCTCTGGCAATCTGAGGGATTAGCTCGTTTCCTTCAATACATGAGAATGATCTGATCCACCGGGTATAAGGTTTTAATATTTGCATCCGCCGGCGTATTTGTCCACCGGATATTATATCACCGGGTTTTTGTCCATCCTCATACAGGCTGAAACAAAAGCCGTGAATTCCGCCGTAAAGGATCTCCAGGAACAGGTTTCGGATATCTTCATCAGATTTAACATCGAGGAATTGATTTTTGTCATATTCACCTGATTCCCTGTAGCTTAAAAATTGACTTGGTCTGTATGACATCTCTTTAAAATTTAAAATTCTACAATACTGTTTCAGAAATTTATAGGGATTACAGTTCGCCTCTTCTTCTCACCAGCTCTTCTTTGATTTCTTTGGCTTTTTTCTCAGTAAGATCGTATCCCCACATGACCCAGATGGCGAGGGCAGCGGTTCCGCCGGGAATCATGATATCGGCCAGACGAAGGTTGGTGATGGTTTCGGCGGTTTGCTGGGCTGCATTCTGGTCAAAGCCGACTACTTTCAGTACCAGTCCGCCCAACACCAATGCCAGTCCCTGTCCGAGTTTTACCATCCACCAGTAAATAGCGCCGAAAGTACCTTCCTTACGGGGCATACCATTGGTGAGTTCATCCAGATCGCATACATCGGCCGTCATGCTCATCATGAGCGTAAACAGTCCGCCAATACCAAATACCATGAGCGGTACCGGGATAAAAATCATCCAGGGATTTTCAGGATTGAAGCCGTACCATTTTAATGAATAACCGATAATTGAGATGACCGTTGAAATAATAAAAGCATTTCTTTTCCCCCATTTGCCTGCCATCCAGGTAATAATAGGTATGATCAGGATGGCTGTGGAAATAGCGCTGATGGTGGAGAACCAGGCCGGCCAGTTTCCGGCAAGCCCATAATCGCCTTTAAACATATAGAATACGATAATAAAGTAACTGAATGATCCAACCATCTGAAAACCATTGAACACCAGGAATGTAGCGGTACATAACCGCACAAAAGAAATATTTTTGAAGATCAGTCCCATGTTTCTGATCAGGTGTTTGAAGTTTTGCGCGATTTTCTTAAAAGAAATTTCCTCCCTGTTGGAGAGGTTGGTCTGGTCGATTTCTTTGCAAAACAAAGCTGGTAACATGCCTAATATCATGCATATACCCCCCACGATCATGGACAGATTCCTAACGCCAACAGCCTGTGATTCAAATATATTGGGATTGGCAATGATCACCCAGAACCAGGGAACGATCATCCAGGCCACCTGGCCAATGGTTTGGGAGAAACCCATCAGTCGGGTGCGCTCATTATAATCGGAGGTCATTTCATATCCCAGCCCTATCAGGGGTGTTGAGAACATCGTATTGCCAATCAGATAAATCATGGAGAAAATCAGGAAATACCAGAAGTTGAACATTTGCGAATTTTCAGGATTCAGTTGCCACAACACGGCATAGAGAATACCGCTCAGGATGGCGCCTACGAAGATATAGGGTTTTCTGCGCCCCCATCTCGACACGGTATTATCGGAAATGTGACCCATGATGGGATCGGTTAAAGCATCGAAAAACCTGGGCAACCCGCCGAGTAATCCGGCCAGAAAGGGATCCATCCCGAATGCCGTAAGTAGAAAGAACGAAAATACGCCCAATGATCCCGGTAATAAATTGTTAACGAGGTGTCCGGCGCCGAAGGCCGCTTTCTGGCCAAATGGAACCCTGTCTTTTGTGTTTGTAGCAAATTGAGACATAAAATATAGTTTAAAAATTATTGATTCACTTTACGGGTTTGGGGATAACCACTGTCTGAATGGCCTTTTCGCTGATGGTGAAGGCATATTCAGCCTGGTTAACACGAAGCTTTATCCCCTTTTTTTTATCCAGAGGATTAAATACGACAACTGCTGTAGTTCCATCAGGGTTAATGGCAGCAGTTACCATTAATTCGCTGTCATCACATTCCTGGCCAATCCGGATTGCACCGGGACGGATAAACCGGCTGAACTGAGCCAGGGTATAATAAAGCGGGGTAAAGTACACTTCATCTTTTTCAGGATCCACTATTACAGGCGCTATACACCAGTTCTTCGCCCAGTTGGGACCACCCTGTCTGTCCAACACCATATTCCAGTCGATCCAGCCATCCACACCGTTGTTTAAACACCCGATAATATCGCGGGCATACCGGAATACCGGTTCGTATTTTGGATGGAGATATTTCAGTTCCTCCGGCGCCCAGTCCCAACCCCAGTCGGTAGCCTCTTTCTTCCAGTACCACTGATCATCCTGCCACCTTGGTACCTCCGCATCTATGCATCCCTCCGTGTTGATCAGGTGTTTTCCGGGCGCTTTAAGGAGGGCATGCTGCAAAGCAACCGGAAAATAGTCGTAAGTACTGGCATACCAGTGCATGGCAATACCATCATAATATTGGGCAGCTTCTGCATCGCCGTACATTTCATCGGTCCATTTAATGAATTCACTGTCGCGGTTTTGGTCAAATCCTAAAATTTTTATTTCAGGTTTATGGGTTTTCACTACCGGTCCCAGATGATTTTTTACGAAATCATTCATTTCCTGAGGTGTAAAAAGCATGCTTTCCCAGTTATTATCATTGCCAAGGGGCTCATTTTCAACGGTAAATCCCCAGATGTCAATTCCCTGAGCCTTATAGGCCTGGTAGTATTTCAAAAAAAACAATGCCCAGGTATCATAGTATTCCGGAAGAAGTTTTCCTCCTTTCCAGTCCTGGTTGGTTTTCATCCAGGGTGGCGCTGTCCAGGGAGAGGCAATGATCTGAAATCCGTCTTTTGATACCGCAAGGGCATCTTTGATCATCGGAATGATATCATCCGCATCCTCCTTCACTGAAAAATGCTGTAGCTCCCGATCACCGGCAACGGGCGCATAGCTGTAATTCCCCAGTGAAAAATCACACGAGTTCATGTGGGTGCGGGTCAAAGAATACCTGGCGCCGGTTTCGCCAAAATAAGCTTCTATGATCTTTTTACGGTTTTCCGGGCTGATCTTCTGGAGCAGGCTTGCCGATGCCTCCGTAAACGAACCACCAAATCCTGTTATGGTCTGGAATTCTTCTTCAGGGCTAAGAACGATCTGAGCACTTTTTTCAACATCCGGGAACTCAGTTACTTTTGTTAACTTATTCCCGCTTTCTGAGGTCTCATACACTTCTATTCCTGAAGTTTTCGATTTCATACATCCGCTAATTGATATCATGAAACTTATAGCCATTAAAATACTTACGCCGTATCGGATCATATCATTTATCTGAATTATTGAATATTACGCTTTTTGATATTGATACAACTACCCTTTGCAACAATCCGGATCGTTGGAAGATGTGTTGGCTGATCTTTGGGTCCAGGGTGTTTCCCGGAATTTCTGTCCGGCTTCCATCCGGATAATACATGGTAATCTGATCAGCATCTGCTAATGAATAAATAACAGGCAACTGGCAGAAGGTAAATCCCAGTTGGCCGGGATCTATAGCCAGGGTGGAAATTTCTCCGGTAACCGTGTAATAATCAAATCTTTGTGATTTAGTGAGGAAATCTTCCGGTTTCAATAAAACAGGATGGAAAGAGATCTTTCCGTTCCTGATCACCACACCCAGCTCGCTGAAATGAACCAGAATATCTTCCTTAACCTGTCCGGTCATTCCTGGTTGCTGAGCGCCACGGTGCTTTGGCGTATGCGAATAGGGATCAGTGGGAAATGCCCCGTACCATTCAGGCGATTTATGTACTCCCAATCCCGATTTTACCTCATAATAATGAGCTTTTAGCTTTGCTATCGTATCAGCATCCATATCCTCTTCCACCGCGTCGAGGAAGCACTCCTGCAAAGCCAGGTGCAACTTGGAAACCATATGCCAGTAGATGGAACCGAGGCCTTCATAGGAATAGAAAGTTCCCGAACGACCGGTAAATGCTTTGTGGTTAAATACTTTCTCAAAAATTTGAAGAATCTGTTCCCTGTCATTTTCCACCAATTCTTTATATGCAGTATGAGTCAGACTATGTAAAGCTGCGATCAGGTCATTGGCATTTTTGAAACTGCCATTGAAATGATAATCGCCCAAAACATCCTGTTCCACGATATCTTTATTGCCGTCTTTAATCAAACTCCGAATCAATTCAGAGGAATTTACATCATCGGCAGAAATCCTGTTTTTTTGGAGAAATCCGGGTAGTTCTTTATCCGGATAAAGAATATATGAATTCTGATCTTTCCTGTACAATGCACTGTTTTTCAAGGCATCCATCAATCTGAGCGCTTCGGATGAACTCAGAAAACCGGAGCTGAGCGCCGCTACCTGGCCTTCCAGCATTTCGCTGAGGGGATGATGTGAAGCCCCGGAAGCAGTAATGGAAAGGATATTATACGAATGGTACAGATGATCCTGCCGTTTATTTGCTTGAATCGATTGCTCAAAATACTCCAGGCAAATACCGGCAAACTGTTTCAGATCAGAAACAGGAAGATGGCATTTTTCTCCGGTAAATCCTTTGTTGTAAACCAGTTGCCGGTAATCAGAGGATGCCATACCCAAACCATCCATTACTGATTTTCGGGTTCCATCATCGAAACCTTGTTGCAGTGTAATTGCAAAATCAACCAGATTTTTATATACCTTGTGGAAATATTCCGACAATTCACGGGAAACCTGAAAAGACTCCTTACCGGCAGAATTCAGGATTTCCCTGAAAAACTTCATGAACCGGTACAGATAGTTTAAAGTGACCACCGATACCCCATTGCCTACGAGCGCATTGTTGGCGTCATTCCATTCGGGCCGCTGGGTATTCATCCAAATCCCGGCTTCCGGAATGAAGTTGGTAACCTTTGCCAGCATCATTGCCAACAGCTTTTCCATCATATTGACATGGTAAATATCATGACCGTTTACGCACAGCAGGGCTCCGTCGGCTCCCACCACATCACGGCGGTTTCTGACTGCCTGATCCCATGAATGGTCAAAGGCAATGGTGTCCTTCGGGTTGGACAGAATCTCAGGATATGGTCTGATGCGGTAAGGAACGGCAGCATAAACAAACCATTCTTTATCAAAATAGCCGGTTAATGTTCCCGGATGGAATTTCTCCATCAGTTCTAAGAATTTCAGCAGGTAAATCACCTGGTGATCGCCCCAGTATCCTATGTAGGACCAGGGATTGTCGGGCTCAATGGTCTCCCAGTCGAACCCGTCGCGGGTAATCCTGTAAGGGTTATATCCATCAAAAGTGGAAGCATTGAGAAACCTGAAAATCATTCCGTTCAGAAACTCCGGGTAGGACATGGCCAGCGCTTCCCAGTTTTGAAACACATCGCGCCAGTTTCCTTCATAATCCAGGACTTTGGAACCTGTGGTTTCATCAAAAGTATTGATATTAAAGTAGTTCCACGGGCGACTGGGATCGCCATGCCTCCTGCTGAATTTCAGCGGAAGGTATTCTATACACAACCTGATCAGGTCCCTGTCGTCACTTTTCAGTATCAGGTCAGTTAATACTGATATCCCCAAATTGTTCTCCAGATGCTCAAACCGGCCCTGATTCCTTTGAAGCACCTCTTTGTTGGCCTTTTCCAGAAACTTTAGCAGGTCGCTCTTATCGAAAGTGTAATTATTATCAAAGATGCCACCCCGCATGATGTTGAAGAGCACATTAGAATAATGACGGGCATCGTTCAGGTGATCGGCTGTACTTTGAAGCCCGTCGGCGGCAGCCACCAGTTTAACCAGATTTTCAACACCTTTTTCGATATCGGAATGTACCAGCTGTTCAAGTTCAGGATTTTCCCTGATCTGCAGACATAGTTCAACTATTTGGGAATGGCGCTGATTTACGTTGGCCACCATCCCCCACCTCAGTGATGAATTGGGAGCGACCTGATTTTCAGAAACTACAAAATAGCTTCCCTTTTCACCTTTGATATCTGTTTCGGGAACTACAGCCTGATTATTCCTAAACTTGTTCAACTGAAGTGATGACAACAGGTATCCTCTCCGGGGCAGCCCAAACGACCAGGCAATATTGGCTTTCAATGCTTCGGCAGGTTCAGCCTTATCCACGATCATGGCGCTCAGGGCAAAAATTCCCAATCCGGTTTCAGGCTCCAGTTCAGCCCTTTTATAAGCATCCACCAGGTTGCTCACCGACCGTTGCAAATCTCCATGTACTCCGGCCGGCATAAGGTTCTGGATTCCATCCACCATTGAAACCGTGTATTCCCTGCCGCTCAGATTGAAGAATTCGGACATTCTTACAAATCCATATTGACCAGATGAATTCCAGCGGTAACGAAATACAAGCTTCAGGTCATGGTTGATCTCTTCAAAGATGATTTTATTACCGTGGATACTTTTATAAAGATTCCGGCTGAGGGTATACTTCCCGGTATACCGTTCTGAAAATGGCTCCCACACGAGTATCTCATCATTGACCCTGATCTGAAAAATGGATTTGCTTCCAGTCATGTCTGCAGAATCTATGATTTTATCGTCGGTGTAATACGGGAACAGGGCATATTCCGGATTTTTTCGACCTGCTGTCAGGCCTCCATTGCTGGCTATGAACATCCAATGGTCTGAATCGCTGACGAGGCTCATCAGGAAAGGACGCATCCGGTCAACACTGGATATTTTCAGATAGCTTTCATTTTCAATTTCAACTACCTGCATTTCAACCGTTTCTGGTAATACTTCAGCCATAGAAATCGTGATGGTGGAAGGTGGAACAATCGATAAAGAAATTAGGTTATATCTATCAGCAGACAATCTAATCTATTGATTTATAAACTTTTACATAATCAACCGTCATACTTTGCGGGAACGGAGTCTGGTCGGTGGGAAATCCTACATAATTACCCCCAACAGCTACGTTCAGGATCAGATAGAATGGCTGGTCGTACACCCATTCACCGGGTACACTTCCGCGTTCAATACGCTGAAAGAGATAATCATCCACAAAATAATCGATACGGTCTTCATTCCATTCTACGGCAAAAAGATGGTAGTCAGCATCAAACCGGTCGTTTACCAGTGCGTACTTTTTAGTCACGGGATTACCTCCTGAGTAGCCAGGACCATGAAGGGATCCGGCCATGATATCCGGCTGTTGTCCTCTTACCTCCATAATATCGATTTCGCCACATTGCGGCCAGCCCACGGTACCAATGTTTTCGCCCAGCATCCAGAAGGCGGGCCAAATACCGGGACCATAAGGGGTCTTTATGTTTGCTTCAAAACGTCCGTATTTCTGCGTGAAAATACCTTTGGTAGTGATTCTGGCCGAAGTGTACGAGTTCCCGTTTCGTAATGCGGTGATCAGCAAATTGCCTTCTCCGTCGAGAGACACATTTTCCGGATTATTGGTATAACTTTGAAGTTCCTGGTTACCCCAGCCTCCTTCGCCATTCCCCAGGTCATAGGTCCATTTGGCGGCATCGGGCAAAGAACCGGCATCACCGTTAAAATCGTCGCTCCAGACCAGTTGCCACTGTCGGGCATCCAATTTCTGAACAGTATCGCGTTCGCATGCTGAAAAGGTCAGTACTGTCAATAAAACAAACAGTACGCTGATTATTCCTGGTTTTTGATTAGATTTCATATCCGTAAATTTTAATTGCTGAAATAAATATTATCGAGGAAGATATCGCCATTACCATCAAACTTTAGCTGGATCACATCGCTGAGGTTGACCGGCGCAAATGCTGACAGCGGAATATCCACTGATGACCATCCTGTAGTGGGAACCGTAAGCGTATAGGGCGTTTCAACGGGGCCGGGACTGATGATATACACATTCAGCGCCGTTGAATTGGCTGTCCAGAAATCAAGGTGAAGGAAACCCATGGCTGATACATTCTGGCTGCTGCCCAGTTGAATACCCTGGTAGTTCAAACCCGCATACTTCATCGTGTTATTACCCAGAAGGGCATACTGGGTTACCACGGTACCCTGTCCCCAGTTGGGATTGAGGTCGGTACCGGCAATGTTGGTATAGGCATCGCTGAACACTGAAATTACCTGAGCTGCAGGCTTTGTAGGCGTTGGAGCCGGGGTATCGGGCTCTGTAAGAGGTGGCGGCGGAGTACCATCGTTATAGAAATAAATATTATCCGCATAAAACACCGACATAACCGTGTTTTCATTTACAAAAATGATCTGCATCAGCTTATCAGTACCCGGAAGTCCGGTAAAAGCTGAAAAGGGAATATCGAGGCCAAACCATTGATTGGTCTGGGAAGCAGGAATGACTACCGAATGAGTTCCTGAAGCGGCACCGCCCTGATTTACCAGTTCTATTTTGAAAAGCGCATCGCTGGTTAAAGCTACCGGAATAAACAAATCGAGATGCAAATGGGTCATAGCAGTGGCATCAACCGTGGGAGAACTGAACTCAATCCCCACAAAATTGAAGTTGGTGTACTGCAGCACATGATCCCCGTTTACCTCAAAGTCAGCCGAAAGCGTGGTTTGGTACGGAGCCCAGTAACCATTGTAGTAATTTACAGGTACATTGGTATAGGTATCGCTGAAAATCGATATTACATCTTCCGGCGATTGTATTGGAACAGGGGCAAAATCAAATTCACCGAGCGACTGAATCATAAGAGAACCTTTGGCTTCAGTATTACCTACACTGGCAGTAATTTTAGTGCTGCCCGGTCCTCCTACCACTGTTACAATACCAGTAGGATCAACCGTGGCAATAGCGTTATCAGAGGATGAAAAAGTGAAATAGGCTGTGCTGGCATTTACTGCCTGATTGATCCCGGTGGGTAAGTTAAAAATGGCCGAAACACCGGTAACTGTTTTTGAAATTCCGATAAAGGAGGTTTCAGACCTGTTTTCCCCGTCGAATATGGTAAACTCAGGATGAGCCACCGTTCCCAGATTTTCAAATTTCAGATCGTCGATCCAGAAGGTGTATCCTTTTTCTTCTTCCGGACCCTCTGAATAGAAAAACATACCTCTTTCGGCTGTCAATCTGGATGGATCGGGAATCGGGATATAGTATTTTTTCCAGCTGGTATTGACGGGTAGTCCGGAAAGGGTGACCTGGTATCTCGATTCGCCCAGATCATTACCGAAGCCAACCACATCAAGGGAGGCTGATTTGGTAGCTTTTGCCCAAAAAGTCAATACATTGAAGCCTGATAAATCCCTGCCAACATTGGTATAAAAACACCCTCCGGCATAAGCGCCGAGCGGATCGCCGGCATCTGGCACTTCAAAACGCATGGAAGCGCCGGTAGTGTTGTAAAAAACTTCTTCGTCCACATCGAAAGCGGTAGGTACCGATGATCCGAATGCGGCGTAGTTGAGCCCTTTGCTGAAACCATCGATAAATACTTCGGGAATCACAGGATAGGATGCAGCCGGCAATTCGGCGGTATCGCGTTCACAACCGGCCAAACCCAGGAGCATTACGCCCAAAAAGCCTGATAATAGTATCGTTGTAAAATATTTCATAAAATCTGTCTTCATATTTCCTTGATTTTTTAATTGCCAATATTGATCTGAATATAGGTTCTGAATTCCCATTCATCGCCATTATCGAATCCTATGGCTGTGGGATCGGGAATCATTTCTCCGTTGGGGCCTGCGGTATACGTAGGTGCATAGCGCGGAGAATATTTATCGAGTGTCCGGTACAATCCCCTGATTCCAATCCGGGTTTCGGGTAAATCAAACCAGGAAGGTTTGATCACGCAGGTAGAAAGGTCGGCCATGCACTGAAACGGGAAAGTCAGGTTAAAATCGCGGTGATAATCATAAGGACCCCAGTCGTTGAATCTCACATAGCTGGTAAGCCTTGTATTTCTCATCATCATTCTGATATCCACTCCATACCGGTTTATCAGCCGGTTGTCGCTGCCGTTGGCCTGAGCATCGCCGGCGTAGGCATTGGCAATAAATCCGAAGTTCCTGCTGATCTTTGAAACAATACGTGCGTTTACTTCCCACAGATCGTGTGCCGGAGGGGCTCCCGGGAAAGCAAAGGTGGTACGGCCATCGGGCATGATACCGATAGCGGCATCCTGGGTGGTGGGCAGATGGCGGTATACCACCCCGGCGCTTACGGCCAGCTCGGCATCTTCCGCTTTATCACTGTCCCAGTCATACATCCAGGTACCCGGAGTAGGATCGTATGTAATCAGGAATTCCCCGGATACCTGCTCGCGGTTCGATCGTACCACAAACGGGTCTTCGAGTATATTACGCGGACGGCCCGGAGCATCAACATCAGCAGGGATGGGGCCTTCAATGGGTTTCTGCCACAGGAAGTTGGGAGCCAGCTGGAAATCGCCCACATTGTAAGTTAACCCTGTCAGAAAGTTATACTGGTTGCCGCTTCCGCTGTCTTTCAGCCTCCATCCGGTAAAAGTCTTGGTATAATCGGCTCCGCCCTGAGCTACCAGTCCCATGGCAGCCGACTGGGCATAACAGTTGAACCGGCCACCGGCATAGGTCAGTTTCATTTTACCCCCGAAATTATCATCTCCTTTTATTTGATCCTGGTAAACCATATAATTGCCTTCATCCCCTCTCACCAGCTGAAAATCTCTTCCGTTCAGAGGCTGACCGGCCCAGATACCGCCCAGCTCTACGCCGAACTTACCAAATTTGCGGTCGAGATGCACGGTGACCTTACGGGTTTTAGGCTGCGGAATGGCAAAAGAGCTTTCGGTAAAACCAAGCTGATCCAGGTCTTCATGATATACACCCGTCACTTTCAATTTTCCGACAGCTTTGGAATACTTCACCAGCAATGCAGGATTGGCGCCCCACCATAACTGGGGTCCAAAGGCAAGCTTTAATCCGTCGAGTTGTCTTTTCCCCTCCATTTCAAAACCAAACGGAGCAATACCATTATAAAGATCTATCTGAGGTCCGTAGTTGGCTTCCGGATATAATCCAAAGAAATCGCCTTCATAACCCCAGTGATAATGACCAGTTCGGTAAAATCCGTTGAGGTTGAACCAGTTATGATCCCATTGGTAGCTGGCCCGGTACAGTTGTACCCGGTTGAGTGATTCGACCTTAACATTTCCGTTTACTCCGTTTAATTCAACCGGGCGACCCCGGTTTTCATAGAAAATTTCATCCACCGGGTTTTTAGCTACATTACCCAATACATTCAATTCCACATTTGCCTTGAAATTGGATGCAGGATTGGCCTCTACCCCAACATAAAACGACTCCATATGATCAAAACCCAATTGGTCGGGGTAGTTGTCAGCATGGGGTACCGGATCATTGGGCGTGGTAATGAGGCTGCCGCCGGTGTTAAAAGTGGTTAATTCGGCTGTAAAGCGGCTTAACCTGATTTTACGGTTACGCTCACCCTCCAGTGCAGCCTTGTCGCCTCTTGCCTGTAATAAAGCTTCAGAAACCATTATACTGCTGAAATGAGCCTGTAGTGAAACCGGTGAAGCGCCTGCTGAATAAGGATTAAAAGTATGAGCCTCTTTCAGAACATAATACGCAGCCCTTGGATACAACTGGTAATGCCCGGATTCGGAAGTCGGGCCTTTGGCGCATATCCCAAACCATTCTTCATTCATATTATTGGTACCCGGTTCAAAATCAAACCAATACCCTCCGTTTTCCCATGAAGCGTGGCTGTCATGAACATCCAGATTTTTTGTCTGGCCATATTTCCACCAGCCATCACTGAACTGAAAAGTGAAACCTCCCAGGCTGTTACCGGCTTTTCCCATTCCGGCTGCATTTTCATAAATCTCCTTCCAGTTGGCCAGATCGCATATGGCCTGTGATTGCTGGTCTTCCTGCCTGGATAAGGTATTGAATGCATCAGAGCCAAACTCGGTAAGTAAAACGGGTTTATTAAGTTGTTTTTTAGCTACTTCGAACAAATCGGTGAATGACCGGCCCCGATAGGTATTAACTCCTAAAATATCTATAGCCTGGCATTCCTTAACTATCAGATCAAGAAACAACATATCGCCGTTACAGATAGCAACCGGATGCGAAGGATCCAGCCCTTTAACCAGAACTGCCGCTTCATTAAACAGCTTGTAGAGATGATGTGCCTTAGCGGTCGATTTCCGGTCTTCTACAGGAATGTCCTCCGTTTCGGCGCCTTCCCAGAAAAGCCCGTAATTGTTTTCATTGCCCAGCAAAAACAGCAGTAAACCGGGAGTATCCCTGTACTTTTTCACAAGGTCTTCCACTTCTTTCAGTAATAAACTTTTCACACGGGGATCATCATAATCCGTATTGGCATACCATGCACCATCCAGCGTCAGTCCGTAACGGCCGAAAGAATGGTTCAGCATGGTATAAATGCCATAGTTTTTATAGATGTATGTGATCCATTCAGGCTGAATGCCTGTATACACCCTGATAGCATTAACACCCATATTTTTCAGCATGGACATTTCTTCATCCAGCGCCTGTTTAATGAAGGATTCGGATTGCTCCCACAAACTATAGGAATAATTGGTACCTACCGGGAAATAATCCCAGTTCATCCCGTTGATCATCAGAGGTTTTCCGTTGACCATAAGCTTCATTCCGCTCTCGCTTTTATCCACCTGAACTTTATCAGCCTGAGCAGAAGCCATGAGAAAAGCAGCCATGAATAACAGTAAAAAGACAATTTGTTTCATAAGAAATATTTAGATTAGCAATTTGATATCATTGAAAATATATGATTTAAAATGAATGCCTGACAAATGTACGACCGGGTACAGGCCGTGTCAATATATACAACACCTATACATGAAGCATTTTAATAAATGAATTCACCCACCATCAAATGTAACATGTTACTTTTCAATATTTTAAGAATATATATTTTCAACCATAGTTGGACCTTGAAAAAAGTAGCTGTAATTATTTTGTTAATATCCAGTGGCAACCTTTACAAATTTTGATTATCTGATCGAAACATTATTTCATACAAACCTCTCATGAAAAAGAATTTTCTTCCACTTCCTGCTTTGTTATTTCTGATGGTGATTTCGTTGGCTTCATTCGGACAGTTACACCCGGGTAAAGCCGCCCTGCATAAAGAGCAGCCCTCAGATGTATATATGCCCGGTCAGAATACTGGTCAGGATTTTTCACCTGCCTACCAGATCAGAAGTTATAATTTCTTCACCACTCAGGTGAATATCAACGGATTGGGAGGAAACATCCCCAATGATGCGGCCAATGAGCCATCCATAGCCATCAATCCGCTGAATCCTATGGAAATGGTGATCGGCTGGCGACAATTCGACAATATCAACAATAATTTCCGCCAGGCCGGATTTGGGTATACCACCGATGGAGGCGAAACCTGGACTTTCCCCGGCGTGATTGATCCGGGCGTGTTCCGCTCCGATCCGGTGCTGGGCTGTAACTCCGACGGTACCTTCTTTTATAACAGCCTTACCGTGGATAACCAGGGAAACTACCGGTGTGACGTATATAAAAACCTTAACAATACTTTCGAATGGGATAATGGCACCATCGCACAGGGCGGCGACAAGCAATGGATGGTGATCGACGGGAGCGGTGGAGTTGGAGATAGAAATATCTATTCATTCTGGACTTCATTCTACAGCTATTGTTATCCGGGAAATTTCACCCGTTCGGTTGATGAAGGAACCAGTTATGAAGAATGCATTTCAGTTAATGGTGATCCATACTGGGGAACTATGGCCGTGGGTCCCGACGGGGAATTGTACATAGCCGGATCGGGTTATACCGGACTGGTGGTAGCCAGGTCAACGGATGCTCAGTACCCGGGATCAACCCCGGGATGGGATTATGCTCAACAGGTAGACCTTGACGGAGAAATGACCGGCTGGACCACGGTCAATCCTGAAGGACTGTTGGGACAGGCTTATATTGATGTGGACCGTTCCAACGGACCGGGAAGAGGCAATGTTTACGTACTGGCTTCAGTACAAAGAAATTCCAGTACTGATCCTGCCGATGTGATGTTCTCGAGAAGTACCGATGGCGGTTTCACCTGGGATGAACCCAAACGGATCAATACCGATCTGGGAACCAGCAGTTTTCAGTGGTTTGGAACCATGTCGGTTTCCTCAAACGGCAGAATTGATGTGGTTTGGCTGGATACCCGCGATAACCCGGGTACCGTGCTCTCTTCATTGTATTACTCATATTCGCTGGATCAGGGCGAAACCTGGTCGCCCAATGAACGGCTTTCGGAGGAATTTGACCCGCATATCGGCTGGCCTAACCAGCAAAAAATGGGGGATTATTTTCATATGGTTTCTGATAATTACCATGCCCACCTGGCCTGGGCCGCCACTTTCAACGGGGAACAGGATGTGTATTACGGACGCATTACTCCTCTTGATCCCACGGGAATTCCATCCTCAGGTTCCGTACATTTTACCGATTTGAACTGCAGTCCTAATCCTGTTAGCGGCCGGGCAGTCGTCCGTTACTTTTTGCCTGAATCAGGTCCTGCCAGGGTAACGTTATATGATGTTTGCGGCAAACCGGCCAAAATGCTGGTGAATGGCACACAGGAGGCTGGTTCTCAATCTGTTGAATTTGAATCGGATCTTCTTCCGGCAGGAGCATATTATTGCCGTTTACAGGCAGGGAAGATTACCGATACCCGGATGATTATGGTGGTAAAATAATGCCGGTATCGTTGCAGTGATGGGAAAAGTTTATTCACCCTGATTAACAGGTATTTTTCCAGTTAAAATATTGAAAAAGAAACCGATAGATGAAACTTTATACCGATACAATCCGTGGTGGGAGAATACATTCCGTCCTGAGAGTAGACACCGCTTCAAGATATTTCGAACTGTTTGCCGGGGCATTTCTGGTTCATCCGGTGTCGCGTTTCGGGAAAACCAATCGCCGAATTTTATCAGCCAGGAAAATATACGACCCGTATACCGGTATCAGGAATTATTTCACCGGCTTCAGAGACATTGGCAGTGTTTTCGAAAATTACGTGAACCTCCGGTTAAAAACCTGGCGACCTGAATATCTTTACCAGGATCAGACTGAAATTAACTTCAGGCTGAATAACGGAACAATAGTCGAAGCAAAATTCCATGACGAACCCTTATCAGTAAAACAGGCCAAAATGTTTTCGGGTTTTGATGAAAACAAACGCTATATTGTTAGAAATTATCAGGATGTCCGTGAATTAATCGAAAAAACTAAGTTTCATCCGCCATACTAAAATTGAATCTTCAGGACGGCCTTTTCGATCCGGGATACAATTTCTTTAATACAATCTTAAATCTTAAATCGTAAATCGTAAATCGTAAATCGTAAATCAACTATCGCAAATCCGCCCTTTGTTTCCTGAAATTTCTTACTTTCGCTCCCAAAACCAATCGATCTCATGGATAATGTAAGCCTGTACCCGCTCAAATTCAAACCCATTTTTTTCGATAAAATCTGGGGTGGACAGAAAATCAACACCAAGCTTGGAATGGACTTTTCGCCCATGCCCAATTGTGGAGAAGTATGGGTACTTTCCGGTTATCCGGATAAAGAATCGGTGGTGGAAAACGGATTTTTAGCCGGTAATGGTTTGAATGAGCTGATTGAAGTGTATATGGGCGATCTGATCGGTGAATCAGTTTTCGAAAAATTTGGAGAGGAATTTCCGATTCTCGTTAAATTCATTGATGCTGCCGATTATCTTTCCATCCAGGTGCATCCCGATGATGCCTATGCAGCCAAAAGAAACATAGGCCGGGGAAAAACCGAAATGTGGTATGTTATGGATGCCGATGAGGGGTCTGAACTGATCACCGGTTTTAACCAACCCGTCCATAAAAACAAATATATTGAACATCTGAATTCAAAAACCCTCAGAGAGATTCTTAATGTTGAAAAAGTGAACCGGGGCGAGGTGTTTTATTTGCCTGCAGGCCGGGTACATGCCATTGGTCCCGGATTGTTGCTGGCCGAAATCCAGGAAACTTCCGACAATACTTTCCGGATTTATGACTGGGACCGGCTCGATGACAAGGGAAACCTACGCGAACTGCATACAGAACAGGCGCTTGAAGTCATCGATTTTTCTCTGGCAGAAAAATATAAAACCTCTTATCTCAACAAACCCAATATCCCGGCAAACCTGGCAACCTGCGAACACTTTACCGTTAACTACCTCCACCTAACCCAGGGTATTAACCTCAATTATCATATTTATGATTCATTTGAAGTACATCTGTGCCTCGAAGGCTCCGGAAAAATGGAATACAACGGCGGAAATGTACCTTTTAAAACAGGTGATTGTATCCTGATACCCAACGAATTGGAAAGCGTCAGAATCGTTCCGGAAAAGTCTGTGAAAATTCTTGAAGTATTTCTGGAAAATCAAAAATAAGGATGTTTCTGGCAACCAATTTGATATTTAACACTCTTTGTTCTAACTTTTTAAATTATTTTTGCAACTTCAGCATTTGATCTTTTCCTATAAATCTGAATCAACAAACCAAAACCAAAATCACATGTTCAGGAAATATGCATTAACCGGAGTAATCCTTTTGTTCTCCATAGCTTTATTCGCTCAGTCTGAGCAGGCTGCCGTGACCAAACTCCCGGTTGTTGACATCAAAAATGTCAAAGGAGAACCATTCTCAACAAAAAATATTGAAAACAACGGCAAACCCATCATCATCACCTTTTGGGCTACCTGGTGTAAACCCTGCCTAAAGGAACACGATGCCATAAATGAAGTATACGAAGAATGGGTGGAAGAAACCGGTGTTAAAATGTACGCAGTTTCCATCGATAACTCCCGTTCAAGCGCCAGGGTGCTGCCTACCGTAAACGGAAAAGGCTGGAACTTCGAGGTATTGCTCGATGAAAACGGGGAACTCAAAAGAGCCATGAATGTGAATGTCCCTCCTCATACCTTTGTAGTGGATGGCTCCGGAAATATTGTGTGGCAACATGTTGGCTACCTCGACGGGGACGAAAACGGTTATATCGAAACCGTAAGAAAACTCCTGAAATAATAACCTTAAAAAGTCAATACCTTGATAAAGCGTTTTTTAAAGCCTGTTCTGATCCTGGTTTTCGGATCAATACTATTTTGGGCGCCCGCCCAGGATATGCTCAGCGGGGGCAGGGTGACCGGAAATTTTCAAATGGATGCCCAGATTTATAACCCCGACGATGCTCTTGGTATCACCGATTCATCCCTCAACTATAAAAAATATGGAATGAATGGTTTCGCCAATTTCATTTATTCCAACCAGAATTTCTCAGCCGGTTTAAGAGCCGAAGGCTTTATGAATCCCATGCTGGGATTTGATCCCAGGTACGAAGGAATCGGAATTCCCTACTGGTTCATGAAATACAAACTCAGTAAATTTGAGGTCACAGCCGGGCATTTTTATGAGCAGTTTGGCAGTGGAATGATCCTGAGAAGTTATGAAGAGTGGACTTTAGGTTACGACAACAATCTTTACGGATTTAATGCCAAATTTGAACCTTTTGCCGGCGTACGGTTAACCGGTCTTACCGGGGTTCACCGGTACTTCTGGGAACCCTATAAAAAAGATGACCGGGGTATGGTGAGAGGAGCTGATGCCGAAATCTACCTGAATGAAGCCTTCTCAACCCTTGAAAATGCCGATCTGAAGGTTACTCTCGGGGCCAGTTTCGTAAGTAAATATGAAAAAGTACCCAACATGACCTTCTCCCGCGATTCAGCTTACTTCACCATTAATGAGTTCGGAGATACTACTCAATGGATACATAAAGAAACCTATAAATATAACCTTCCCTATAATGTGGGTTCATGGGCGGCACGTACCAACCTGTCCTATAAAAATGTAAACCTGTATGCTGAATATGCCAGAAAGGGAAATGATCCTAATGCCACCAACAATTATATCTACCACAAAGGCCAAGGGTTATATGCCACACTGACTTATTCCACCAAAGGCCTTGGTATCTATCTGGCTACGAAATGGATCGACAATATGGGCTATAAATCAAAGCTTACGGAAAAAGGGGTGCCTCCCATGCTGGATATCAATTATCTCCCGGCCATCTCCAAAGAACATGTCTACAGCCTGGCCACCATCTACCCCTATGCCACCAAACCCAATGGCGAAGCCGGAATTCAGGCTCAGGTAGATGCAACCATTCCAACTAAGGTTAATGGTAAGTACAATACTACGGTTTCTTTGAATGTCTCCCTGGCCAATGCCATCAAAAAAGAACAAGCTGCCGGAATACCGTTAGATTCAACCGGCACAGAAGGGTATACAGCTCAGTTTCTATCCTTCGGCGACCTTAAATATTACAGGGACATTAATTTCCAGATCGATCAGAAATTCAATAAAAAGTTCTCGGCTAAAGCGGCTGGGTTCTTTCAACTGTACAATAAGCACGTAATTGAAGACGATATCTTTGATGATGAAAACATGGTGAATGCCGTCATTGCTGTGCTGGATATGACGTATAAATTTACACCAGCCAGATCATTAAGGGTTGAAGCGGAAGGACTCTGGACGAAAGAAGATAAAGGGGACTGGGCAGCGCTTACCCTTGAGTATAACATTTCACCACACTGGTTCTTTTCAGTAATGGATGAATTCAATTACGGAAATCCCGATGATGACATGCAATTGCATTACTATAACCTTTCCTTTGGTTATACCGAAAAGTCCAACAGAATCTCGGTCAGATATGGTCGTCAACGTGAAGGATTGCTTTGTGTGGGGGGAGTATGTCGCTATGTTCCGGCATCCACCGGCCTCACCATCACGTTAACCAGTTCATTTTAACCTGAAAACCGTCACGAAATGAAAAAATTACTTTATCAAATCATACTTCTTACAGGGATTATTACCATTTTCTTCAGCGCCTGCGATAATATTGATGAACCACTCATCCTGCTTAATCAGGAAGAGATTCCGTTAAATGTGGATGATACCATTTTTGTCTCTGATTCGGTGATGGTGCGTGAAAAACATGTATTACTTGAAGACTTTACCGGCCATAAATGTATCAATTGCCCTGAAGCAGCCATAGCTGCCCATGAATTGGCCCTGCAGGTCAATCACCGGCTGATCATCTATGCGGTTCATGCCGGATTCTATGCTTCACCCGACAACACAGGCCTTTATACCGCCAATTTCCAGACTGCCACCGGCGATGAACTTAACAATCAATTTCAGATTTTCTTTAATCCTTCAGGACTCATTAACCGGAAATCCTATAACGGGTCCCTGGTGCAGATCGCAGCCAACTGGACCAATGTCATCAATACTGAACTGGCGTTGCCATCAGTAGCTGACATGAAACTAAAACATACGTATTACCCGAAACGAAACAGTTTCAAGATCGATGTGGAATTGACTCCGCTGGCAACCCTTGATGGAAAGTTCAAGGTATGCCTTTATATTGCTGAGGATGGTATTATTTCCCCTCAGAAAAACAATAATGTAAATATTGGTCCCGTGCCCGACTGGGAAGACTATGAACACCGTAATATCCTGAGGGGTTCTTTGAATACCACTTTCGGAGAGTATATGTCGGCCAATGGCTTGCTTTCAGAGGGCCAAACCTACAGCAAATCGGTATTTTACACACCCAATCCCGATTGGGTTACCAATAACTGCAACATCATTGCTTACGTGTACAACGAATCTACATGGGAAGTAATTCAGGTTGCCGAACTACGCCTCCGGACTGAATAATCAGGGTTAAACCCTGTGATTATCCCATAGCAGATAGGTTTGGTAAAAGTGGTATTTTGAGCCATCCTCTTTGCCAATCGTAAATCGTAAATCGTAAATCGTTATCCTGCGTGTGCGCTTATAATTTTCATCGCAATTCTTATTCCGTCAACAGCCGAGCTTACTATTCCTCCGGAGAATCCACTCCCCTCCCCTGCTATATAAACATTCCGAAAACCAATACAATTTCCGGTCTCATCTCTCAAAGCCCTTACCGGAGCCGAGGTTTTGCTCTCCAGGCCCATCATAATTCCCTTTTCAAATCCTTTAATCTTTCGCGAGAAGTCAATCATCCCTTCCCTTAATGCTGTAATTACCTGTCCGGGTAAATACTCCCTGAAATTTGAGGGATAAACCGCAAAGGGATAACTACACGCAGGTACCTTTTTATTTACCTTTTCCAGAATAAAATCCCTGATGGTATTGCCCGGGATCTCAAAATTATTTTTATACCGGTAAACCTTTTCTTCGAGGTTTTCCAGGTAATCGAGACACTGAGCGGCAGACAACTGCATTCCGGTTAACTCCGGAATTGATATTCCGGCTACGATACCCGAATTGGCATAATCCGAATCCCTCATGTAATCCGATACTCCATTCACCACCGAAAGGTTGGCCTCGGGACCGGCCGGCACCACCTGGCCACCCGGACACATGCAGAACGAATAAACAGAAGTACCTGATGAAGCAGAACAGGTCAGTTTGTAATCGGCTGCCTTAACCCCCGATAAATACTCAGTTCCCCATTGCGACCGGTTGATCAGCGTTTGTGGATGCTCTACCCTTACTCCTATGGCAAAAGGTTTTGGGTCAAACTCAATTCCCCTTCTCATCATCATCCGGTAAGTTTCAAAAGAAGAATGACCGGGTGCAAAAACCAGGATATCGGAATTCAGCTCCTGGAGTGCTGTGATAACCTTCACACCATCGCTGGTGTCCCTAAAGTCAAGAATAGCTTCGTTGAAACAGATATTTCCTCCCAGGTCCATGAATTTCTTTCGAAGTGTGGGGATAACCTTCCGCAAATTATCACTCCCGATATGAGGTTTTGCCAGGTACAGGATCTCTTCAGGCGCCCCCCCGGCAACATAGGTCTCAAGCACAAACCTTTTTTCCTTCGAGATATTTTTGGTCCGGGAAGTGAGCTTGCCGTCCGAAAAGGTTCCAGCTCCACCCTCACCATGGGCATAATTGGAATTCGGGGTGAAGACACCCGTAGTCTCAAATTTTCTGATATCCTCATATCGTTTATCCGCATCTGGTCCCTTTTCAAAAATCGTTACTTCAAATCCGGCCAAAGCCAACACATACCCGGCAAAGAAACCGGCCGGGCCACTTCCCGCAATGGCTGCCCGCTTCTTTGCAACAATGGGAATGATCAATCTCTCGCCTTCCCCGGTTGCTAATATCCCTTCCTCATTATCCGATACCCACACCCTCAGGTTCCAGTGAATCCGGTCTTTTTTACGGGCGTCAAGGCTTTTCAGATCAATTTTATAACTGAAGGCAGCCAACCCCGTCTCCTTTCTGATCATAATCCTGAGATCATCTTCGGTATAATCAGTCGGAAGTGACAATTCTATTAATTGACGGGTCATAGCTTTATATTATTTCCAGGGTCCCAGTCCCAGTGCCGCCGACTTACCGGCAACCCAACCTGTTGACCAGGCGATCTGGAGGTTAAATCCTCCGGTATTGGCATCAAGATTTAACATCTCACCGCAAACATAGAGGTTTTTTACCAATTTGGAACCCATGGTTTTTGAATCCACTTCATGCAGATCTAATCCGCCAGAGGTGATTATAGCTTCCTTAAAACCCCGGTTACCAGTAATCCTGAACCGGAAATCTTTCAGGAATAGCCGTAACTTCTTGCGCTCCTGTGCACTAATCTGATGAGCTGGTTTTTCGGCAGGAATATTAAGGATTTGCGGGGTTATTTCGGCCAGTTTTCTCGGAAGTAATAATTCAAGGATGGATCTGAAGTGCATCTTGCTATGATCATCCAGTTCCCTTAGTAACCTGAGATCAAGCTTCTGATCATCCAGCGCCGGTTTCAAATCGATCGATATCTCAATACTTTCAAGGGTTTTATCGGTAAAATCAATAAAACGGCTCAGGGTAAGAATCACCGGACCTGATAAACCATAATGGGTAAAAAGTAATTCTCCAAATTCATCCTTCACCTTTTTACGGTTGATCCATAATGAAGCATTAATGTTTTTGAGACTTAATCCCTGTAATCCGGCTGCGATATTCCCTTCTGTAACCAAGGGAACCAGCCCTGGTCTGACCGGAATTATGGTGTGTCCTGTCTTTCTTAACCATACCAGTCCTTCACCGGTAGAGCCGGTAGCAGGATATGACAATCCTCCGGTGGCCAGGATTAGTGCATCACAGGAATATTGTTTTCCATTGCGTGTCTTTACTCCTTTCACTTCGCTGTTCGTGATTACTAACTCAGATACGGGCTCCAGATAATGGATGTCAGGATTATAATTCAACACCCATTTCAATAAGGAATCTCTTACATCTTTTGCCTCATCTGATGAAGGAAAAACCCGGCCCCCTCTTTCTTCCACAGTAATCACCCCCTGCTTTTCAAGAATGGATACAATTTCTTTGGAAAAGAACTCACTGAAAGCATACCGGAGAAACCGCTGATCATTAATTTCCTTAAAAAATTCGGCTAAACCGGCAGTATTGGTAATATTACACCGCCCTTTACCACTGATGAGAAGTTTAACTCCTGCCTGCTTCATTTTCTCTAAAAGCAACACAGAGCCACCGGCTGCACCGGCGCTTCCTGCAGCCAGCATGCCTGCTGCCCCGCCTCCAATAATAACAATTCTTTTCCCCACGTGATCCGGTAAAGTTTACAAATGATAAAGGCCGGCCAAAAGGCCAGCCTTTAATAATGCATTAATATTCCAGGTTTACTTCTTAATGAGTAATTTCTGTGTCTGAATTACGCCATTCTGATTTACAATAACATAGTATATACCTTCTGAAATATTCCCCAGATCAATAGTCTGAGCAACTGATTCAGGATTACCAGACACTTCAGCATCATAAACACTGATGCCCAATGAATTTACTATCCGGACTTTGGCATCTTTAAGTACATTCAGGGTAAACTGACCTTTTGAAGGATTCGGGAACAGAGTAAACAAATTGGTTCCTGACTGCTCTCCCAGACCGGTACAGTTATATACCATGATATTGAGCGGCGTTGAAACAGCGCCTGTACCACAATCATTCATTCCGCAAACGGTAAGAGTGGCATTTCCGGCCCAGTTGCTGCTCCAGGTAATAATAAGGTCGGAACCATCCTGATCAAATGACCCGGCTTCAGGCGGAACCAGCGACCACAGGTAAGAGTTGGCATTCAGGATCAAGCCGGCAGAATAGGTAACGGTTTCTCCCTGACAAACATCAGTAGAACCCGTTATAACTCCGGCAGGTTCCGGCATGGCCATTACATCAATGTAGTCGTTCATGGTCATTTCTGAAGTGTTCGATCCATCAGATACAACCAGAGTTACATTGTAGTTACCTGAAGTAGAATAGGTTACCACAGGATTTTGTTCGGTTGAAGTGGCAGGCAGCCCTCCTTCAAACGTCCAGTTCCAGGAGGTAATATTTCCGGAAGACATATCGGTAAAGGTAACAGTACCATCCTGACATACATCGGTATCATCAGCCATAAAATTGGCTTGCATGGCATTCGGATTCATTCCAAAAAATTCAAGATAACGTGACATCAACTCGGCCTTTGTCGAGGTGGCTCCGTCAGTAAGACCTCCAAATTCATGAGAAGCGCCGATGGTTTTGTAAGCGCCGCCATCAAAAGCAACAGCTGTTCCGTAAGCAGGGCTGGCATTATTCAGTACCTTCTGGGCTCCGGTTCCGGCTTCCAGCCTGTCAATCCAGTTGTTATCACCCGAGTAACTGAAGCTTAATCCTTCTGTAATGGTTCCGGCTACTCCGGCTACTGTTCCAAGGTCACTGGAACCATCACCGGTAGCATTGATGTGGAACATGGGGTGTACAGCAGTTTCGGTATCATAATACCAGGTATCACCGCCTTCCATGTACAGGTTGCCGCCACCATTCAGGTAAGCTGCCAGCTGTGTCCCTTCAGCTGCTGACAATACATAATTGTCACTGTAAATACCCAAACAAAGGAATATCGAGCTGTAAAGATTTAAATCAGCCGGGAAGGAAGTACCATAATCATAAGGTACACCGATTTCTTCAAGGGCCAGTTTCATCTTGCTTGCCGAATTGGTATTACCATCCTTGTCAACAATGAGAACCGGTATCTGGCCAACAACGGCCATGAAAGTTCCGGAAGCTGTTAAACCAAGATCAGCCGTAAAGTTAGCTGTAAAATTGGCAGCATGTCCAACAGGGGTATTGGCAGCAGCTGTAACGGTAAATAAGTTAAAAGCGGAACCACCGGCTGATACGGAGCCATAATTTTGTGAAGCAGTTACCACCTCTATATACATACTGGCAGAAGTCAGTGTTCCGGTTACATTGGCAGCACCGGAAGAACCGGTATTGTTCACACTCAGCTTGATCTGAGCGGTTTCACCCGGGTCTAATTTGCCGTTGTTATTACCATTATTATCGATGATTTCATATCCGCCGAACTCTAAAATACCGGCATGGGCAGTAACCGTGAAGGAACTACTCCAGGTTTGCTCGCCAACTGCTTCGAGATTGAAAAGAATGGTATGATTATCCGGGATATTGTTGGAAACACTGAATCCGAAAGCGTTATCAACAGTAACTACCTGATTGGCTGCAATGTTTCCAAAATTTTCGGAAGGATCAGTAATAGTAACAAATTCATCAGCGCTGCTGATGGTTGCCACAACATTGCTCGCAGTAGTAACACCCACATTTGACAGAGAAAAATTCAACTGAACGTCCTCGCCATAATCAAGTTCGCCATTGTTATTGCCGTTCACATCATTAATGGAATAAGAAGAATATACTACATAAGGACCAGAAGCAGGAATCACTTCAATATCTGCTATATACGGAATTTTATTATATCCGGTCACCACAAGCTGAATATTACCCACATTGTTGAGCGCTTCAAAATTGATGGTAGCAGTGCCACCTGTAACCGTAGCTTTTCCGATAAACTCTCCATTGAAAGTAGCAGCAGCAATAGCGCCGTTAGCAGGGCAGGTTACCGTTAAACTGGTACCTCCTACAAAAACGGTTGGATTATGAGAAACTAAAAGATCAGCAGGTGTATCGGTTCTGACTACTACAGATGGATCGCCGAAACAAAGCCAGGTGTCTGTGATTTCCCAACCACCAGATCCGTAGGTATCATTCATCTTCATACAGCCATTCATGGATAAACCGCCGAAAGTACGTTTTATATTCGAAGGATAGCTTTCCGCTAAAATATCTACCATTTCATCCTGTCCTTCCATTGGTGGATCCCAGCTCTGATTGATGGTAGAACCAAGGAATGCAATGGCGCCCGTGGGCTGGCCACCCTGACTGGCACGCAACCAGGCTTCAGCAAAACAGGTACCACTCACAAAGTCGCCATTTACACAGGCTACTGACCACACAAACGGAAGTTTACCCACATTGGTAAGCTGATTAACGTTTGAGTTGGCAAAACCTGAGGAACCCCAGGAAGTCTGGCTTCCATGGCCGGTATAGAGGATGATGGAACCACCGGCATTAACATCGGTGGCTACCTGAGAAGGTGATGGGTTGCCGGGAGCGTCATTCCCTCCCTGGCTGCCGTCAAATAATTCTTTACTGGCATTATAGGTATATCCCAATAATTGGTTTTGCATATTTCTGATATGCTGGTAGTCATATTCGTTGTCGTCGCCGGGACCCTGATTTGAGGCAATACCAATACTGGTTTTATACCACTCGCCTGCGGTGGGTGTTTTCTCATATTCAATAGTCCGTTGCACCTGGGTTTGAACCTGTGCAACATTTTCTGCCGAAAAACGACCCACGAAAAGATCCGGATAGTGATCATTTCCAACTACATATCCATAATTATGGTCAGATTGTCCGTAGCTGGTTGAAGAAGTCGGTACCTGTGCAGCATCCCCTACTAATAAAAGGAAAGTTAAGGTATTGGCAGTGTAGTAGTTAGCTACATAGGTTTTGATGGCAGCGGCATTTCCAACAGACGAAACATTTACCATTTCAACTTCCATCCCTGTGGAACGTTTCCACTCGATAAACGGATTCATGGCTTCCATGAAATTACCATAACTGATAATCAACATCTTACCATGATCATCAACCGGGGTGTACCTGCCCGTTTCATAATTCAGAAAATGACGGGCATAAATATGATCAAACTCGCGGTTTACAGAGGTCAATGCCTGAGGACGAACAAGTGGATTGGAACCGTTGTTACTCACTTTACGCAATTCAATTGTAACATTATAGTATACTCTGAGAGTTTTGGTTACAGCATTATATTTAAATGGCTGTAATACTATGGTCTGGCCACGGTAATCCCTTACAATATAAGGATCTCTGAGATACTCAAGCCTGGCAGGAACGAAACGGTTCTCATTATAAGTTCTTCCGTATTCAAAAGCAACAGAGGACGGATCCACGGTTCTTTTTAAATTACCTTTGGAAGGAGCCACATAAATATCTTCAAAATCAATATACTCTGAAGAAACCACAACCGCCTCCATTTCAGCCATATCAGGAATGATCACTGAAGCTGTTAATTTCGGAAGATCTGGAATACCCTTTTTTAATAAAGGGGTGCCGTTCTCAACATCGATGACATACTCAATACCTCTGGGAGTTTCAACCGGTATCTTGTTAAAACCTGACAAAGTAAACTGAACACTGGGATTATCCAAAGAGTTGTTCAGCATGGTAATGACTGCTGGTGCCGGATGATCAGAACTGATTTTCACCCATTCACCGGCGTTTAAACTGAGAAAACTAAAACAGAAAACTACAATTAAAGATAAATATCTCATAGATGTTTGAATAATTAGTGAGTAACAATTAATTTTTTCTTGATCACCGCTCTTTCTGTTTCAAACCATATCTGGTAAATTCCAGATTGTAACTGGGAAGCATTGAAAGTGACCGTATGTGTTCCGGCATTTTTGTTCGAAGCCTGCTCAATATTCAGAACCTTTTGACCTGACGAGTTAACTACAGATATGGAAACTTCACCTGCTGCCTTTATTTTATAGGCAACGGTAGTTTCGGTCATTGCAGGATTGGGATAAATATTCAGGGCATCATCACCGCTCAGTTCCAAAATTCCGGTTGGTACAAAATAGATTGAATTGGAAGGTTCTGATACACAACCAAATTCTGAAGTAACAATAACATAATAGTTTCCGGTTACCAGCGGATAGTATACTGAGTTGGTGGCACCAGCTATCATACCATTGTCATCATACCATTGGTTCCCGCTCATAGCATTGGAAACCAGAGCATCAAGTATCTGACTGATAGCCGGAGTAATTGGGGTGGCATTCACAGTTACCGTTACCATTCCTGTTGCCTGATTTGTGTTATCAGAAACCATAACGGTATAGGTTGTGGTAGCAACAGGAGTTGCCACGGGATTGGCAATGGTTGAATTGTTCAAACCTGTAGCAGGCGTCCAGACATAAGTGAAAGGACCGGTTCCGCCAGCCGGAGTTGCGGTTAACTGTGAACTGAATCCTTCACAAATTGCGTTTGGACTGGCCATAACCTGAACGGTTAAGGGTCCGGCCGGCTGGGCAACCGGCGGGAAGATGATATAGTCGATCCAGGCTGCATCACTGCCACTGGAAACACTGTAATCCTTTTCATATACCCATCTGAATGTATGATCGCCTGCGGTAACATCATAGGTTCCCAAAGTCCAGTTAACCGTGCCAGACCATGAGCCCTGTTCCACATCATCAATATAAAACTTCAGGAAATCATAATTGCTTTCTGAGGATACTTTATAATAAAAACTGATTTCACTGTCAGACAAAACATTGAATGTTACCGACATCTCTGAATTTTGGTCGTGTGAAATAGTACCTGATTTGGCTGAGTATGTTCCTTCGTAGGGAGAAGCATTGGTTATTCCCCAGGGCAGGTTTCCTCCCATCTCCCAATCAAAGGCTTCGAAATTGCCTGATTCAAAATCCTCCAGTACCAATCCAACATTCGGCAAAAACTGGGTGGCTGCAGTATAAACGCCTGAAGTGGCCAGGTAATTCAGTTGAACCACCGAACCTACTGTTGCATCGGGTGAAATGGTAATACTGAAGATGGCTTCGGCGGAAGCGCCGGGGGTAAGTGTGTTTAAGTTATAATTTCCTGAAACGATGGTTACCATAGGATCAGCGGAACTTAAAACAGCTGTTGTATTGGCAGCATCCGCATGACCTGTGTTGCTGGTGGCAACTTTTATCTGTACCGTTTCACCCGGATCAAGCCGGCCATTATTATTTCCTGAGGCATCATTGATAATCAGATTACCCACTTCAAGTACCGGGGCATTAATCTTACAAATGAAGGATGAGGACCAGGTATCACTGTTGTCATCGGTAATATTTACAGTAAACTGTACAGGATATTGATCCGGTACGAATTCATCAACAGTAAACTCAAAAGCGCCCATCACCATTACCGAATCCTGGGCCGGGATGGTTCCCCAGTTGTTGGAAGCCTGATTAATGGTAATATATCCGGGGGTTTGCATTCCCAGCGAAGCGGTAACATTCAGAGCCGCTGAATTACCCAGGTTTTTGAGCTCGGCATCAACCGTTATGGTTTCGCCAAAATCACAGGAACCATTATTGTTGCCGGTATCATCATGCATGATCTTGTTATTCAGTAAAAGGAAAGGACCTTCCGGTGAAGCAACCAGCACCTGGCCGATATAGGGTTGTGTATTCTGACGGGTAACCACTACATCGGCATATCCCGGAACATTTATAACCGGATCCATCGTGACAACGGCAACGCCATTCTCATCAGCCAGCGCAGTACCATGAAGCACACCCTCCTTAGATATTGCAACAAACGCATACGGATCAGTATTTACTGTAAAAGTAGCAGAACCGAGGGGCATTAAAGGTGTAAAATTGGTTGAACTGGCAGGAGGTACTCCCAGATAGATCATCACCGAAGGATCTCCCATCAAATGGTATATTTCCCAATAATATAATTTCATACTTGTACTTGACTGTTCAACAGCCAGGTTTCCGGCAACTACCATTTGTCCCTGAGTAACATACCAGTCTGCCATGGTTATTCCGGCTCCATCATGAAAAGTACGGTCATATGCGCCTAAAGTTTGAACATTATAGGTGGGATTGGCTGAAATGGCTTTGAATCCCACTCCCCACCAGTAATCTTCATCCCAATAGGTACTGTTGGATCCGCCAATATATCCTAAGGCTCCTTTATTGGCAGCTCTTAAGAGCACTTCACCAAAACAGGTTGTCTGAAATTCAACGGAGGAACAGCAATTGCCTACCATCAAAGGATATTTGTTGGCATTCGTCATCTGGGCCACGTGTGAAATGACAAAACTCGGATCTGCCCATCCGTCAGGACTGCAGTGTGCTGTATAATTGGCATAGGAAGCTCCGTTACTTACATCCTGCCTGATCTGGGCAGCAGCGCCCGAAGGTAATGGCTGAAGATAAGTATGGGAAGTAATATTATGAGCCGCATTAAAATAATAGTTGGTTCCGTAATTGATTTGTCCGTTACCCCAGGTCATCTGATGAGAACCGTCTGCACCTGTCACCATGACTACCTCACCCAGGAATGAAGGATCTGGCATCAAATATTGCTCATACTCAAGGGTCTTATCAATCTGAGGTTGTAACTCAGTGAGGTTGTTGGCGGAAAAACGTCCGTAAAAACACTCCGGGATCCTGTCATTGGTATATTCGCAATAATACAAATCGGTAACATGCGAACCGGCGCTTCCGTTGAATGCCGGAATTTGCGCCACATCTCCTACAAACAGTACAAAACTCTGAGCAGTGTATCCGGCTGGAGGATTCAGATAAAAATTCTTAAGGAAATTTTTAATGGAAGTGGTGGTTGTACCCACGTTGGGATCATTGGTATAGGCTTCATACACATGAAACCCTTTTTTGGTTTTCCATTCAATAAAGGGTTGAAGGGCATCATGAAAAGTGGGTGCTGAGACTATGATATAAGTTACAGGGGTTCCGCCGATCAAACCATCTTTTTCAACCGGTTTATAGTTGAAAAGCTGGTTTTGGATGCCTGAAAAATAATGATTGAATAATGTTTCTTTCTGATCTATTGTCTGAGAAATATTAGCCCCCGAAAATACAATTTCAAATTCCATATCTTCGACCACTGAAATCAATCCCATACCGGGATTATAGGTAAACGGGGCAATTTCCAGACGAGCCATCCGGATACCACGCATCTCGCCAATATTTTCTACAGAAACCAATTCATTGGCTAAAAATGAATTCACTTCGTACACTGGTTGATTCCAGATAAATGCTACAGATGAAGGATCATCGATGCTTTTTGAGACTGGAGGCTGTGACGGCATTATAGGATAAGTGAGACCTAACTGCTCAAACGTATAGGTTTTAACCGTTTGTCTTAAAACATTTACCTGAATATCGCAATCAAAGGGGATCTCAATGAGTTGCTTAAAAACAGGTAACTGAGGACTTCCTATCACCATGGAATATCCATAATTGTCAGCCGTTAACATGCTGAATGTTCCAGCGCTTGTCTTTACTTCATAAGTATTAATATCCGACACAGAACTACTTATGCGTAATTTTTCATAAGTATTCTCCAGGATATCCACAGCGTTACCATTGGAATTTAAAGTGTATTTTCCTGCAAATGAAAAGGAAAATACGAGTACACACGAAATCGTCAGAACTAATCTGAAAATTGATGATTTGTACACGTTTCTGTTCATGATTTAGATTTGGGGTTATTAGAAAAATAAGTTTGCAAATGTAGAAAAAAAAGAAGTATATTAATGTATAATTCTATCAAAATCAAACATAAAAGAATTGATTTTTCATATTTCATACTGGTGTTAAAACCATTCTAAGACTTAGCCTGACGTGAGGGGTTGCCCGCTTGAATTATCCTAAAATCTGTTAATTTTTAAAAATCCGGAAGAGATCCGGTGTACGGGGTACCAGACAGTAACAAATCCAATGAGAAGAACAGTCATAAATACAGCCAAAACATCCGAAAACTCTATTATTACCGGGTATGCATCAATTACAAAGGATCCTGTGCCTCCCAGTTTAATAATGCCATATTCCTGTTGTATCCAACAGACCAGGGTTCCGGTAATCAGGCCAATTACAGCACCCCCTGTAGAAATGAGAATCCCTTCCGTCAGAAAAATTCTTTTTATAAGTGATTGTGTGGAGCCAAGATGTGATAACGTGCCAATATCATCCCTTTTATCTAAAATCAAAATGGAAATGGAACCGATCACATTAAAGCTAGCCAGAATGAGTATAAACGTCAGAATTAGAAAAATGGCCCATTTCTCAGTTTTCATGATTGAGTACAATAATTCCTGCTGTTCAAAGCGATCCTTGATCTGGTATTCATCTCCGAGTATCCCTGATATGGCATGTTTAATATCCGCAGGTTTGACATTTTTCTCCAACCCTATTTCAATAGCCGTTACTTCGTCCGTATAATTGAGCAAGGACCGGGCAAATGAAACAGGTACAATTACGTACTTTGAATCAAATTCCTGCTGAACGGAAAACACACCTGATACCCGAATCGTTTCGACATTAAACTGACCCTCAATACTCAATTGATCTTTAATTCCTCTTTGAGGTACAAAAACCTGTAAAAGTTCCAGGGGGTCATCGGCTCGCAGATCAAGATAATAGGCTACTCCGGAACCAGCTATAGCAAACAGGGTCTCACCATCCGTCAACCGGTATGCTCCGTCAATAATCATCGTATCCAGCCGGCTGTTTTTTTCAAACTCCTTGTCAACACCCTTAATCGTGGCAATGTATTGTTTATCCCTGTATTTCAGCAGGGCATTTTCCTCAACTGTCTCTGTCAGGTGCGATATACCCTTGACCTGCATTAATTGTTCACGCAATTCATCTGTAAAATGAAATGTTTTGCCTTCTTTTACTGTAATTCTGATTTCGGGATTGAACGTATTGAAAAGAGAGGTTACCAGCCCCTCAAATCCATTGAATACCGATAAAACTACAATCAGACCAAATGTTCCTACTGTTACCCCGGCTACTGATACAGCAGAGATTACGTTGATTATATTATGGCTTTTTTTTGAGAATAAATACCTTCTGGCAATAAAAAAAGGGAGATTCAAGGTAAAGAAATTATTTCCAGGCCTTAACTATCAGTCCAGTACCGGATTTATGTTTAATTACAGTATCTAAGTAGTTAAATATCATGGCCACAGGGAATACAACAAGAAAATAAAAAGGTAACACCAGGAAAAAAAACTTTGAAGTACCAGCCATCAGGATGGGATATTTCATCGAGATACGCCAGGAAAAACTACCAGGTTTACCGTAGGAGTAATAGGCTGCAATCTTTTGAAAGCCGGCACTACTCAATTTTCCGGAAATATCCTCGATACTGTAACCATCCCTGACGTGTTCGCCTATAAATGAATGGCTTCCATCATTATTATGTCCAGTACCTTGATCATGTACGTCAGAACCTCCCTTATCAGAAGGGGTTGATATAAGCAGCATCCCGCCACTTTTCAAGGCTTGATGGAAATTTTTAAAAACTTTAACATCTTCCTCAATATGTTCCATTACATCCACTGAAATAATCAGATCAAACTCATTGCTTCTCGAGAAGGTAACCAGGTCAGCGGTTTCAATCGTAACCCTGCCGTAACCAGCTTTTTCAAAAAACTCTTTTGACTCCCTGATATGATGCTCATCTACCTCAACACCCGTTAGCTTCCCATGGGTAAACTTCCTGGCTAAAAAATAAAGATACTGGCCAAATCCTGAACCGGCATCAAGGATGGCAACCGGTTCTGATTTCCGGGAAGACCATTCATTGATTTCCCGGCGGATATACCAGGTACGTAACAAAATCATGTCAAGCAGCCTGAAAAATACTTTTTTGAGAAAGAGGTTTTTGTGAAAAACCCCGCCTAGGCTTCTTTTAATGGGATCGTAATGCATGTAAAGTTAAAAATTTAAATCAGTTTGAAAGTAGTTTTTCAATATTTTCAATATAATCAAGAGAATCATCCAGGAAAAACTCAAGAACAGGAATGATCCTCAATTGCTTTCCGGTTTTCGCCCCGAGTTTAAATCTGATCTCCCGGGTGTGTGACTGGATATCCTTCAGTAAGGTATCTTTATTGGGCGTAGCAAAAAGGCTCAGATAAACCCTGGCAATCGACAAGTCTTTAGTGATATGCACCTTGGTCACGGTAATCATTGAATTTCCAAATAGGGACCGGCCTTCCAACTGAAAGAATTCACCCAATTCCTTCTGTATTAATCGTCCTATCTTCTGTTGTCGTGTAGTTTCCATATTTTTCACTTTTAAAACCTGTTTCTATTTTTTGCCAACTTTATCCGGAATGTAAAAGTAAGATATATTTGCCAAAAATATTTTAGTTATCCTGTTTTATTGACGATATTCACATTTTCAGCGTTTTGACCCAAGAACTCATTCCATGAAAAAAATCTTTCAGATACTTTCTTATATAAAGCATTATTGGATATACGCATCATTGAATGTTTTGTTCAATATACTTTCCGTTATTTTCTCATTATTTTCTTTAACCATGATAATTCCTTTTCTGGGAATTCTGTTCGACATGAATAAACTGGTAACTGAAAAACCAGTCCTGGAACTATCAACGAAAAGTTTATTTGAAAATTTCAATTACCTAATTTCTAAGATCATTATTGATGAAGGTCAGATGGCAGCCCTGGGATATGTTTCCCTGCTGGTCATCATTTTCTTCTTTCTTAAAAACCTGTTCAGGTATTTTGCCATGTTCTTTCTGGCACCGGTAAGGATGGGAGTAGTACGGGACATTAGAAATGATATTTACAGGAAAATCCTGATTTTGCCCTTATCCTACTTTAATGAACAGAGAAAAGGCGATGTAATGTCGCGGTTTTCCAATGATGTAATGGAAATAGAATGGTCAGTAATGAGTTCGCTTGAAATGCTTTTCAGGGAACCAATCAATATTGTCATTTTCCTGGCTACCCTTGTTTTTATAAGCCCTACACTTACCATGTTTGCCCTGGTGTTGTTGCCGGTTACAGGAATTATTATTGTGCAGATAGGCAAAAGCCTCAGAAGAACCTCCTCAAAAGGTCAGAAAAAAATGGGTGAAATTCTTTCCATCCTCGAGGAGACGATTTCAGGTTTAAGGATAATTAAAGCTTTTAGCGCCATCGATATCGCCGATCAAAAATTCAGGGAGAATAACTCACAATTGATGAAGATCATGATCAGGCTTTTCAGAAAAAGAGATCTGGCATCACCGCTCAGTGAATTTCTGAGTACGATCGTTCTGGTAATAATCCTGTATTTTGGCGGTCGAATGGTGTTGTCGAACGATATCGGACTGGACCCTACATTTTTTATTTACTACATGGTGGTTTTCTCTCAATTGATAGTTCCTGCAAAAAATTTCACCGATGCCTTTTACAATATACAAAAAGGGATTGCTGCAGCTATCAGGGTAAACCATATTCTGGAAGCCGATGAGTTAATCCTTGAAAAACCAGACGCTGTTTCCAAAAAAAGTTTTTCATCAGATATCCAGTACAAAAATGTAGGGTTTGCCTATAACGGAACTGATTATGTTTTATCAGCCATCGACCTCGTCATAAAAACAGGTAAGTCGGTAGCACTGGTAGGTCCTTCAGGAGGCGGCAAATCAACTTTCGTTGACCTGTTGCCCCGATTTTACGATACAACAGAAGGAAGTATTTTAATTGATGGGATGGATATTAAAGACTGCAAAATTGATGATCTCAGAAGTTTAATGGGAATTGTAACACAGGAAACCATTTTGTTCAATGATACTATTTACAACAATATTGCCTTCGGGTTGAAAAATGTAAAGCACGAAGATGTTGTACAAGCTGCCAGAATTGCAAACGCCCATGATTTTATCATGCAAATGCCTGATAATTATGAGACCAATATTGGTGACAGGGGCTTGAAGCTGTCGGGTGGCCAGCGGCAAAGGCTGAGTATCGCCAGAGCGGTATTAAGAAACCCCCCGATATTAATACTGGATGAGGCTACATCAGCGTTGGATACTGAATCAGAGAGACTGGTTCAGGAAGCATTGGAAAATGTGATGAAATCAAGAACCTCTATCATAATTGCCCACAGGTTGTCAACCATTCAAAATGTCGACGAAATAATAGTGATTGAAAAGGGAAAAATTGTTGAAAAAGGAACCCATTCTGCTTTGGTAGAACGGAATGGGTTATACAAACGACTGATTGATCTTCAGTCATTTCACTGATTAAAAAAGGTATATCAGGGAAAAATGAATCCTGGGTCCTGAGATTGAAACCGTTTCATCATGAGTATCAGTCAGGTTTTCATCAGTATAAAACTGTTGGATGTAATTCCCTGAATGATATTGAAACTCACCTCCAATGGCAAAATTTTTCGAGAGTTTGGCCTCTAATCCGGCAAACACATGACCCGTGAAGGTTGCTCCGGAGGATGATCCTGGCTGATTATCAGCCGGAATGGCTGAAAAACTGAATTTGTTGCTCAGATAAATGAAATCTCCTCCTATTCCCGCATAGGGAATCATATTTTTAACCGTCAACTTCTCAAACCGGACTGATAGTGAAGCGCTTATTGGAATGGCATTCAATTCCATGGAGACCTTTTCTCTGCCCAGGGAGTCAATACCGGCCTCAGCTTCCTGCCGCCAATAACCTGCTCCAATCCTGAGATCAAGCCACCTGACTATTGGTACGTTTGTCCTGGCTTCCAAACTGAAAGAGGGTTGGTAGGTTCCTGATTTAAAGTAAGGATCCGTTTCTCTATAATAATCCATGGAAGGAAAGTAGACACCAAATGACAATGAAACAGATCTTACAAAGGGACGGACGGAATCCTCTGTAGTTTTACCAGCCATGGAGGCGGATTGAGCCATTGTAATCGTAGATAAAAAGAAAGCTGCCAGAATCAGCAGACTTTTTCTGGCAGCTTTTCTACAATCATTAAGATAATCTAATGAGTTAAGAGCAATCATTACAACTTTCAATTTGTCAAATAACGTTTACAGGAAGGGATACCATCTATTATTTACCACCTCCCTGGTCATGACCACCCTGATCATGACAGTAGTATGTATCAACACGCCATTGTATGGGTGAAGCAGGAATATTGAATGACACAATGAAGTTGCCTTCTGAATCATAAATATTAAAGAAATTCAACTGACAGCGTCCATAAATTTTTGAAGAATAAAACTTAACAGGTCCAACAGAAACAGGGGTTGAGACCTTAACCTGGTAGCCTGAATTGAAGCCAAAAATGTCAGAAACAGTAACATCCAGGTTTTCAATGTAATAGAAAGTACCGGAAGCACCTTTACTGCACTCATCCGATTCTGTCACAAAAATCCAGGGCGTCCACCCAATACCGGCAGGCTGAACAATGTACCCGGTTAACAAATTCCAGGTTGAAAAATGTGGCATGGTAAATTCAGCCATTGTTTTATTGCTGTTCAAGACACCTTGCACTTTGGTCCATTCCTGCGTATTCTCATTATAATTTCCGAAGAAAACAGGTTGGCCGTTGTTAACCGTGGGCAGGTTAACAGGAAGTTGAATGACAGGTTCATTACCTGCTTGAAAATTCATATCCGGACTGATCTGATAGCTTAACAGGGGAACTTCATTGCCGATAAGCTCAAGAATTCCGTACTGAGAAGTTGGTCTGATCAGGGTTATGGTAAAGTCAGTATTCTGCGAAACTGAGTTAGGGCCGAAGATAAAACTGGCAGGAGTATCAATAATATTGGAAACCAAAACCGACTGACCTGTGGCGCCAACGGTTGTTGAATTACCAACTTTTGACAGGTAAACCGGGCTCAGATATACCGTATTGATACGGTCTTCGAGGGCTGGAATTTCAATTTCAATAGTTTTGTTTACTGTAATGTAGCCGGTTTTAGATACTTCAAGTTTATAAGAACCTCCGGGGATTTTCTCAAGTACGATCGTCCCTGTATGGTTTTTAAACTCCTTAACAGATCCGTCAGGGTAAAAGATATTAAGATCATATCCGGTAACAGGATTGGTACCGATACCATCATTATCAAGGACCTGCACTTTTAACAGGCTTTCAATCGAAGACCCCGGTGAAGGCCACTCAGATGGCCCAACCTTCTTACAATTTCCCAACAAAATCATCAATGAACCTGCTAAAATAAGCAAAGTCAAGAATTGAAAGTTGAGTTTCATTTTCATAATTACTCCTTTTTTAATATTTGACATTTTAATTTATTGCTTCGATAATTTATTCTGAATAAACCATACCATTTGATTTCTGACATAGGATGGGTTCAGTTCATTCATCATTCCGTCAATACTTTGTCCAGTGCTGTAAATGATGCCTTCCTGAGGAAATCCTTTTACACGGTATCCCCAATAAAAGGAATCGGCAGGTCTTAACCGCACTGATCGCAGCTTTGTATGTTTCCCGGGTGGCAAAGGTATTGAAAAATTAAATCCTCCGTTCAATTCACCATTAGTCCGCAAAGCAAAAAAACCAATGCTAGCTTCTCCAAAATACCGGGAGATATCAAATCTTAGCCCTATATCCTGATACAGAAACATACCACCGGTCAATCGAACACTCACGTCATAAACAGGATTGAAATACTGCACATTCAAAAGAGCCTGCATCAGTATCTCATCTTCAAGATTAGCCTGATAACCGGTAAAATCAACATAATCAGTGATTCCAATCCGCGCTCCAAATGCCAGTTGACCATTTAACAAATACTTCTTCAGATCTGCATCTAACCCAATTCGGTTGTTTGAAAATGCCCCGACAGCCAAAGAGACCAATACCTGATCCGGAATCCTCAAAAGTTGATTTATACTCAAAATTCCAGGTCTGACAAGATTTCCTTCATCGCTAAGATCATTTTGCAGCGGAACAACTACCTGACCTGAAAATGATGCACCTTGCCACGTATGCATTACAACTTCCGGAATGAGGTTTACCTGTGATTGCAGAGGGTCCGAATAATCTCCAAACTGAGCTCTGAAATCAGGGTTAACCAATACTTCAGTCTTAAATGAACTATAATTCTGAATTTCAATCTGTTTTAAATTTTTCCAAATTGCATCTACGTCATTACTTGTACGAATTGTTGAATACAATTCAGCTTTACTGACCAATCCCTTTTCAAAGGCATCAAAACTGTACAAATCAACTTCAACCATTAATACAGGAAGCCTTCGTAATTCTACAACCAATGTTACAGTTCCTTTTTCCAAATACTTTCGGATAATCCAGATGACCTCAACTATTGCCCTGGCATCTGATCTGAAACGTCTGTTCTCGAATGCAACAATTACTTTTTCTCCGGTTATGGATAATCGTACATTTTCAAAACCCGATCTGACCAGCTCAGAGCCAACAAAACCGGATAATTCTCCGGAAGTGGAACCTACACCACGTAAATACAACAGTAAAAAAAAGAACAGTGAAATTATATATTTTGATATAATTTTTATATGTATCTCAGACACAATATTTTAGTTCGTAGCCAATTTCTATAGTATTTTTAGAATACATGAATTGCCAATGTAATCTATTTTGCAAACATAAAACAAAATATTTCAATTACCAAACTTTTCTCGGTTAAATAATCAAAATTTTTAAACCTGACGGCATCGGGTGGGAATTAAATCAGGGATGATCGATGATCCTTTTGGATAAAAGTTCAACAAACCTGCCATTGTGCTTACAAATCATGCAATGATCGGATGGTTGATCGAACTCAAAATGGCATTCCGGGCATTCATAGGTAGTCTTGAATCTGAGCATTGGTTTTGAAAGCAGATAAAAAACAAAACCGGTAACCGGCGTTAGCAACAGACATATCAAAAACATCCTGATAAAACCTATTTGCTTATCCTTTGAAAAATAAGACAAGGTAACAGTAAGAAAAAGATATAAGGCTATGCCTCCTACTATTTCATCAATTTGTTCATACATAATTTATTATCAGCTTATTAAATTCTTATAGGAACCAGATTTCCAGCGAGTCAAATATATAATTTAAATCGTTCAACTATGTAGTGAAGTCTTTCTAAATTTAATTTATTTGCATACTGTTTGCCAGTCAAATATAAGAACATGCTAAAAAAATTCATCAGGGGTATTAAAAGTGCCGGTTTATTTGAGCCGGATGACAGGATTCTGCTTGGCGTAAGCGGAGGTATGGATTCGGTATTCATGACCCACCTTTTTTACCGGGCCGGATTCCAATTCGGAATTGCTCATTGTAATTTTATGCTGAGAGGTAAAGATTCGGATGAGGATGAACGTTTCGTGAGGAATCTGGCAGAACAATACCAGGTACCGGTTTTTGTCAAATGCTCAGATACCGGACAAATAGCCGGAGAAATGGGTATTTCCGTTCAAATGGCAGCCAGAGAAATCAGGTATAGATTTTTTGAGGAAATTATAGAAACTGTATCCCCCGGTTTTAAATATGTTGCCACAGCTCACCATCTGAATGACCAGATTGAAACTTTCTTTATAAACCTGAGCAGGGGTTCCGGAATAAAAGGATTGGCAGGAATACCTGTTAAAACCGGTCATGTTATTCGTCCTGTTTTGCAATTCACAAAATATGAGATAGAAAATTACATTAATGATTTCGAACTGGAGTTTCGCAATGATCAGTCAAACGATTCTGACGATTATTTCAGAAACCGCATACGACATTTTCTGATCCCAGCGCTGGACCAGATATCCACCGGATTTAACCAATCCATTGCCAAATCCATGGGATTTATTGAAGAGGCAAAAGGGATTTATAATGCCTTCCTTGAAAAAGAAATTCAACGACTTCTTATTCCGACACTATCCGGATACAGTATCAGAATTGATTCATTGCTGCAAAGCCCTTCATTACATGTGATTCTCCATGAAATCCTGCAGAATTTTGGCTTTAGGCCAGCCCAGATAAAACAAATGGCTTCCTGCATCCGACGAAAGACTCCGGGAAAACAATTTTTCAGTAAAAATTTCCAGTTGCTCATCGACAGAGAAGTTCTGATTATAATGCCCTGCAAGGTGAATCTGGAAGAAGCTGGTAGCCATCCGTTTATCGTCAATAAAAATGATAAATTATCATTAGATGATGCCTATAGCCGGGAATTTGAAATCGAAATTTTTGAAAACCCGGGAAATTTCACCTTTGAGCGATCACCTGCCGTTGCCTGTTTCGATTTAGCGAAATTGACCTTTCCTGTTTTTATAAGGAAGTGGGAAGTGGGAGACAAATTTAATCCATTGGGTATGAAAGGATTTAAAAAAATCAGTGATTTCCTTATTGACAAAAAAATCAATCTGTTCGATAAAGAAAAGATTCAGGTACTGATCTCGGGAGAAAAAATTATATGGATGATCGGTCACAGGATAGACGGAAGATTTGCGGTTACGCCCGAAACCCGGTATATATTAAAAATATTAATCAAAAATCGTATTTTTGCCGCCAATTTAAATATTTAATGCAGGCTATGCGTAAGATTGCTGTTACCTCGTTTTTTTTATTGATTCTTCCTGTACTCCTATTTAGCCAGGTTTTAACTCCTGTAAAATGGAGTTTCAGCTCAAAAAGCCTGGGCAACCATGAATTCGAACTGGTTTTCACAGCCAGGATAGATAATGGTTGGCATTTGTATTCCCAATTTATTAAAGAAGGCGGACCCATTCCTACCAGTTTTAATTTTGAGGATAGTCCACATTATCAGAAAATCGGGAAAACGTCAGAACCTTCTCCCATAAAATACTACGATAACATGTTCAAGATGGATCTGATGTATTTTGGAGGGGTAATTGATTTCAGGCAAAAAATAAGGGCTAACTCTGCCAAACCATTTACGGTTAAAGGTTTTGTTGAGTTTATGGCATGCGATGATGAAAAATGCACACCTCCTACGGAGGCAGACTTTGAATTTAACCTCAAGCCTGAGGCCAGCCAACAAACCGCTCCTCAAACCATTGATAAAGAGGTAATTGTAAAAAATATGCCATCAGATAGCAGTGGAAAATCACCGGTGTCACAGGCTGATTCTGTGGTAAAACCAACTGAAATGCCACCGCAACAGGGTAACGGTCTTGGTACCACCGAAGCTCAAAAAGACTCATCCCTCTGGTGGTTTTTCTTTGTTTCCTTTCTCGGAGGCCTTGCTGCTATATTTACACCCTGCGTTTTCCCTATGATTCCCATGACTGTAACCTTCTTCATGCATGACAAGGAACACAAAAGAAAGGGCAGAATTCAGGCGTTGGTTTACGGGTTCTCCATTATTTTCATTTACACGGTTGTAGGAACTTTGGTAGCAATAACATTGGGAGCCAATTTTGCCAATTGGCTGAGTACTCACTGGATTCCCAATGTTTTCTTTTTCCTGATTTTCACGGTGTTTGCAGCTTCGTTTCTTGGTATGTTTGATATTACCCTGCCCAGCTGGCTCATCAATAAATCGGATCAGAAAGCCGATCAGGGTGGTATCAGCGGAGCCTTTTTCATGGCCTTCACCCTTGTTCTGGTATCTTTCTCCTGTACAGGTCCCATTGTCGGAGCAATACTGGTAGAATCGGCCCGTGGAGAACTACTGATGCCAATCATCGGGATGTTTGGATTTGCTCTGGCTTTCGCAATTCCGTTTACCTTGTTTGCGTTTTTCCCTACCTGGCTGGCCGGGCTTCCCAAATCGGGTGGCTGGCTGAATGCCGTAAAAGTTATCCTTGGATTTGTTGAACTTGCCTTAGGATTGAAATTCCTTAGTGTAGCTGACCAAACTTATCACTGGGGCATATTAGACCGTGAAGTATATATTGCTTTCTGGATTGTAATTTTTACGCTGATGGGGTTCTATCTTCTGGGAAAACTCAAATTTGCCCACGACAGCGATTTGCATTACATCAGTGTCCCCAGAACCATTCTGGCAATTATTACTTTTACATTTGTAGTGTATATGATTCCGGGAATGTTTGGAGCTCCCCTCAAGGCCCTGTCGGGTTACCTGCCCCCACAACATTCACATGATTTCGATCTTAACAGAATTGTACGCGAAAATTCGGGTGGATCATTACAAGCGAAAGAAAATATGACCACCATTTGTGATAAACCAAAACACAGCGAATTCCTGCACCTGCCCCATGGTCTTGAAGGCTATTTCGATTACGAACAAGGTCTTGCCTGTGCCAAACAACTGAACAAGCCTGTCTTCATTGATTTTACAGGTCACGGATGTGTTAATTGCCGTGAAATGGAAGCCAACGTATGGGCTGATCCGCGGGTTCTTAAAATGCTCAGAGAGGATTATCTTGTCATTGCGCTTTATGTCGACGATAAAACACAATTGCCTGAATCAGAATGGATCACTTCACAATATGATGGCAAGGTTAAAAAGACAGTCGGAAAAAAGTATGCCGATTATCAGATATCGAGGTTCAATGTAAATGCACAGCCCTATTATGTATTACTCGACACAAAGGGTGAACTTCTGACACAACCTCGTGCTTACAATCTTGATATTGATGCCTTTGTAGATTTTCTGAAAAAGGGTACTGAGGAATTCAAAAAGAGATCGGTACAGGAACCTGTCCTGGCCAATTAGCTCCATCATTTTTTTGACTGTACAAGTTTCAGTCTTTTATCCAGAAGTGCATTGATCTCCGGTTCACTTAAACCGGGCTTCCCAAGCATTTCATCTATTTGTGAAATCATAGCCTCGGTGGAATCCAGCGGATTACCTTCTGGTACTTTTGCCGGTTCAACAGATTTCTCAATTGCAGAATTTGATTCTTCCTTATCCAGCCGGTATAAAAAATCCTCTCCAAGCTCTTCTTCGAGTTGTTCTATTACCTGGCGGAGCATTTGCTGAAAAGGTTCTCCCATTTGCTTCAAAAAATCAGCCGGAATATTGTTTTTAAAGGTTTCATAATTTTTGATCATGAAATCCAGATTCTGAACCAGGGTTTGATCAAAATCGGTAAAAAGCTGGGTAGCTGACTTATCTTTGAGTCTTTTGAAAAGCCTGATCAGTTTTTCAAGATCATCTTCAAATGATTTTCTAAAATCACTCATATTACAGAGTCAAAATTTACGGTTGCAAAAATACAAATTTAACCAACGCCGGTTTAATTTATGCTTTAATCCATCCCGTTAAACACAATTCCCTAAAACTTGTTAAAGTAACCAACCACTATTTTTGAAACTCATGAATACACTGATATCAAAGCATTTCGTGAAAGCCTCATTGCCTGAAGTCTGGACTTTTTTTTCGAATCCTGCCAATCTGCGGTTAATTACCCCGCCGGCCATGAATTTCCGGATCACTTCTCCGGAACTACCTGAAAAGATTTATCCAGGAATGATCATAATTTATAAAGTATCTCCGGTTTTTCACTTGAGAATGACCTGGGTAACCGAAATCACCCAAGTAAGGGAGTTCGAATATTTCATCGACAACCAGAAACATGGGCCTTATCAGTATTGGCATCATCAACACCACTTTAAACCTAAAAACAATGGTGTTGAAATGACCGATATTGTTCACTACAAAGCCCCATTAGGCCCAATAGGGAAGCTGGCAGAAATAATGTTGGTTGATCAAAAAGTGAAAAGCATTTTCACATACCGCTCACAAGTTATTGATGATATTTTTAAATAAAAAAGGCTGTCGTTTTTACAATGACAGCCTGATATACAAACCAAAACCTAAAAATATTATTCATGATCTTTCAGACGTTTCATCAACTTTTTACGGCTGAAGAAAATTCTGCTTTTCACGGTGCCTATTGATAATTGAAGATGGTCGGCAATTTCTTTGTACTTATATCCGGCGTTATGCATTTCGAAGGGGACCCTGTGTTCGTCTTCGAGGCGATCAATCTCGGACTGGATATTCTTGTGTGAAATGATTGATTCAGGGGAATCATAATCAATAGATCGCACGCTGTTTATGAAATACAGATCCTGTGTGTGATCAACAATGGTATTGGATTTAACGCTCCTTCGATAATTGTTGATGAAAGTATTTTTCATGATGGTGAAAGTCCAGGCTTTTAAATTAGTATCAGGTTCAAATTTATCACGATACATCAGCGCTTTCAACATCGTGTCCTGAACCAGATCGCGGGCTTCCTCATAATCATTGGTGAGGGTCGTGGCGAAATAAGTTAAATTGGGATGGAGACCCGTTAGCATATTGTTGAATTCTATTGTACTCATGACTATTAATTTTTGTTTATTAATTGTTTGGCAAAATTAAACAAAGTTTAATACATTCAACATTTTTATTTAGAAATTTTATATTTAATTCTCAATTTAACAACTATATATCTGTAAAACAAATAGATAGCATTTGTTAAAAATATTTAATTTGTTTAACTTAGCTTATTACAAGGTTAAACAAACATCAAAAATCTGTTTAATTGAGTTACCACAAATCCAATTCCAGTTTGAAATCGTTGAATGATTTAACAGCCATTATGTTTGGTGGTAAATGAAGGTTTGGGGAGTTATTAATAAGGTAACCTCCGACAAATATCTGCAGATCAGCGAATGAAAGGCTCAGTTTTTCAAGGTATGTTACAAAGTCACAGTTAAAGGGATGCGTGGTAATGGTGGTAAGCAATGCATTGGCATCGTGGATTGAGACAACCTTGGACAGGTCATCAAAAGGTACGGACTGGCCAAGATAGATGACTTTATGTCCTCTTTTCTGGATCAGATATGAATAAAACAAAAGTCCTAACTCATGTAATTCATTTTCCGGCAAATACAGGATGAATGTTTTTGGACTTTTATTTTCAGTATGAAACGGAATTCCATCGATGGCAACGATAAGTTTTTGCCTGATCAGATTGGAAATGAAGTGTTCCTGAGATGGAGTAATGGTTCCAACCTGCCAAAGTAATCCTACCTTTTCAAAGAAAGGCTGAATCACCCTTAAAAAGGTATCTTCAAAACCAAGATTCATAATCAGGTTATTCAATAACCTTTCAAATTTACCTTCATCCATTTCGATCATTGCCAGTACAAAACCTTCTATCTGGCTTTCATAATCCACCGCTATGGATGAAAGGCTGATTATTTTTTCTGATAACGATTCTTCACACAATTTTGCCAGATTGGATATTTTAAAACCATGTCTGTTCAAAATCGATATATTCAGTAATTTTTTCAGATCTGAATCATTATAGAAACGAATATTGGAATCGGTACGACTTGGACTCACAATATGATACCGTTTCTCCCAGATTCTTAAAGTGTGGGCTTTAATGCCGGTAATTTGTTCAAGGTCTTTGATAGAATATTTTCCAAGTTGGCTTTCCATTGAATAGGTGTGGATATTTAAGACAAATGAAAAACATTGAAGTGATGCATTTTGTTCAATGAACAAAACAAAACCTTTAACAATCAGGAAGATTGCTGATTTTTACGAACCTCAGGGACAACAGAGGCCACTTCAAGAGATGTAAAGAGGAGATAAAGAACAAAAAAGGAGATGATAAACTGTAAGATATCCACCCTGATAAAAAACAGGTATGCCAACACCACTGCCATCATCAGTAAAAGTTTGGCAAATGTCAGGATCATATTTAAATTCAGAAAACGCCTGAAATTCTGATGTGCTACCCTGCTGAGCAAATGAAATGAAAAGTTATAAACAAGGAGGAATACAACGATCAGGTATGGGAATATATCCGGCAAAATACTTAATTTCAACAAATACTCTGAGATTATGTAAAAGATAACCAGCAAAATAGCCAGTAAAAGGGTTCGGATTAAAAACTTTTTGGACATTTTACCCATAATTCAAGTCGTCATTTTTTTATTAGATCTTTGATAGCCAGATAAACTGACAACCCTAAAAACAGTACCGTAAACAGGGGCAAGAACAGATGGAATGACAGATCCAGCCACTGATCCGTTTTATAACCCAGATATACCCCAAGCAGAATTACAGCTATCATTTGAAAAGCCATTCCTGAATACCGGGCATAATCCTTGAAGGAACTATTGAGTTTTTTTTGGGGGGTCATTGGCGGAAGATAATGCAAACGTTTCACTTTGATCCCCTTCCATCATGTAACAGGTGCCTGCAAGTACAGCACCGGTCTCAATAGCTAACTTCCTGGTTATCAAATCCCCCTGTACTTTTGCAGAGGCTTTCAGAGACAGTAATTCCTTCACTTCAATATTGGCTTTTATCTGACCTGAGAGATCGGCATTCTGACATACAATGGTGCCTTCCAGTTTACCCGATTCGCCTATTACTACTTTTCCCGTTGAACGTATGGAACCAATGAGCGTTCCATCTATTCTGAAATCTCCGCTTGTACTGATTTCTCCGATAATAGTGGTTCCCGGGCCAACAAGACTCAAAGAAGGGATTTCGTGTGTACTCTGTTTTGCCATATCAATTTTTTTGAATCATTTACAAAGGTACAATAACCATTTATTCTATCCTTTAATCGGGGGAATTATTTTTCACCGAGGTAGTTTTTCCTGAAAAACCGCAGATAGGATTCCACATTTTTTTCTTTATAGAAAACCGGATAATTATCGACTGAGATGGCAAAATCTGTGTACTCTCCGGTTTTTAATTGTGAAAATACGTAGGTATTGGTTTGAATGGTCTCGTAGTAATCAGTTACATCCATGGCGCCGGTAAAATTACCAACCGTGATTAGATGTTGTTTTTCATCGAGTAGCAGGTTATTGATAGTGAGATTTTGCTGGGAGAAGAATTTCTGATTAAAATCAGAGATTTTTACTTTCAATGCATTGATATTGACATCAAGAGTAGTAATGACAACCGTATAAAAGTGGGTGGCATTGCCATTAAAACTGTACTGGATATTTTCCTGCACTTCAGTTTTTTCTTCTTCAGCTGCAGCCAGTTCCTGAGGTGTCAGTGGAGTTCCGTCCCTGCCAAACTTTTGCAAAATGGATTCGGCTAATGTTTTAATCTCTGTATTTGGGTACTTTTCCACAACCAGCCTTAGTCCGGGCACGAGTGAATCCTGGCTTACCGCGTTACTCATGGAAATTGCTCTCAGAAACATAAATTTGGAGAGTAATTCTTTATCTTCGTATTTTGATAATGCCTCGTTGGCGTTATTAATTACTGTAAAGTACTGCTGATTGAGATAAGCATCATAGGTAAGTCCATAAAGATTGGAAGCGGCATTTCTCTTTGCTTCGAGTACCAGGTTATAGTTAGGGTCAATAATGATACGGGCATAATCGCTGTCAGGAAAACTATTAACAATCAGATCCCGGTAGAAATTCTCCTGATCAGAATATCCCAAAACCTGATAGATTTTGTAAAGTTGATAATAAACCTGTAACTGGTGTTTGGTATCCGGGAAACGCTTAATGAGTTCTTCAAATGTGGCTATAGCTTTTTCTGAGTCTTTCAACCCATCAAGATAGATGACGGCTGCATTAAAAATGGCTTCTTCAATCAGGATATTGGATTCTGCAATTTTCTCGGGTGTTAATGGCAAATCCTGCAAATAGGTTTCACGTTTTTTAGGGTCGGTTTCACGTTTTGTAGTATCGGCAGTAGTAGAATCAGTTTGTTGACCTTCAGCCAGTTCTTCTTCGTCAAGAACCATTTGTTTATTACTCAGTCGCCAGTTATCCTCCAACTTCCGCCTTCCCCACTTTTTTAAGAATTCAGTATATCCGAAGCTGATGGCAGATGTGTTATAAAAATACCAGCTGCCTCCCCTCTGATTATTTCCCATAGTCTGGTTAAATCCCTGGTTTCTTGAATTCTGGTTAAGCATGGACATGCTGAGTTGTCTTTCCCGCTCTTCCTCAGCTTTACGGGCTTCTTCTTCAACTATTTTCTGGATGATTTTATCAATTACCGCATTTCGCTGAGCTTCAGGCATTCCGGCTAATCGCTGCAAACTGTCCTGTAACTGAACCGTCTTTAAATTTGTAATGAGGCCGGTGAGTGTTTCTGTTTTCTTTTGGATTGCGGTAAAGTTGGGATAATTATCGGGTAGAAATTGCATGGCGGTATCGTAATACGACTGGGCAAGATCATAATCGGGCTGCAGGAAATAGAGATCAGCCACGGTAAGGGATGAAACTGCTTTCTGATAATTATTGGCTACACTATATGCTACCGATAATTTAAGATACTCCTTTGCTTTGTCGGTTTCCTGATCTTTCAGATGAACATCTGCCATCACATAATATATCTGATCAAGATATTCCTTGTTCTTGGCATCTTTGATCAAATTATTCAACTTTCTTAATATTAATGATTTGCCCCCTGTTTTTGTGTTATATGTCCTCGCCAGATTGATACGGGCGTTTATGGACATCTCATAGGGAGGATTCTTTTTCAGTATCATCTGATAGAGTGATGAAGCTGCCTGCAAATCTCCAAGTTCCTGATACACTTGTGCCAGTATAAATCTTAACCGGTTCCTGGTCTTCTTTGAATTATTGGTTTCAATGGATCGCTGAAGGTGTTTAACCGAAGATGAATATTTGCTTTGAGTTATAAAAAGGTCAGCATAAACCAGCGCTATTTCACGATCAAGATTTTCAGGAGCTTTACCGGTAACAATATCCTTTCTTACCTGATCGAGAAGCGTTTCCGCTTTTTCGTACTCCCCTGACTGGATATATGTTCTGGCAAGCCAAACCTGGGCCTCATACTTAACAGGCTCTTTCGGGAACCTGTCAGTAATATAAATAAATGTACGTTTAGCATTCTGATAATCCTTTTTATACAAACTGGCTTTTCCGATCAGCAGATAGCTATCATCTATTGCTCTAACATACTCCTTTCTTTTAAAATACATGGAATGCTTGAGAATGGTCTTTTTAGCCTTCTCAATGGAGCGGTCCATATTTGGGTAGATACTCTGTGCATCCTGCTTGTTGCCGTATTTGAAAACCGGCAGTACCATGGCATAATTATCTTTAACTTTCTTGTTCAGTTCGTTCACGCCTTCCTCGAAACTTTGATTTCCGTTCCAATAAACATTATAGTAGGCTGTAAGGTTGTGGTAGGAACGGGAAGTAAACGTATTTTTTTTTGTGGAGCAACCTGAAAATAAAATCATTAAAATGAAGTTACCTGTAATCAATACACTAATTGGGTATTTTTTCATTTTAATTTTCATATACGGTGTGTGTCAGATAAAGGCATTAATTAACAGGATGTAAACTTATTTTTTGCAAATTTATTTTATTTCCGATATTTGCAAAAATTTAGCAATGAATCATGCTACATGGCAAAACAGCAGATTAAGTTTCAGAATATAGACAGGTTATGGCTCAAGAAATTAAAAGCAAAATATAAACTTGTTATCCTTAATGATGAGACCCTTCAGGAAGCTCTTTCATTCAGGTTATCAAGGCTAAATGTTTTTATCGCACTCGGTTCACTTTCCATATTATTAATTTTTCTTACTACCTACCTTATTGCGTTTACTCCTTTAAGAGAGTACATTCCGGGATATATGGATGTTTCTCTTCAAAAGAAAGTATATTACCTTCAGCTTAAGTCCGACTCACTTGAAATGGAATTTAAAAGGAGGGACATGGTATTAAATAACATCAGAAACATTCTTGAAGGAAAGGAAGTACCGGATTCTTCAGCCCGGTCATCGCCTCAGACAGGGGTTAAAAATTACGATTCGATCGACTGGAAAACGTCTAAAAATGATTCAGTTTTCAGGGCTGAGTATGAATCAAAAAATCAATTTGCCCTGATGAATGTACCGGAACTTTCAGACCGGTTATCTGCTCCGGTAAAGATTATTAATTTCTTTCCACCTCTTAAGGGTGTAGTAGTCAGTAAGTTCAGTGTAGCATTAAATCACTACGGAATTGATGTGGTAGCCAACAAAAATGAAGCGGTCAAAGCTGCATACGATGGTGTGGTTATTTTATCATCCTGGACCCTTGAAACAGGATATGTACTTGGTATACAACACCAGGAAAACTACCTGACATTTTATAAACATTGCTCAGCTTTGCTGAAAAGGTCCGGTGAATATGTCAGAGCCGGTGATCCGGTCGCCATAATAGGTGATTCCGGGGAACTCAGTTCCGGTCCGCATCTTCATTTTGAGTTATGGAATAACGGTAATCCGGTTGATCCGCTCAAATACATGCAGTTCTAACTATTTAAGTCTGTGGACAAACAAAAAAAAATCTGTCTATTAGGATCTACAGGGTCAATTGGTACGCAATCCCTTGAAGTAATCAGGAATTTTCCAGAGCGATTCCGGGTAGTTGTGCTTACAGCTGAGAACAATGCAGACCTGCTGATCAGCCAGGCAGTTGAATTTCAACCTGCATTTGTTGTAATTGGTTGCAACAATCAATACGCATTTGTTAAGAAAGCACTTGAAAGCTACCCTATTCAGGTACTTCAGGGAAGAGAATCCTTGCAATATGTAGCCTCGGAAACTGAATCAGATTTGATTCTCAATGCCCTGGTAGGTTTTTCAGGATTACTGCCAACAATGGCAGGAATCAGGGCCGGTAAACAAATTGCTCTGGCCAACAAAGAAACCCTGGTTGTGGCCGGTGAATTAGTATACCAACTTTTGAAAAAGCATTCAACCTCATTATATCCTATTGATTCAGAACACTCTGCTATATTTCAATGCCTTGCCGGGGAAAACCCGGGGTCGGTTGAGAAACTTATTCTTACCGCTTCCGGGGGGCCATTCAGGGGTATGAGCAGGATTTCACTTCAGGATGTCAAAAAAGATCAGGCATTACGGCACCCAAACTGGAAAATGGGATCAAAAATAACCATCGATTCGGCCACTTTAATGAATAAAGGCCTTGAGGTAATTGAAGCGAGATGGTTGTTTGACATTCCTCAGCACAGGATAGAAGTGCTGATTCACCCTCAATCAGTCATTCATTCGATGGTTCAGTTTACGGATGGCTCCATCAAAGCTCAACTCGGTCTTCCGGATATGAGAATACCCATACAATATGCCATTACATTTCCGGAGCGTATTGAATCAAAGTTTCCCCGGTACGAGTTTGCCCATGGTACTGCGTTCTCTTTTGAACGACCGGATTATGATGCATTCCCATGCCTTGGCCTGGCCTATAGTGCTATTGAACAGGGAGGCAATATTCCCTGTGCCATGAATGCGGCCAATGAAATAGCCGTGAGTGCTTTTTTGAATGATCAGCTCAGTTTTACAGGGATTCCCGATCTGATTGAACAATGTATGGCTTTTACAAAATTTATAAGCAATCCGTCAATTGAAGACATCATTAGTACTGATAAAGAAATCAGAAAATTAGCCGGGTCTTCTTTAAAACATTTTAAATAAACAAAATCAATTTTTATTGGTTATCCACTTATCAATTAATACATGAATATGGACATCTGGATCAGAATCCTTCAATTGCTACTAAGCCTTTCGATACTTGTAATCGTACATGAATTCGGACATTTCATTGCGGCCAGGGTTTTCAGGACAAGAGTCGAAAAATTTTATCTTTTTTTTAATCCATGGCTGTCTTTGATAAAAGTCACCAAACAAAGCAATGGTAACAAGCTCCATTTGTTCTCAACAAACAAGGATGAAAAACCGGAGGATTTTCAGGGAACTGAATATGGAATAGGCTGGCTGCCCCTTGGGGGATACGTTAAAATTGCGGGGATGATTGATGAATCAATGGATAAAGAAGCTCTCAAACAGGATCCGCAACCTTATGAGTTCAGGTCAAAACCGGCATGGCAGCGATTGATCATTATGCTTGGCGGAGTTATTTTCAACATAATTCTGGCTGTTTTAATTTATATAGGTATGCTGTTTTTCTGGGGGGAACAGTACCTTCCCACTTCAGAAGTAAAATATGGAATAACCGTTGATTCGTTAGGACGTGAAATGGGTTTAATGCCGGGTGATCAGATAATTTCGGTCAATGGAAATCCTGTTGAGGATTTTTTCAAGATCCCGGCTGCCATTATTATTGATGAATCGAAAACCATAGAGGTGATCCGAAATGGTGAACCATATCAGGTAAATATACCACCTGACTTTCTCAACAAACTGATCAAGCACCGGTCGGCTGATTTTATCGGTGTAAGAGTGCCCTTTGAAATCGCTGGTTTTTCAGAGGATTCTCCTGCGAAAATTGCAGGCTTCCTTGAAAATGACCGTATTATTGGCATTGACACAGTATCCATAGGCTATTTTGATGAATTTAAAAGTATAATTTCAAATTATAAAGGGCAAAGTGTCAGGATAACTGCCGTCAGGGAAGCCGATACGCTTTCCCGGATGGTTAATGTGGCTGAATCAGGGGTAATAGGAGTTTATACCAAATCACCGGTAAACTTTTTTAAATTCAGGGAAAAGAAATATGGTTTACTGGAATCAATTCCTGCGGGAATTGCCAAAACCTATTCAGGGGTTGAAAACTATCTGAAACAACTGAAGCTTATTTTTTCGCCGGAAGTGAAGGCTTACGAATCAGTTGGCGGTTTCATTACCATCGGCAGCATATTTCCCCCCGAATGGGATTGGAGGGCTTTCTGGAGTCTGACTGCCTTTTTATCCATCATGCTGGCCATTTTAAATATATTGCCCATCCCGGCTCTGGATGGAGGACATGTTATGTTCCTCATGTATGAAATTATTGCCAGGAGAAAGCCCAGCGACAAATTCCTTGAGTATGCCCAGATAGCGGGGATGGTTATTCTGTTTGCCCTGCTTATCTTTGCCAATGGCAATGATATCATCAAATTATTCAATAAGTAGGCTATCCGGTATCAGTCGGATATTTTTTCATCGAGTGATCTGAAGCCCTCTCCCAATATTTCGTTAGTATCCATTACGGTGAGAAATGCTTTCGGATCAACCTGAAGAATAAAGCTTTGAAGCATAGCCACTTCCCGACGGTTTACGATCGTAAAAATCACCTTCTTTTCGGCATTATTAAACATTCCAAAACCAGTAAGATAAGTACCTCCCCGGTTAAGGTCGTTGATAATTTTATCACGGATTACATCCGGTTTGTCAGAGATGATAAAGAGTGCTTTTTCGTAATTGATCCCTTCAATCACAATATCGATAACCTTCCCGGTAATGAAAATAACGAGCCATGAGTATAGCGGAATTTTCCAGTCCTGAAACACTGCCAGTCCGATGAGGACGATGCTTGAATCAACAATAATGAGCAACTGGCCGACCGGCAGACGGGTATATTTGGCTATGATCATGGCAATAATATCAGAACCTCCTGATGATGCCTTTGATTTAAATATCAAACCCAGTCCAAAGCCAATTACAACTCCGCCAAAAATGCTTGACAGCAATGCATCCCCTTCCACAAGAGGTTTAAATCCCCAGAAGTAGGTAAGCAAATCAACAAAAACGGCTGTAAAGACGAATCCTGTTACGGTTTTCATACCGAATTTAGGCCCTAAGATTTTAATGCCCAGGATAGTTAGCGGAATATCGAATAACAGCGCTATCAAACCTACCGGGGTATCAAACAGATAGTGCAGGACAATCGAGATACCATACACCCCGCCAGGAACAATTTTGTAAGGGGTAATAAACAGAACAAAACCTGCTGCCAGGATAAATGATCCAATGATAATCAGTGAATAAGAAATGAACCACTTTTTTGAAAATACTTTTTCTTTAACGAGAAATGCCATATCAAAAGAATTAATTGCGGTGCAAAAATGGCAATTTTAAGTTAATGTCTTCGTTTGTGTTTCAACAATTATCGAATCAGAATTTCACCGGGAATTTTACAGTTTGAAAAAAAAGTTGTTATTTTACCGCGATTTTAATGCATCCAGACCAAATATGAAGAGATTTTGGGCTTTACTGATTGTCATAACGGTTACGGTTCATGTTGCCCGCGGGCAGCATGAGGCCCAATTCACACAATACATGTTTAACCGGCTTGTTTTGAATCCGGGATATGCAGGAGCAACCGAGGGTATTTGTGCTACAGGTACCATCAGGCAGCAGTGGGTTGGATTTAAGGAATCGGATGGTCAAGGAGCCAGCACAAAGGTAGCTCCTGAGACCTATCTGATATCAGCCACGGCACCCATTGAAAAACTCCATGGCGGGTTAGGGCTTTCCATTGTTCAGGATCAGATAGCTTTTCAAAAAAATACCAGTGTCAATCTGGCATATGGTTATCAGACAATTATAGGGGCTGCCGATCTGGGTATCGGTGTACAAGTGATGTTTTCAAACCGGACCATAGATTTCTCCAAATACCGGCCGATTGATGGTAATGATCCGGTATTATCCGGAAAAGGACAGGAATCAGATATGCTTATAGATGCCGGCCTTGGTCTGTATTACAGGGTTCCTGACCAGTTGTTTGCGGGAGTTTCAGTGATACCGGTGCTGGGTTCAAAAGCATCCAACGAATCAACGGGGGCCAAACTGCAACGACAGGTTAATTTGTTTGGAGGATATGAGTTCCCATTTCCAACTTCCAGTATCATCACCTGTCATCCGGCATTTTACCTGAAATCCACGGGAACGGTGACTCAGGTTGATTTAACCGCGATGATCCGGTATGACAATAAAATCTGGGGTGGCTTAACCTACCGGCATCAGGATGCAATAGCTCTGATTTTCGGAATGGATATAAAGGATTTTGAAATCGGATATTCATATGATATTAATACATCCGCTATCGGATCCTATGGATCCCATGAAGTCAGGATCGCTTACTGTTTCAAAATCAAAGTGGATAAAGGTCAAAAAATATACAGAAATACAAGATTTCTCTAAAATAATTTAAACATTAATCAGTTAATCTGTTCGTCGAAAACTAATTTAAACTAGGGATATAATGTATCAATCATTCTATAATGCTTATTCAGTTCTGCAAAATATGAGGAACCTGTTTTTATTTGTTATAAGTATTTTAATTTTAAGCAGTTGTGCCAATTCTGGAAACGGAGAACTGGTCGGTGTAAAAGAAAGGCCAAAATTTTATCAGCCAGATCCTTATGGGATGGTTTATGTTCCGCTTGGGAGTTTTACCATGGGATTAGGAGATGATGAGATTACCTTTGGCCAGATCAATAAACCTAAAACGGTTTCGGTTGCATCCTTTTTCATGGATGAAACCGAGATAACCAATAATGAATACCGTCAGTTTGTTTATTGGGTCAGGGATTCCATAGCCAGACGAATGGCTTTTGAAAACGGACAGCTTGATAAATATGTCATAACAGAGGATCCTAAAACCGGCGAGCCCTATGATCCGGTAAAAATAAACTGGAAAGAGAAGATTATGTGGAATGAGGAGGATGAGACCGCAGCATTGGCCGATTTGTTTTATCCTGAGAACGAAAGGTATTTCCGGATTAAAGAGATTGACACCCGTAAATTGATCTATGAATATTGGTGGGTTGATTTGAAAGCGGCAGCCAGAAAAGATTTCAGTGGCGAAGTGGATACACTTGCAGCCGGGCTTGCCAACAGGCCACAAGGGAGAACAGACCGTTCCGTATATGTAAAAAGTGAAAAAATCAATGTTTATCCGGATACTCTTACCTGGATTCATGATTATACCTATAGCTATAATGAGCCTCTCACGCGTTCCTATTTCTGGCATCCCACCTATGATAATTATCCTGTTGTTGGTGTAAACTGGAATCAGGCCAAAGCATTTTGTGTGTGGCGTACCAATGTATTTAACAACTTCCTGGCAGGGAATAAACAGTCGCCTCTAAATGAATTCAGATTGCCTACCGAAGCTGAATGGGAATGGGCTGCCAGAGGTGGTGAAGCGGCCAATCCATTTCCCTGGGGAGGACCTTACTCCCGGAATGACAAAGGTTGCCTTTTGGCCAATTTCAAAAATAATCGCGGTAATTATGTCAATGATGGCGGCTTATATACAATTGTTGTAGGTCATTATTATCCCAATCAGTTTGGATTGTACGATATGGCCGGGAATGTTTCGGAATGGACCATAAGCGCCTATGATGAAGCCGCAGAATATATGACCTGGGATGTAAACCCAACCTATACCTACAACGCTGTATACAAAGACCCCAAATCCTACAAAAGGAAAGTAACCCGGGGTGGATCCTGGAAAGATGTGGAATATATGCTGAGAGTGTCGACAAGAGATTATGAATACCAGGATTCTGCCAAATGCTATATTGGATTCCGCTGTGTTCAATCCTATCTTGGCAGGCAAAAAGGAGATAATGCTGCCCGCTCCTCAAATGTCTATTAGGTAATGACCAATATCGAAAAAAATATAATTTCCTTTCTTTTTGCAATTTTATTACAAACTATCTTATGAATACTATGAGAAATAACAAAAAAAGTATTTTCAAAAGTAAAGGTTACAAGAGTTTCATGTCAAAGGTTTACGGCCTTGGCGCTTCGATCGTTATTATCGGAGCTTTGTTTAAAATCAATCATTATGAATACGCCAATATTTTACTGGCAGTTGGATTAGGTACCGAAGCCATTATATTCTTTTTCTCAGCATTTGAACCTCCATATGTTGACCCGGACTGGAGCAAAGTATATCCGGAATTTAAAATGGATTACCACGGGATTGAAGCAGATTCTTCAGAGCTTGGGATCAGAAGTGTCAAAGGCCAATCATCATCTACTCAGGAGTTGGACAGACTGCTGGCCGATGCCAAAATTGGCCCTGAACTTATAGACAGTTTAAGCAGAGGTCTACATAATTTAAAGGACAGCACCCATAAGCTCAGCCATCTTTCCGAAACTACACTGGTTACTGATGAATTCAGTAAAAACCTTAAAACTGCTTCTCTGAACGTATCTGAATTATCCGATAAATACCGGAAAACTGCTGAAAATCTTGACGAAGGTCAGAAGGCACAACAGACACTGATTCAGAGTATTAAAAATACTTCTGTGACTGTCGGAGAATTATCTGAGACATATCATTCTGTTTCTGAAAATATCAGAAAACACTCAGCCGTTTCGGGTGATTTCACTTCCAAAATGAAAGAGGCTTCTGATGAAGTGAACCAAATGATCCTGAAATACAAAGAATCGACGGTTACATTGGCCAAGGCGATAGAAAGCCTTAATGGCCATGATAAATCAGGAGAAAAAGTTGGGGAACAGCTCAAAAAACTCAATGACAACCTGTCTTCGGTGAATTCTGTTTACGAACTCTATCTAAAAAGCATTCAATCCTTAAATAGTTCTGAATTAAACATGAAGTCGCAAATTGATAATTTCGTAGGTAATCTGAAGGAATCATCAGAGCGAACTCTTGCCTATCAAAAAGAAGTTGACAATCTTACGAAGAGGATTACGGCGTTGAATAGCGTTTATGGCAACATGCTGTCAGCCATGAATGTGAAAATGTAATATTCCATAACCCATCCAAAAAAAAGGAAATTTATGGCATCTTACAAAGAAACACCCCGCCAGAAAATGATCGCAATGATGTACCTTGTACTCACTGCGTTGCTGGCATTAAATGTATCGAAAGAAATCCTTGATGCATTCACTGTAGTGAATGATAGTCTTGAATCGACCAACGTAATTCTTAATAATAAAAGTGAAGATATATTCAATGATTTCAGATCTGCCTATCAACTCTATCCTGAAAAAGTAAAACCCTACTGGGAGAAAGCACAGAAAGCCCGTGAATTTTCGAACGAGTTGACAGAATATATCAAGAAAATAAAGGTTGAAATCATTGCCAAAACAGATGGTATAACCCTCGAAGAGGCTGATACGATAAACCTGCGTTTTGTAGAAAGCAGGGATAATTTTGACATTCCGACTACCTATTTTATCGGACAATCCCAGGATGGATCTGCAGGAAAATCCCGGGAACTAAGACTTAAAATAGAAGAATTCAAAAAGAAGATGATGGAGCTGATTGATCCGGATCAAAGACAAATGGTGAAACTTGGTCTTGAAACTGATGGCAATTATTATGACAGAGACGGATTGAAACAGAATTGGGAAATGCATTATTTTTACAATACAATTCTTGCTGCTGATGTTTCACTCCTGAATAAACTGATTGCGGATGTAAGGAATGCTGAAATTGATATCGTTTCGCGGCTTCTTAATGCCATTTCAGCTACCGACTATAAATTTGAAAAAGTATATGCTACCGCAGTTCCAAAAAGCAATTACGTGCTCCTTGGAAGTGATTTTGAAGCCGATGTATTCGTATCGGCCTATGACACCAAAAACACACCCGAAGTTACCGGCCCCTTCAGAAAAGAGATCAAACAAAACGGTATTGTAACCATTAAAGCACCAACGACCAAAGAAGGCCTTCAAAAAATAGTGGGTTCCGTAAATCTTAAGGGACCTGACGGAAAAACCGTTTCACACCGTATTGAAGCTGAATTTGTTGTGGCTAAACCGACCGGAACTGTGGCAGCTACTAAAATGAATGTTTTATATATCGGGGTGGATAATCCAGTTTCAATTTCTGCACCTGGTGTACCAGACAGAGATATTATCGCTGAAATCAGCGCTGGCAAAATTGAGCGCTGGACTTCACCCGAGGAACCCCTGGCCAATTTCAGGGTATATAATCTGCCGTTAAATACAGGAAAAGCTTATATTACGGTTAAGGCCAATGTAGACGGGAAAATAGTTGACATGGGGAAAACCGAATACCGCATTAAAAGTGTTCCCAATTTTTTAGCTACCATAGATAAAAGAACCCAGGGACTTATTGACAAACCTGTATTAAAACTGGCAGGAGCCATATATGCTACACCACCTCAGGAATTTGAATTTAAAACCAAGTTTGATATCAAATCCTTTGAAATGGTTACCCTGAAGGCAGGAAATTATAAAATAATACGTTCCGATCCTGACAAGAAAGGAAGATTCACTCAGGAAATGCTTGTTGAAATTGATGCCGCTAAAAAATCCCAGAAATTCTGGTTTGAAAATATAATTGCGATTGGACCAGATGGTAAAGAGCGCGATTTAAACACTATTAGTCTAACAATCAGATAGTTAATTTAAAATAAATGAAAAGAATCATCATTATTTTTGCTTTTCTCCTTACTATCCCATTTTCTGCATTATTTGCGCAGGGAAGTATTTCAGGAACCAGTAAAACCATTCGTGACGGAGCATACAACAAGGACCATATTGCACAAAATAAACCGGTTCCATATCCTTATCTTTCTGAAGATGATGTATTATGGTCGAAAAGAGTATGGCGGCTGGTAGATTTCCGGGAAAAGGTAAATCAGGTATTTTATTTCCCGGAAGTACCCAAAGGCAATTGGTGGAGTTTCATGGACATTATCAAAAAAGGGATTGAAACCGGGGAAATCACTGCCTATGCCGAAGATGATTTTGTAAAACCTCTTAAAAAAGATGATGTATTTAAAACCTATGAAAGAAAGGTTAAAAGTACCTATAGAAAAGAAAATGAAGATTTTGACCGTGATACAATTGTTATAATCCCCTTCTCCAATGCAGATGTAAAATCTTTCAAAATCAAAGAAGACTGGATTTTTGATAAAAAAAGATCAGAAATGATTGTAAGAATCATCGGAATCGGTATGGTAACTGATATTTATGATGCTAATGGTGATCCCCGGGGTACCTCTGACATGTTCTGGGTTTATTTCCCTGAATCCAGAAATTTACTGGCCAAGCATGAAGTTTTTAATGATAAAAACGGTGCCAGACGAATGAATTATGATGAGCTGCTAATGACCCGGAGGTTTAACAGTATCATTATTAAAGAGGAAAATAATTATGACCGGTTGATCATGGATTATGCCAAAGGACTGGACGCTTTGCTGGAGTCGGAAAGAATTAAAAGCAAGCTCTTCGAATGGGAAAACAGTCTCTGGGTATATTAGATTTATCCGAAAGATCCTGAATAAAAAGGCAGTAAACTTCACTGCCTTTTTTTTATTTTTGCAGGGTAAGGTATTTCAATTTATCATTCACTTCATGGAAAACATACTGCAGAATCCCATTGTTTATCTGAAAGGAGTTGGTCCAAAGAGAGGAGAGCTGTTAAAAAAAGAGCTTAATATCACCACTTATGAAGATTTGTTGAGTTATTATCCTTTCCGGTATGTTGACCGGAGTAAGATTTCGACTGTTAAAGATGTAAATGAAGAGATGGCCTATGTTCAGCTCAGAGGCAAGATATTCGGATTACAATCGGTGGGAAGCCCAAAGCCAAACAGGATGGTGGCTTACCTCAGAGACAGTACCGGAATGATCGAATTGCTCTGGTTCCAGGGGTTCAAATGGATAAAAGAAAAGATCCGGGAAGGGAATGAATATGTTGTATTTGGGAAACCATCCGTTTTTAATAACAACTTCTCAATTGTTCATCCAGAGCTTGAAGAGGCTGTTGAGTTTGATAAAAACACGAATTCGGTTTTTCATCCCATTTACAGCACTACCGAGAAACTTAAATCGGTTGGCCTGGATGCCCGGAACATTGGAAAGCTTACCCGGCAGCTGATTTCTGTGGTTGAAAATGAGATCTTTGAGACTTTTCCTTCGGGCATTCTGACTGATTTGAAAATGATATCGCGAAAGGATGCTATTGCCAATATCCATTGGCCAAAAGATGAATCTCTGTTGGAATCAGCCAGGTACCGGCTGAAATTCGAAGAGTTTTTTTATATCCAGCTACAGCTGTTGTATTTGAAAACCTACCGGCATAGAGCAGTGGCCGGTCATTTTTTCAAAAATGTCGGAGATTATTTTAATGAATTTTACTTCAACCATTTACCTTTTGAACTTACCGCCGCGCAGAAAAAAGTGATCCGGGAAATCAGGGCGGACCTTGGAAATGGCAGACAGATGAACCGCCTTTTGCAAGGCGACGTCGGGAGCGGAAAGACAGTAGTCAGCCTGTTGATTATGCTTTTGGCTCTCGATAATGGTTATCAGGCCTGTATGATGGCGCCTACAGAAATTCTGGCTTCACAACATTTTGAAACCATCGGACGGTTATTACAACCCATGGATGTGGGGATAGCTCTTTTAACAGGTTCCACCAAAACATCGGTCAGGAAAACCATTTTCTCCCGGCTCAGGGAGGGTACGCTTCATATTCTCATTGGAACCCATGCTGTTCTGGAAAATCAGGTAGTATTCAAAAACCTTGGGATAGTTATAATTGATGAGCAGCACAGATTTGGTGTGGCCCAGAGGGCTACCATGTGGGGAAAGAATACAATTCCACCCCATATACTGGTTATGACTGCAACTCCGATTCCACGAACGCTTGCCATGACGCTTTACGGAGATCTGGACGTTTCGGTAATCGATGAACTGCCTCCCGGACGAAAACCGGTGAAGACCTACTCTTACAATGAATCTAAACGACCTGAGGTGTACCGGTTCATAAAAAAGATGATTGCAGGCGGAAATCAGGTATTTATCGTTTATCCACTCATTTCAGAATCTGAGACACTTGATCTTCAACATCTTGAGGAAGGATACGAAAACATATGCCAGGTATTTCCCTATCCTGAGTACTCTGTTACCTATGTTCATGGGAAAATGCGACCGGACGAAAAAGAACTGGCGATGCAAAAGTTTCTGAACCGACATTCCCAGATTCTGCTTTCGACCACCGTAATTGAAGTAGGGGTTGATGTTCCGCAGGCATCGGTGATGATTATTGAGAATGCTGAACGTTTCGGGTTATCGCAGTTGCACCAGTTAAGAGGAAGAGTAGGCCGGGGTGCTGAACAATCCTACTGTATTCTGATGACCGGAACCAAACTTACCCGGGAAGCCAGAATGCGCCTCGACACCATGGTTCAGACCAATAATGGCTTTGAGATTGCCGAGGTTGACCTGAAACTGAGGGGTCCCGGAGATATTCAGGGAACCCGGCAAAGCGGCATTATAAATCTTAAGATTGCGGATATCATTAAAGACGAAAAAATTCTGAGAGAGGCGAGGCAAATGGCTACACAGATCGTTTCTGAGGACCCTGAGTTAATATTAAAGCAGAATGTCATTATTAAGCAAAGACTCTCCGAAATTCTACGTAATAATGAGGAATGGGCCTTAATAAGTTAAAGGGTGAACGTTAAGATACTATCTATAAAAAATGGCCATTCTGTTTATAATTCTTTACTTTTGCACCCGGTCTGATTTTTCCGGTTAAACCCTGTACGGCATCCCGGTAAGCTCATCCAATATTTTCATTTTTTATAACTTAATCCTGATGAAGATTTCATATAACTGGTTAAAACAATATATTGACACCCAATCTGATGTGGAAGAAGTTTCGCATTTGCTCACCGGATGCGGACTCGAGGTGGAATCGGCAGAACCCTATGAATCCGTTAAGGGAGGCCTTGAAGGTCTGTTTACCGGAAAAGTAGTGCAATGCGAGAAGCACCCGAACTCGGATCATCTGAGTCTTACCAAGGTTGATACAGGGTCTGGCCGTTTACTGGACATTGTTTGTGGTGCTCCCAATGTAGCAGCCGGTCAAAAAGTGGTGGTAGCAGTTGAAGGAACCACTCTGTTTAAGGAAGATCAGTCATTCACCATTAAAAAAACCAAGATCCGGGGTGCAGTTTCAGAAGGGATGATCTGTGCCGAGGACGAAATCGGACTGGGTGATTCTCATGAGGGCATTATGATTTTGCCCGAAGATACGCCGGTAGGAATACCCGCAAAAGACTATTTCAGGATTTATCATGATACCATTTTTGAAATCGGGCTTACCCCAAACCGGGTGGATGCAGCCTCGCACACCGGAGTTGCCAGGGATCTTTCAGCCATTCTGAATCTCAGGGCAGGAAAACAGGTATACCCGGTAAAATATCCTTCTGTTGAAAATATACACCCTCAAGAAACTGACGGACAGGTTGAAATAATCATTGAGGATCCGGTTGCCTGTCCAAGGTACACCGGAATGACCATTACAGGAGTAACCGTTGCCGAATCCCCGGATTGGCTTCAAAACTATTTAAGGGCCATCGGACTGAGACCGATTAATAATATTGTTGACATCAGCAACTATGTACTTCATGAAACCGGTCATCCTACCCACATCTTTGATCTTGATGAGATCAAAGGCAATAAAGTAATTATCAAGACCTTACCGGAAAAAACCCAATTCACCACGCTTGATGAAGTGAACCGTGAACTGACCTCCGGAGATTTAATGATTTGTAATGCTGAAAAGCCGATGTGTATTGCCGGAGTATTCGGGGGCATAGAATCCGGAGTATCTGCTAAGACTACCCGGGTTTTTATTGAAAGTGCCTTTTTCAATCCTGTACACATTAGAAAAACCTCAAAATTTCATGGTTTAAAGACCGATGCTTCGTTCAGGTTTGAAAGAGGAGCCGATCCTGAAATAACCGTATATGCGCTGCAAAGAGTTGCCTCGCTGATTCTTGATATTGCCGGTGGTAAAATTTCTTCTTCTTTAATTGATGTATATCCTGTTAAAATCTACCCAAAAGAAATCAATCTCAGGCTGGAGAGGGTGAATTCCATTATCGGGAAAAAAATAGAGAAAGAAACAGTTGTAATCATACTTGAATCTCTCGGATTCAAATTGAATGAGACCGGTGAAAATATATTCAGGGTGACGGTACCTACCAATAAGGTGGATATTTCCAGGGAAATTGACCTGATTGAGGAGATTATCCGGATTTATGGATTTAATAACATTGAAATTCCGGAGAAGATTTCGCTTACTCCGGACCGCACTCCGAAACCGGATATGGAGCAAATCAGGAATATGCTCTCCGATTTCCTGTCATCTCAGGGATTTCATGAGATCATGAACAATTCGCTGACTACTTCCCGCTACTCCGGCACATTTGATTTTATTGATGAGAATAAAAATGTGGTCATCCTAAGCCCTGTTAGCAAGGATCTGGATACAATGCGACAAACACTGCTTTTTGGCGGACTTGAAACCATTTTATACAACCGCAACCGCAAAATATCAGACCTGAAGCTCTATGAATTTGGAAGTATTTACCAATTCAATGGTCAGAAAGATTCAAAAAAGACGTTCAGTGATCATGAAGAAAAATCACATCTGGCCTTGTTTCTAACGGGTAATGATCAGCAGGAAAACTGGTTTGCCCCTCCCCGGGCGCTCGGGATCTATCATCTGAAGGCCTATATTTTTAATTTGTTCAACAGAATGAACATAGACACCGGAAAAGTGAGCTTTACTGAGTTGGCCGGTGCTGGCCTTTCTTCAGGTGTTCAGATATTATTTGGAACAGAATTTACTGGATTGATGGGTGAAGTGGATGATGATGTATTAAAACATTTTGAGATCAGGCAAAAAGTATATTATGCCGAGCTTGATTTTACAAAACTTGCCGGGATTTCATCACGCAGGAAAATCATGTACCAGGAGTTGCCAAAATATCCGGAAGTTCGTCGCGACTTAGCTTTGCTTATCGGGAAAGATATACAGTTCAGTCAGGTTGAAAAAATTGCCTTTGAAACTGAGAAGCTACTTTTGAAGAAGGTTGATTTATTTGACATCTATGAAGGTGAGAACCTCGGTAAAGACAAGAAATCGTATGCAGTCAGTTTTATTTTGCAGGATGACCAGAAAACCCTGACAGATGAGGAAATTGAAAGGGTTATGTCGAAACTGGCCAAGGCATTTTCAAGTCAGATTGATGCCGTTATCCGGTAACATAAACCTGTTTATTCATCCGAGAAATCGCGCAGCAGGTTACGATATGTTGAGAAGAGTTTGACCCTTGAAAGAAATCCAAGGTACTGTCCATCTTTGAGTACAGCAATGTTATATTTTCCGGAAATATTGAATTTCTGAGCGATTTTTTCCATGGATTCGTCATGTTCTATGGTAATATCGGGTTTAACCATTAAATCCATGACTTTCAGCACATCATATAATTCTGATTTAAAGATAATATCTCTGATATCATCCATTCGCACCATACCGGTGAATAGTCCTCTGTCATCCACTACCGGGAATATGTTTCTTTGTGAAACAGTAATGGCATTAGTCAGGTCTCTGAGTGTTTGATCGGGATTTACGATAACAAAGTCTTTTTCAATCATTTTATTCAGATTAAGCATGGAAAGAAGGGCCAGGTCTTTGTTACGGCGCGGCATTTCCCCTTTTTCCGCCAAACGTTTGGCATAAACCGAAAAGGGTTCATAATAATTGGCAGTAAGGTAAGATATAGTTGCTGTCACCATTAACGGAATGAACAATTCGTATCCTCCGGTGACTTCGGCAATAAGAAAAATTCCGGTTAACGGGGCATGCATTACTCCGGCCATAATTCCACACATTCCTACCAAAGCGAAATTACTTTCGGGTATTTTTTTTTCAAAAAGCAGGTTAACGCTGCGGGCAAACATAAAACCGGTTACCCCGCCTACAAAAAGAGACGGCGCAAAAACGCCTCCGATTCCACCAGCTCCGTTGGTGAGAGCCATAGCAATCACTTTTGTCAGTACGATCAGTAAAGCAAGTATTACAACCATCCAGGGCCATTGATTGTCACCGGTATACAAACCGGAAGAGATCACTTTATCTCCTTCGCCGCCCAGGAGAAATATCAGCGCGTTGTATCCTTCGCCGTATAAGGATGGAAAAACAAAAATAAGCACACCAAGTAAAGAACCAGCCAGGATCATTTTTTTGACAGGGTGGGTGATTTTTTTCAGGAGATCCTCAGTGAGTAGGTTCATCCTGATAAAATACAGTGAAATAAAACCGCAAAGCAATCCAAGCACTGCGTATAACGGAAGGTTGGCCAGGTTGAATGGCTGAATCTGGGAAAAAGAGAACACCACTCCCTCACCGGCTATGAGATAGGAAACAGAGGCCGAGGTGACTGCGGCAATAAGCAGAGGTATGAGGTTGGCCATGGTGAGATCCAGAACTAATACTTCGATGGCAAACACTACTCCGGCAACGGGCGCTTTGAAAATCCCCGCTACCGCTCCGGCTGCACCACAACCGATTAAAACCAGCTTATATTTATAGTTTAAACGGAAAATGCGGCTCAAATTTGAACCAATTGACGAGCCGGTGAGCACAATCGGGGCTTCCAAACCCACAGATCCTCCAAAGCCCACGGTGAGGGAGCTGGTAAGCATGGAACTATACGTGTGATGCGATTTAAGATCACCTTTACCCTTGGAAATTGCATATAAAATTTTGCTGATGCCGTGGCTGAGATCATCCTTTATAAAATACCGGATCAATATAGTGGTAAGGGCAATCCCTACAAGGGGCAGTGCAAGGTACAGATAATTGGAGGAACCAAAAACAAATCCATTGGAAATAAAATAATGGACATAGTAAACAAGGGTTTTAAGGATCAATGCTGCAATGCTGCAAAAAAAACCTACTACCAGACTCATTAATAGCAAAAACTGTCTGTCATCAATATGCTTCAGCCTCCACATCAGGAATCCGTCAAGCCATTTTAAACCAATCCTTTTATCCATATAGTAATCAGATTATTAATCATTCACTGGATTATCATTTTATTGTCGAATTACAAAAACATTTATCAGACAAAGTTATTCTTTTTACCTTCGCATCTTTCTATTAACTGTTGAATGCTTAAAATTGCCACTTATAATGTTAACGGGATCCGTTCAGCAATAAGAAAAGGATTATTTGACTGGATAGCATATTCAAAGCCGGATGTAGTATGCTTTCAGGAAGTGAAGGCCAACCTGTCGAAAATTCCGGTATTAGCCCTTGAAGCCGAAGGTTACCACAGCAATTGGTATCCTGCCTGGAAAGAGGGTTACAGTGGAGTAGGCATCCTGTCAAAAGTGAAGCCGGAAGTTGTGAAATCCGGCATTGGAATCGAAAAATATGACCGGGAAGGCCGTGTAATTCAGATTAAGATCCATGACCTCTCCATTCTCAGCGTTTATCATCCATCAGGATCCAGCGGTGAGGACCGGCAACGATTCAAATTTGAATGGTTGGCTGATTTTCAATTATATATCAACAATCTCAAACAAGCTCACCCAAATCTGATTATTGCCGGCGACTTTAACATTTGTCACAGAGCGATAGATATTCATGATCCGGTAAGAAATGCCGGCAGTTCAGGATTTCTGCCCGAAGAGCGTGATTGGATGTCACATTTTCTTAATTCCGGCTTTACTGATTCATTCCGATATCTTTATCCGGAAAAATCCGGTCAGTATACCTGGTGGACTTACCGGGCCAATGCCAGGGAAAACAACAAGGGCTGGCGGATTGATTACATTATGGTGGCAGAACACCTTCGTCACAGAATAAAAGAGGCAAGTATTCTGCCAGGGTTTAAGCAGTCAGATCATTGTCCTGTAATACTTGAACTTACATAAGTACACTAATAGGTTTTAACAAAAAAATACTAATTTTGGCCGTTCAAAGATCATAAAAATGAAAGGCCAATTAATTGTACTCACTTTCCTAATATTTACTTTTCGATCGCTATTTTCGCAGGATCTGCCTGCTTTTCCCATTCAAACATCCTGCCTTTCGGTTACCTGTTCCGGTATAAACCCTGATTCTTCATCATCCCAAAAGAGTTACATTTATGGCTGGCCCTGGGAGTGGCAGGTACCGGGCAATACAGGCAGTTATTCCTTTATTTTTATTGAAGACACGGCCAATCCGAGGATTAATCAGAATATTCTGAGTGACGGAGATTTTATTGGCGCTTTTTATACGGGGAGCGACGGAACCCTTAGATGTGCCGGAGCCGGCGAATGGTTGAACCAGAGCCTGGTGTTTCCTATAGTTGGGGATGATTCCTTTACCCCTGTTAAAGAAGGATTTGCCTCAAATGAGGTGATCAAATTCGGGTTTTTCGATTATTCTAAAAATAAAACTTATTTTCTTCGAGCCGGTAATTTTACTTACGGCGAATGTGCCAACTGTAACACTACCGGGAGATATTCCAGCACTCAGATATACCGCCTTGTTGACATGTTTTATCAGTATAATTTTGATGTGGTGGCCAATGCTGAACCGGATTCACTCTGCGAATCGGGAATAACCCAGCTCAATGCTGTTATTGACGGTACCGGAGGACCCTTTACTTACCAATGGACAAGCATTCCTTCAGGATTATACTCCAATCTGGAAGATCCTCAGTTCTTTATTAACCAGACAACTGATTTTATAGTAAAAGTAATTGACGAACAAGATACAAGCAGCCATCATGCACTTGTAAGAGTGACTCCCAGGCCGGTCGTGTTTGCCGGTACTGACCAGAGCATCTGTGCCGGTGGTAATGTGAATCTGGCAGCTACGCTTTCGAATTATAAAAACTTCATATGGAATAAATCAGGGGATGGAACCTTCAGCAGTACTACTATTGCCAACCCCGTATATTATCCCGGTTCAGGCGATATCAATAACGGGATGGTACATTTATGGGTTTCTGCAACCAGTAACTTACCCTGCCTGGGAACAGTAACTGACACCTTAACTGTTTTCATTACAAAGTCTCCTTCGGTAAATGCAGGACCTGACGGGGTCATTTGTGCCGGTGATATTATATCCCTAAATGCCACGGCAGCCAATTATTTAACTGTGACATGGAGCCGCGAGGGTTCGGGTACTGCCGGAACCTTTAACGATCCTAATATCCTGAATCCGGTATATACGCCGAGTAACTTTGATATTTCACTGGGATATGTTTTGTTTTCGGTTTTGGTTACCCCCGTCAATCCATGTGTAGCAACTGCAAGTGACCAGATAACCGTAAACATTACCAAAGCCCCAGTTGCCAGTGCCGGAGCCAACGGTTCGATTTGCGGATCAGCCTACTTTACTACTGCAGGAACTGCCTATTATTACCATCATGTCCAATGGACCAGTACCGGAGATGGGTATTTTCAAAATCCCGGAACCCTGAATACCAGATATTATCCGGGCGTAATTGACAAGGCCGGCAGGAATATTACCCTCACTCTGACCGCCTATCCCAATGCTCCCTGCATGGTACCGGCCACGTCAGGTCTGAACCTTTTCATCCGTAAGGCGCCTGAAGTAAGCGGACCTCCTGATGGCACCGCCTGCGAAGGAAATGCCCATATTCTGACTGCAACAGCAGCATCATATACTTCTGTAACCTGGACATCGACAGGCAGTGGTATTTTTACCAATCCGACCGCACTAACCACTCAATATATTCCGGATATTAATGATGCCTTAACCGGAAATGTAACCATTTATGTTTCAGCATTCGGAGTATACCCCTGTAATTATGCTGTAACTGACAGTACCCTGTTACAGATATTGCAGGCTCCGACGGCCTCTGCCGGACAGGATCAGTTTTATTGCGACAGAGAACCTGTTAACCTCAGCGGTTCAGCTTCTAATTACCAGAACATTCAATGGGTTTCGACAGGCGATGGAGTTTTTAGTGACGCAACCAGTCTTAATACAGTATACACACCCGGAGTTAATGATACTATTGCAGGAACCTGTAAAATTATCCTGACATCAGCAGGTAATGCACCTTGTATTATTCCTATTACTGATACTCTTGTGCTTACCCGGGTACCGCAACCACAGGTTGATGCAGGAAATAATTCCGGTGTGATTTGCCTGGGCCAGGTGTACCAGTGTAGCGGATCGGTTTCCAATGCGGCCGGTTTTGTCTGGATGACTTCCGGAGATGGAATTTTCAGCAATCCCACAATTCTGAACCCTGTATATACCCCCGGGGTTCAGGATAAAATCAACAGAAATGTTATACTGAGTCTGGAAGCCTCATACTATAGTCCCTGTAATCAGTCCATTTCTGATGAAATAGCCCTTCAGATTATTTACAATCCCGTTGTGGATGCCGGGATGGATGTTACCATCTGTGAATCGGATCAGGTACAGCTTAATGCTTCCGCTTCAGATTTTGCATCAGTAATGTGGAGCTGGACAGGCAGTGGAAATCCGGGTACATTTAGCAATCAGGCTATTCTTGATCCGGTTTACACACCCGGTAATGATGATATTGCTGCCGGATTCGCCCCATTGATGATTACAGCCTCGCCGCTTAATCCCTGCACAGCCCCTGCCTCAGACCAGATTACGGTTTATATCACCCGGTTACCCCAATGTGGTGCAGGAGAGGACGGATTAATCTGTAGTTCGTCAGTATTTCCGGTCACCGGAACAGCCACCGATTATGACTATGTACTCTGGAGCTCAACCGGAGATGGATATTTTCAGGATAATAGCATACTTAACACCGTATATTTTCCAGGGATTCAGGACCAGCTCGGTGGTACTATTCTTCTATCGTTGGCAGCTTTTCCAAATGCTCCCTGTCTGAGTCCTGTAATTTCAGAATTGAGTGTAACCATAACCAGGGCACCTGAGATTATTGCACCTCAGGATGCCGTAGCCTGTGTAAATAACCCGCTGCATCTAATTGCTGCTGCTGTTTCATATAGCTCAGTTCTATGGACAAGTACCGGAACCGGATCCTTTTCCAATCCAGATTCACTCATCACAACCTATACACCAAGTATTCAGGATGAATTAACCGGCCTTGTAACTCTTGAGGTTACTGTAACCGGAAATGATCCCTGTTCTTATTCCGTGTCGGATTACACCCTGCTGACCTTTTCACCCTCTCCGACCTCAATGGCAGGAAGTGATCAGCCTTTTTGTGACCTGGATCCGGTAAACCTTACCGGTAACGCCACCAATTATGAATCTGTACTCTGGACATCAACGGGCGATGGTTATTTTAGCCAGCCAGATAACCTGAATTCCTTATATTATCCGGGTAATCAGGACACACTTACAGGCAGCTGTCGGCTGATTCTTGTGGTTACCGGCATCTCCCCCTGTGTTATATCAGTAACTGATACAATGGTTTTGACCAGAGTACCTGAACCTCAGGTAATCATTGATGATGCGTCTGCCAAAATATGTTTCAACCAGTCTTATCAATGCGGCGGAGTCGTGGAGAATGCAGCAGGTTTCAGGTGGCAGACAACAGGTGATGGATATTTCAGTGATCCGGATATCCTAAATCCTGAATATTTTCCCGGCATCGCGGATCAGTCGACCGGTTCAGTTATGCTCAGGCTTGTCGCATATTTTATGGAGCCTTGTATTGATTCTGTTTCGGATCAGATGGTTTTGGCCATACTTCAAAATCCAGAGGTTGATGCCGGATTTGATCTGATAGTTTGTTCAACCGGGCCTGTTCAGTTAGACGGGAATATCAATCTGAACGGAAATCTGATTGACCAGCTGATCTGGACAACCAGCGGAACCGGCACTTTTTCCAATCCGAATTTCACGGATAGTCAATATGTACCGTCGCAATCAGACTCAATTGCCGGAAGCGTTACCCTTGAACTATCTGTTCAGGTTTCTCCGTGTTCCGGAATATTTTCAGATCATATTATCCTTCATTTCCCTGACCGGCTGACTGTTACCGAGGATATCTCCAGTGTTTCGGCCATAGAAGGCGATGAAGTCACTTTCCATTTTGATATTGTTGAGAGCGGGAATACCTATTATTACTGGTTTGGACCTGAAGGGCTCATACCGGGAGCTGATCAGTCGGTACTTACCATTTCCCAGGTTGGTGAAGAAGATGAAGGAGTTTATTTCTGTCTGGCAGAAAATGAATGTTCCGTGGTACAAAGTACCGCAGCCACTCTGGACGTCGTGTTAAAGTTATCCATGATGCTGCCTTCAGGATGGAGCGGTATATCCACCAACATAAATCCTATTGATTTACAGGTTGATTCTTTACTTTTTTCATTAAATGGCAACCTTGAGGTGATTAAAAACCTCGGGTCTTTTAACTGGCCGGGTCAGAATATACAGCAATTTCAAAGCTGGGATACTACCAGCGGCTATCTGATTTTACTCCAGAACTCCCAAACATTAACAATCCTGGGAGACAGATTCAGTACCATGCAGGTATTGGTTAATCCGGGCTGGAACATTATTCCGGTGCTTAACCGGTGTGCCACTGCCACAGAAGCTGTTTTCGGCAATGTACCCGGTATTTGGCTGGTGAAGGAAGTAGCCGGCGAAGGAATTTACTGGCCGTCTGGAAGTATATACACGTTGCCTCTGATTGAGCCCGGAAAGGCCTATTTTGTGTATGCCAACACATTATCAGTTATTGACTACCCGGCATGTGACGGTGAATCCGGTATATTTGATTATTCATTAAAGAATTCAGAATCTGTTGGAGTATGGGAAAAACCTGAACCCACCACCAACACGCAGATTGTTGGAATTCACCATTCAATATTGAAAAAATACCGGGTTGGCGACATAATCGGTGTTTTTAACCAGGATAATCTTTGTTTGGGTTGGGTACGTATCTGCGACACAGGAATAAACCATGCGCTGATTATCTTCGGAAATGAAGATGGGACTTCAGAGAACCAGCATCTGACCTATAAAATATTTGAGAACAGATCCATGACACAATCCGTGATACAGCCGGGATTTGATCCGGCATTGTCAAGCCCGTTAAAGTTCTCAGGGCATGGGATTTCGATGATAACCTCGTTTTCGGCGAATGATGATGGCAGATTAATTTTTTCGGATCCCATTGAATTTACACTTGTTCCAAATCCGGCCAGTGACGAATTGTCTATCACTCTAAAAAACAGCCGGTTAGATAGGGTAATCAAAATAATGATCCTGGATGAACATGGAAGAATCGTTAAAACAGAAGAGCGTGTTACCAGCGAAGTAATGAACCTTGATATCAAAGCACTGAAACAGGGGATATACACTGTTTTGGTGATTGCCGGCGATTTCTCCGGCAGAGAAAAGCTGATCAAACTGAATTGAAATTCTCTCTTTCGATTAACCTTAAAAAAAGATTTCATTACGATTTCTTTCATTTTCAATTTCTTAACATAAATGTTATTTTTTAAAATAACTTATTTTGGAAGAAATATTAATTTTGCTTTGATTTATCAATCCCATAGCATGGTACACCCAGGTTTCATACATCTGTCTTGCCTTAAATTACCCTGCAATTATTTCATTTATCAAGTGGCATGAATTATTTAACATTAATTTTATCATTAATCATTATTTTTAATACAGCGCTGGCAAACGATGTCAGTACCTTATCGGGAGGGGCTGATCAGAAATGGAATCTTCAGACAGATATAATTAAAAATAAAGATTATGACTGGCCTGCAGAATGGGAACAACCACCCAATACGGGAAATTTTGGATATTGCAAATTAGATATTCTGACGAATCCTGCCATTAATAATATACCCCTGGAGAACGGGGATTATATTGGGGTTTTCTGGAGTGATGCCCAGGGTAATCAACACTGTGCAGGAGCCGGTGCCTGGAATGAAGAAGGAGTATTGTTTGCCATCTTTGGTGATGATCCTTTCACTCAGATTAAGGATGGGTTGACCTACAATGAGGTTCTAAAATTTCAGTTTTATGACAGATCGGCCAATAAATCCTATAAAATACCTGCGGGAAACATAACTTTTGGGACCTGCACCGGTTGTACAACTACAGGAAGGTGGAATGGTTTCGGCATTTACCATGTTACCGGCATTTTTATCATGCTTGATTTCGATGTTTTAGCCTACGCTGAACCAGACAGAATTTGTATAGGGGGTGAAATCCAGGTTTCAGCAGAAGTCTGGGTGGGAAACGGACCCTTTCAGTTTAGCTGGACAAGCGATCCTCCGGGTTTTGAATCAACATTACAAAATCCGGTTTTTTATATTGCTGAAACTACTGATTTTTTTGTTTGGGCAAGTAATGGAACAGATAGTTCCTCCCATTATGTTCAGGTAGTTGTTGAAGACATGCCCTTTTCTGAGGCAGGGATTGATGGTTCAATCTGTGAGAACAACACCTTTCAGGTAGTTGGAGATACAGCATATGATTGTTCATCATTTATCTGGACAACTTCCGGCGACGGGGTATTCAATGATCCAACTATTTTACATCCTTTATACACGGCAGGCGTGAATGATATTGTTAAGGGTTCAGCGGTGCTTTATCTCTCAGCTTTTCCTCTTGCTGTATGTGATGAGTCAGTTAAAGATTCATTAATCCTTGAGATTACGGGATCTCCATGGGTCAGTGCAGGCAACGATTTTTCAGTATGTTCAGGAAGCCCTGTCCAACTCAGTGCTACAGCCGGAAACAATGCCGGTATTCTTTGGATACGAACCGGGAGTGGAACTTCGGGAACTTTCAATAATCCTGCTATCCTTAATCCGCTGTATACTCTTAGTTCGTATGATCTGGCTGCCGGAACAGTCAGTTTTGTTATCACGGTTCAGCCACTTAATCCGTGTACTTCGCCTGCAAGTGATTCTGTTAGTATTATTGTAAAAAGGCCTCCTACAGCGCATGCAGGCAGCGGGGGAGCCATTTGTTCTTCCTCGGCTTTTCCTGTGCACGGATCGGCAACCAATTATAGTTCTTTCATATGGACAACCAATGGTGACGGATACTTTGAAAATCCAAATTCGCTAAGCACCCAATATTTCCCGGGAATTAATGATCGATCAGGAGGAATAAGACTGCTCAAACTTATAGCATACCCCAATAATCCCTGTCAAAATATTGCCCAGAGTACTCTGAGCCTGGTAATTATACCTGCCCCACAGGTAAATGGAGGTGCTGATCAGGAATATCTGGATCAAACACCTGTAAGTTTATCCGGAACAGGCTCCAATTATCTTTCCATTATGTGGCATAGTTCCGGAACCGGCAGTTTTTCAAACCCAACGCAATTATCCACCGTTTACCATATCAGTCAGGGAGACCTGGAAGAAGACACTATTCAGCTGATATTAACAGCCTATCCCACCAGCCCTTGTGTTTCACCTGCAAGGGATACTCTGTTATTACTCAACAGGGGCTTGGTGAATCTTGAGCAAGTGATGTCGATCCCAGCCGGTTGGAGTGGTATTTCATCTTTTGTAAAACCATATATTTCAGATATAGACCTGCTTTTCTCACCCTTATCAGAGAAACTGGTTATCCTGCAAAACAATGATGGAATTTACTGGCCTTCAGAGGGAATCAATACACTTGCCGTATGGTCTGAACAATCGGGTTATCAAATAAAACTCAATGAGCAGACTGACTTTGTCATACAGGGGATAAGGCTTGTAAACCGTGGATTAAATATTCCGGCAGGTTGGTCCTTTTTACCGGTCCTTTCAGAATGTCCGGTTGATATTTCAATAATGGCTGCCACTCATCCCGAAATTTATATGATCCGTGAAATTGCCGGTACAAGATTATACTGGCCCTCTCAGGATATCAATAGCCTGGTGGTTCTGGAACCTGGCAAATCATATATGATATTTACTACTTCATCTGTGATATTTACTTTTCCAGATTGCAATAAATAAACTGATTATCAACTTCATATCTCAATTACCTTAGATTACTCCATGAAAACTTTTTACTCTCTGTTGATATCTGCAATGTTCCTTTATTCCGCGGATATTTTTTCCATCTCTGCTTACCATTTTACGAGTTCATCACCACTTAGTGAAATATTCACCGGTACCGATGATACCACACAAAGTAAAGAAACCTACGGTTGGCCTCCTGATTGGGAAGTTCCGGCAAATACAGGCAATTTTGCCTACGCAAAAATAGAAGGCAGCGCCAATCCCAGAATTAATAATATTCCGCTTGAAAATGGAGATTTTATTGGTGTATTCTGGACAGATTCACAGGGGGTTCAACATTGTGGCGGAGCAGGAGAATGGAATACAGCCGGACTGCTTTTTCCGTTTTTCGGTGATGATCCCTATACACCGTACAAAGATGGGTTTTCCTATAATGAAGTCATTAAATTTAAGATATTTGACTGGTCGAACAACAAAGCCTACGATGTACCAACTTCCAATGTTCAGTACGGAACTTGTCAGGGTTGTAATACTTCGGGAAAATTTAACGGATTGGGTATACACAAAGTAATTAACATGTATCTTAATTATGTATTGGATGTATTGGCAGATGCTGCACCCGATGCACACTGTCTGTCAGGCTCCACACAATTGAGTTCAGTAGTGACAGGTGCCAGTGGCTTGGTTACCTATGCCTGGACCAGTACACCGGCAGGATTCAATTCAAATATACCTAACCCCGTAGTAAATCCCTCACAAACAACAAGATACAATATTACAGTAACTAATGGAAGCAATACATCAAGTCACTATGCCTATGTATACATTTATGGTTTACCGACTGTTGAAGCAGGTTCCTCCGGAACCATCTGTGCCAGTCAAACCTTTACAGTATCAGGGGATGGGGCAACCGATTACAGTACACTTCTCTGGACATCTTCAGGGGATGGAACTTTCAGTGATAATTCAGTATTACATCCGGTATATACTCCCGGACCTGTTGACAAAGTTACTCCGGCAGTAAAACTTTACCTGAGAGCATACGCTAAGAATCCCTGTCAGGGAAGTGTTATCGATTCAACTACTATAAATATAATTCCTACTGCAACGGTATCAGCCGGTGCGGATATGATGATATGCGCTACCTCAGCGGCCCAGCTCAATGCCACAGCAACCGGTTACTCTTCTGTATTGTGGACCCGTTCCGGTGGAGGTACACCAGGTACTTTTAACAATAATACAGTCTTAAACCCAATTTACACCCCCAGTACCTATGATCTTGTAATCGGATATACCAACCTGTTGGTAACCGTTCAGGCCTTATCGCCCTGTACAGCTCCTGCCAATGACATCATCATGGTTTCGTACCGGAAAAGTCCTACATGCAATGCAGGTACCGGTGGAACCATTTGTGCCTCTGGCAATTTTAATGTTAACGGAACTGCCAATAACGCAGGTTCAGTATTGTGGACCTCCTCAGGGGATGGTATTTTTGCAAATCCTGCTTCCAACAGCACCAGCTATACTCCTGGTACTGCCGACAAAACCGGAGGAACTATTGTATTGAGTTTCACAGCCAATCCGTTGCAGCCATGTGAAGTACCGGCGGTAAGTAATATTAATCTTACCATCAGACCATTACCTATGCCGAATGCGGGTAATGATACCACTATCTGTGAAAATTCCAACCTTATGCTGAACGGATCAGTACTGAATTATGCAACGTTTCAATGGTCGACCAGCGGCGATGGTGCTTTTTCCCAGGCCAACACATTATCACCGGTATATAATCCCGGTGCTGCAGATTTGAACAATGGATCGGTTACCATTACCCTGAAAGCATTTCCAATTAGTCCCTGCGTTGAAATGGTATCAGACGCCATGACACTCTCATTTCAAAAAAATCCTGTAATAAATGCAGGATCAGATCAGACAATATGTGGAAATCAACCGGCAATTTTATCAGGAACCGCATCTTACCAAAGCTCGGTTACCTGGAATACTTCCGGGGATGGTGTTTTTTCTTCTAATTCGAGCCTGAATACTCAATATTTACCTGGTTCACAAGATATTATAAATGGGATAGTGACCCTAACGCTTACAGCTTCTCCCACAAGTCCCTGTATAGCAAGTCCTTCGGATCAAATTACACTGAGCGTTGTTCCTGTACCAACAGCCAATGCCGGTACTGACAATTCATATTGCGGAACCAATCCGGTATCGCTTGTGGGCACTGCCTCGAGTTATTCATCGGTATTATGGATTACATCAGGTAATGGCGTTTTTTCACAGGCAAATGCTTTAATTACCGATTATATCCCCGGACAGGCAGATTTGAATTCCAGTTATGTTACCATCACGCTGACTGCGCATCCCGTCTCCCCATGTAATGCTCTGGTACAGGATCAATTGATTCTTACAAAGGTAGTTACAGCGCAGATCAATGCCGGTTCAAACACTTCCATCTGTGAAGGATTTACTTATCAAATCCAGGCAACAGCACAGAATTACGAATCACTTTTCTGGACAACATCCGGTACAGGTACATTCTCAGATCCGGCCACTGTAAATCCGGTGTATACTCCAAGTTTACAGGATATTAATGCAGGAAGCATTACACTTACGCTCAATGCCAATCAGAATTCTCCCTGTACCGGTATTGTAACCAGTTCTATGATCCTGAGTATTCAAAAAGCGCCGCTTGCCAATTCAGGACAGGATGTTACCCTGTGCAATACGCAGGCGGTTCAGTTAAATGGAACTGCCGCCAATTACAGTAGCATAAACTGGACTACTTCCGGTTCAGGCAGTTTTTCAAACAATAACCTGTTAAACCCTGTTTACACCCCATCTACCAGTGATCTCAATACCGGAACCGTGATATTAAGCCTGACAGCAAACCCTGTAAGCCCCTGCCAGGCGCCTTATACCGACCCGCTACTACTAACGCTCGTTAAATCCCCTGCCAACGTTTACGCAGGTTCCAACAAAAACACCTGTGAAACCAACCCGGTACATATAATTAATTCAAGTGCTATTAATTATGCAACACTACTTTGGACCACCTCAGGCACGGGTACCTTCAATAACAATACAGTACTCAAACCTGTTTACAGCCCAAGTATTGCCGATCTTAATTCCGGCTCAGTAGTTCTGACTCTCACGGTCTACCCCAATTCCCCATGTACAGCCACTGTTAGCAGTTCAATGACCGTTTCGCTGCAAAAAAGTCCAACGGTTAATGCCGGCAACCCTCAGACGGTTTGTGGAACCGCACCGGTACAACTCAGTGCATCGGCAATGAATTACGGGTCTGTTAGCTGGACGACCTCAGGTACAGGTACTTTTTCCGGTAACAACATTTTAAACCCAGTATATTCGCCAGGTGCTGCTGATCTGAATACCGGATCAGTTACCCTCACTATTACCGTTCAACCCTTAACCCCATGTACTTCACCAGCCACAGGCTCAGTGACGCTGACACTGGTTAACCCGGCATCGGTAAATGCCGGTAATAACTCAACCATCTGTGAAGGAAGTAATTTTACCACTATGGCTACTGCCCAGCACTACCTTTCAGTATTCTGGTCCACTTCCGGCACCGGGTCATTTACATCGCCCAATTCACTGGCAACGGATTACATTCCCTCGCAGGCAGATATAATTGCAGGCAGCGTTTCCCTTACAGTAAGTGCTAACCAAAATGCACCCTGCAGCGGAGTAATTTCCTCCTCAATGGTTCTTACCATCCAGAAGAAACCTGTGGTGAATGCCGGGACAGATAAATTATCCTGTGCCAATCAACCCGTTCAGTTGGCTGCTTCCGGAACTAATGTTTCCGGATACTCATGGTCATCATCAGGCAGCGGGGTATTCAGCAACAGGTTTATTTCCAATCCCTTATACACGCCGTCAGCATCGGATGTGGCCGCAGGATTCCTTACGCTGACCGTTACTGTCTCCCCTTTAAGCCCTTGTACGGCCCCCTCCACGGATGCTCTGGTATTGACCTTTCAAAATATTCCTCAGGTGAACGCAGGGGATGACAATACCTATTGCGGTACGGACCCTGTAAGTCTGAACGGGTCGGCTGCCTATTACTCATCAGTTCATTGGAGTTCGTCAGGTAACGGAGGTTTTTCCGATCCTGCTGCGCTCAGCACACAATACACTCCCGGGACTGACGACCTCAATGCAGCATCGGTTACGCTGACACTTACCGGTAATCCGGTGTCACCCTGTACTGCTCCTGTTCAGGATCAGCTGATTTTGACCAAGGTAGTTACAGCACAGATAAATGCCGGGGTAAATTCTGTAATCTGCGAAGGAAGTGAATTCCAGACTAATGCAACTGCTTCAAATTATGCGTCCATTTTCTGGACAACATCAGGAACGGGCATGTTTTCAAACAGTCTGATAATCAATCCAACCTATACCCCCAGCCCTGCTGATATCAATTCCGGAACTGTAACGCTCACACTTTCTGCCGAGCAAAACCCTCCCTGTTCGGGGATTGTTAGCCATTCAATCACCCTGTCAATTCAAAAAAATCCAACGGCCAATGCCGGCGCTGATATTTCCATATGCAATACCGGGCAGGTACAACTTACAGGAGCTGCTACCTCATCCGCAGGTATTAATTGGACGACATCCGGAACGGGCAGCTTTACGAACGTATCCCTTCTTAATTCAATTTACAATCCTTCGGTGGCAGACCTGAATGCCGGATCAGTAACCCTTACCCTCACGGCTACCGCTTTGAATCCCTGCACATTGCCGGTCTCTGATGCCCTGACACTCAGTCTGGTCAAATTACCAACAGCGTTCTCAGGTTCCAACGGAACCACCTGTGAGACCAATCCATTTACGATTGTTAACCCGGGTGCTTCGAATTTTTCTTCATTGTTATGGACATCCACTGGCAGTGGCTCCTTCAATGACAATACGGTGCTCAATCCGGTTTACCATCCCAGCGTGGCTGACGTAAATTCCGGATCAGTATCACTTACACTGACTTCCTTCCCAAACTCTCCCTGTACAGCCAGTGCAAGCCATTCAATGACACTTTCCTTCAGAAAAAATCCATCGGTTTCGGCTGGTAATAATCATTCGGTTTGTGGAACCGGAACCGTACAACTGAATGCCACTGCTCTGAATTACAGCACTATCCTATGGACAAGCAACGGATCAGGCACATTCTCTTTTAATAATGTTTTGAATCCGGTTTATACACCTGCCGCTTCAGATCTTAACAATGGTACGGTAACCCTGACCATCACGGTTCAGCCGATATCACCCTGCGCTGCTCCGGCAGTAAGCTCGCTGATACTGACACTTGTAAAACCGGCGGAAGTCACTGCCGGTAATAATTCAACCATCTGTGAAGGAGATAGTTTTACTACGGTGGCATCAGCTCAGAACTACCTATCCGTATATTGGTCTTCCTCCGGATCAGGCTCATTCACATCGCCCAATTTATTGGCAACAGATTACATACCCTCAGAGCAAGATATAGCTGCAGGCAACGTGACGCTTACCTTACATGCCATCCAAAATACACCTTGTACCGGCGTAGTTTTTTCGTCTATGGTTCTTTCCATCCAGAAAAAACCTTTGGTGAATGCCGGAACCGATATCGTTTCCTGTGCAATGAATCCAGTTCAAATGACGGCAACAACCAGCTACTCAGCCGGTGTGGAATGGTCAGCTTCAGGTACCGGAAGTTTCAACAATTCAAGCCTGCTCAATCCTGTATATACCCCATCCCAGGCAGACCTTAGCGCGGGACAGGTAACCCTGACCGTAACCGCATCCGCACTCAGTCCCTGTTCATTAACTGCCTCTGACAACATAATGATCAACTTCCAGAGGCTGCCGGCAGGTTCAGCCGGTGATGACAGGAATTACTGTTCCACCATTCCCGTTGAGCTAACCGGCACAGCCAACTATCATTCATCGGTAACCTGGAGTACTTCCGGAGATGGTGGCTTTTCCGCTCCGAATATCATAAATACTAATTATATCCCGGGACCCGGTGATTCAGGGGCAAATTCTGTAATTATCTCCATCACTGTTTACCCGGTGGCACCTTGTACAGTACCTGCTGTTGATAATATGATACTTACCAGAATACCGGAACCAGAGGTAAATTCGGGAGGTCCGGCTACGATCTGTGAAAACGGAACATACCAGACAACCGCCACCGCCTCAAATTACCATTCACTCACATGGAACACAAGCGGTACAGGGATTTTTTCGGATTCAAACATTCTTGACCCTGTTTATATACCAAGCGCCGGTGATATCAACACAGGAACTGTAACGCTCACTTTATCCGCAGTTCCCAATGCTCCGTGTAATGCTGTTATTAGTAGTTCCATGGTCCTGAGTATACAGCGAAATCCGGTTTGCGATGCAGGTCCCGGACAAACCAGCTGCAACCTTTCCCCTGTAACACTCACCGGCACTGCTTCACATTACAGTGTAGTCAACTGGACTTCTGCCGGAACCGGTACATTCTCGGATGCAACCTTACTGAATACTACACACACACCCTCCGAAACCGACCTGAACTCCGGTCAGGTAATGCTTACTCTGACGGTTAATGCATTAACACCCTGTACGGCTCCATACAGTGATTATCTGGTAATTACCCTGGTGAAACCACCGGTGGCTGAAGCCGGGCCTGACCAAAGTATCTGCCAGGATGAAAGCCTGTTTATTTCCACCTCATGGGCAGCCTACTATTCCTCATTACTCTGGACCACCAATGGGGATGGGAGTTTCGATGATATTTCAGTTTTAACCCCGGTTTATACCCCAGGACCCGGTGATATTCTTTCCGGAAATATTTTACTCACAATTACTGCTTTTCCGGAAGCTCCCTGTGAAGCCAGTATCAGCAGTGAGATGCTCCTCAGCATAATCCTGAATCCTTCTGTGGACGCAGGCAATGACCTGGTGTCCTGTGCGGCAAGTCCGGTTCAGCTGACAGCTTCTTCCCTCAATTCATCCGGTTTTCTATGGACAACTTCCGGTACCGGCACTTTTAGTAATTCTAATATCCTGAATCCTGTCTATTATCCTTCACCCGAAGATGAAGTTGCAGGATCAGCCATTCTGACCATTACCGCGAATCCGGTTAGTCCATGTACATCTCCCGAAACAGATAACATTACCGTGACCTTTCAGAGGCAGGCTGCTGCAGATGCAGGCACTGATTCTGAAATCTGTGCAGGAAGCAGCATACCATTAAATGCTACAGCCACTGACTATCAATTATTAAACTGGACTACATCCGGTGACGGAACATTCAGTAATCCTGCCATCAAAAATCCGGTTTACACGCCGGGACCAAACGATATTGCCACTAAAACAGTTACCCTTACTCTCAGCGCAACTCAAATTTCACCATGTACCGGAACTATCTCCGATAACATGCAGCTGACCATTCATCATAATCCTGAAGCAGATGCAGGCATTGACCAGGTAATCTGTGGAACCAATCAGGTATTTCTCTCCGGTAATGCAACCTCCTTTTCATCGCTTAGCTGGACTTCAAGCGGCACAGGTTCATTTAATAGCAATGCTGTTTTAAATCCTGTATATACGGCCAGTACGGATGATTTGGCCAATGGTGTGGTATTTTCACTGAATGTTTATCCATTAAGCCCTTGTACCTTAACCGCCACTGATCAGATTGGAGTTAACTTCCAGGAAGGTGCCAGCGTTAATGCCGGTGACGATATGACTATCTGTGAAAATCAGACGATTTCAATTACCGATGCAGTGGTCTCAAACCAATTGTCTGTGTTATGGACCACCAGCGGCGATGGCGGATTCAATGATCCTTCGCTTATTCATCCGGAATATACACCCGGCAATTCCGATATCCAGACAGGTCAGGTTACACTAAGCCTCATTGTGAGTCAGTTTGCCCCTTGTACGGGTACCCTTACCGATTACAAACTACTCACCATTATCAGAAATCCGGAAGTAAGTGCAGGCTCTGATCTTAATACTTGTGATCTCACACCGGTTCATCCGGTTGCTGATGTATCATTTGTTTCAGGTATGGAATGGACAACCGGCGGATCAGGCAGTTTTTCAAATTCTGCAGTTCCAAATCCCACCTATTTTCCTTCTTCGCAGGATCTATTAGCCGGATCGATTACTCTAACCCTTACTGTTTATCCGGTTTCGCCGTGTATTTCGACGGCATCTGATACTATAACGCTCCATCTTATAACTTCACCGACGGCCAGTGCAGGGGCAGATATTTCCATTTGTGAAGGAACTCAGGTCATCCTGAACGAAGCATCAGCGTCCAATTATCAGATGCTTATCTGGGCAACTGATGGTGATGGTACGTTTGATCATCCGGGATGGCTCAATCCGGCGTATACTCCTGGCATTCAGGATATTGAAAATGGCATGGTTACCCTCACGTTGACCGCTTTTCCGGAAGCCCCCTGCCTTTCCCATGCAGTCAGCTCATTAAACCTGACCATCATAAAGAATCCTTTGGCAGATGCAGGTAGTGATTTTGTTTCCTGCTCCACGGACCCGGTTCAGTTAAATGGTACTGTGATGAATTTTGCATCGGTTACCTGGACCTCTTCCGGTTCCGGTAGCTTTAATGATGCAACCCTGATAAATCCCATTTATTACCCCAGCCAGGAAGATCTTAATACGGGAATCCTGTCATTCACGCTGTCCGCAAGTCCGGTAAGTCCCTGTACTGCGCCTTTTGAAGACATCGTTGCGGTGCAGTTGCAAAACCTTCCTTCAGGCTCAGCGGGCGATGATAACTCCTATTGTTCGGATAATCCGGTTATTCTTTCAGGTACTGCCCAAAACTACTCTTCCATTTTATGGGCCACATCAGGTGATGGCTCTTTTAACCCGGTTAACTCACTATCAACGATATACACACCCGGAGCAGATGATATTAATTCAAATTCGGTGGTGATTACACTAACTATTTTCCCGAAGGCCCCCTGTTCAGCTCCATTTTCTGATCAATTGGTCATGAGCCGGATTATAACCGCTCAGGTAAATGCGGGAAGCAATTCGATGAGTTGTGCCGGCAACAGTTTCCAGACTGAGGCATCTGCTTCTGGATATTCCTCTCTGTTCTGGAGCACTTCAGGAACGGGAACTTTTTCCGATGTCAATATGGTTACTCCTGTATATTACCCGAGTGCCCAGGATCTTTCCGCCGGATCAGTAACCCTGACCTTGTCTGTTATTCAGAACGCACCTTGTACCGGCATTGTTACGAGTTCAATGAACCTTGGTTTCCAGCATCCTCCTCAAGGTACGGCAGGTGCTGACAGGGTTGTCTGTGGTATTGAAACGGTGCTGTTAACCGGAACTGCCGGTAATTACAGTGGAATAAACTGGTCGACCTCCGGAAGCGGAACATTTTCTGACGACACCTCACTTTCGGCTTTCTATAATCCTTCACAGGATGACCTGGCATCCGGAACAATAGTTATTTCTCTGACGGTGTTTCCACTTGCTCCGTGTAGTTCTCCAATTTCCGATGATCTCATGATTTCTCTGGTACCCCCGCCTTATGCCGGCGCTGGCCCTCCGAGAACCATTTGCGAAGATCAATCCCTGCATATTGCCGCTTCCACGGCAGCTCATTTTAGCTCGGTATCATGGACCACATCGGGAACCGGAACCTTTGACAATCCTGCCATATTAAGACCTTATTATTTCCCGGGTCCGGAGGATATTGCCGCGGGTCTTGTTACTCTTACCCTGACTGCCTATCCACTGGCGCCCTGTCTGGAGCCTTCCGGCAGTTCCATGACGCTCTCCTTTTCATTTAACCCACAGATAGAAGCAGGCCCGGATATTTCTTCCTGCGAAACAGAACCCATTGAACTTGCTGCAGCAGCGCTTAATACCAGTTCAATTTCCTGGACTTCCTCGGGAAGCGGCACTTTCAATGATCCCAAAATCCTGAATCCGGTTTATACACCCTCCCCGGCTGATGTTGAAAATGGAACGGTTGAACTGACAATTACAGCAATGCCTCAGGGCTTTTGTACAATTTCTGCCACCGACCAGCTCTTCGTCACCCTGCAAAAACCGGCATATGTGAATGCCGGAACGGATGCTGTCATTTGCACCGGAAGCAGTCTCCAGCTTAATGGAAGTGCAACAGATGCCGGTTCTGTTTCCTGGAGTACATCAGGTGATGGCACTTTTATCAATCCAAACCAGTTGGATGCAGTTTATAATCCTGGTCCCGCAGATCTACAAAACCATTCGGCGGTATTGACCTTGCAGGCTGATAATACCAGTCCATGTACAGGTTCTATTTCAGACTATATTGTAATTACCATACACGATAATCCAACGGTTGAGGCCGGAATTGACCAGAATTTCTGCGGAGTTCTGCCCGTTCAGCTGAATGCAGCCGCTACCAGCTATTCATCGGTTTTATGGACCACATCCGGTGATGGGACTTTTACCAATACTGAAGATATTTTCACTACTTACATCCCGGGTGCGCAGGATGTTCTGGGTGGGCTGATCAAATGTACCCTCTTTGTTTACCCATTGACACCCTGTAGTATCATGGCTGTTGATTCACTATTCCTTCAGCTCAGCAATCCGGCATTGGTTAACGCCGGAGATGATGTTGTGATCTGCGCCGGAACTGAAACTCAGCTTAGCGGCCAGGTTTCCAACTCAACCCAATACTTTTGGAGCACTTCCGGAACGGGTACCTTTACCAACAACCAGTCACTTACAAGCCAGTATATCCCGGGTAGTGAAGATATAACCAATGGATCTGTAACACTGACACTGACCGCTGCTTCTATCCTGCCCTGTATTGGCAGTGTAACCGATGATCTTGTAGTAACCATAAAGCAGCAACCGGTATCCAATGCCGGCCCCGATGAATACTTCTGTAACAATTCTCCGGTTACCCTGAACGGCTATGCCAATCATTATTCCACGGTGATGTGGACCACATCCGGAAATGGTATTTTCTCAAACCCGTACATCCTGAACCCGGTTTATACTCCAGGAACCGTTGATATCAGCAGCGGAAATGTAAACTTAACCCTGACCGTCAACGGGATATCCCCCTGCACCATGAGTGCCACAGATGTGGTCAAACTTAGCTCACCCCCTGCAACAACTGTGAATGCCGGCCCCAATGCCACCATTTGTCAGACCGCCGAATTTTATCAGCTAAACGGAACAGCATCCAATTATTCATCACTCGCATGGTCATCCTCCGGAGACGGATATTTTTCAGATCCTGCCATCCTTAATCCCAGATATTATCTGGGTCCGAACGATCGTGCTGGCGGAAGTAAAACACTGAGACTCAATGCCAGCCGGTTAGCGCCCTGCACAGGTTCTGTTCAGGGACAATTAACCCTGACCGTCAGAAAGACACCTGTTATTACCTTAGGTCCCGACAGAACTTCATGTACTTCCGATACGCTGCACCTGAAAGCTACAAGAGCTGATAATCAGTCATTCCCGGGAGCTATTTCATGGACCACCACGGGCACCGGAACCTTTTCAGGGATCACCTCGACATCCAATACCCTTTCAGCCATCTATACCCCTTCCATGAATGATCTCACAAACGGTATGGTGAGTATTACGGTTGGAATAAACTATACCGGAACCTGCCCGGGTTTCCATTCCGACCAAATGATCCTGTATTTCCCTTCCGACATCAGTATTGTAGCCAATCCACAGAATATAACCGTTACCGAAGGTCAGACTGCTGCGTTTACGGTTTCCGCCCAGGCTAATACCAGCATCGGTTACCAATGGTTTGGACCTCAGGGATTAATATCCGGCGCACATGAACCTGCTTTAATACTGGATAATATTTCAGAGGCTGATAGCGGATCATACTATTGCCAGTTGAGTAATGCATGTCAGGTGGCGTATTCTGATCCTGCTTACCTTTTTGTCGCCATTCAGCAGATTCTTGAGATGCCTCAGGGATGGAGCGGAATATCCACTTTTGTTAAACCCGTTGGTCCTTCTTTGGAAAACATGTTTGCGACTGTGAGCAATGATCTCATTATTCTACAAAATAACTCAGGAGTTTACTGGCCGGAACAGGGCATCAATACCCTACAGAACTGGTCGGAAATTTCGGGTTACCAGATCAAACTCAGCCAGAGCAGGGAACTGACCGTTTCAGGACTTCGCACCATGAACCGGACCATTTCTTTGAATGAAGGCTGGAACTACATTCCTGTGATTTCCGCCTGTCCGGTAAATACTGAACTGCTTTTTGGAGATGAACCCCGGGTGGTTATTGTTAAAGAAATTGCCGGTTCAAAGGTGTACTGGCCTGAGCTCGGCATCAATACGCTTAATGAACTGCTTCCGGGAAAAGCATATATGCTCTATGCTTCATCAGATATCAGTATTACCTATCCGGACTGCACTTCAAAGTCCGCCTGGATTAATCATGAAATAGATGCTATAACCGATTCACCCTGGAGTCAGCCCGACAAAACACCTTTCTCACACATCATTGGATTCACACCGGAAGCCATGAAAAACCTGCAAACCGGAGATATCATTGCCGTCTTTAACAATTCAGGCATCAGCTGCGGACAGATGATGGCAGGCTCACCCGAAACCTTGGTACTCACCGCTTTCGGAAATGATCAGTTTACAACAGATAACAGGTTGTTTAATCCGGATGAAAACATGCATTTCAGGTTATTCAGGCCAAATTCAGCCGAATTTTTTGATCTGACTCTTTCCTTTGATGGTAACCGGGCTTCTACTGACCGTTTTACCATCCATGGTATGTCATTGGTAAACGGTGTAACTATGAATCCTACAGGCATCTATAAATCTGAAATACAGATGCTTACTTTATATCCTAACCCAGCACAGGGGAAGGTAGTGCTACAACTCAACCAGCCTGAAGTAATACAAAATATTATACTTACTGATTCCAGAGGAATTACCCTGATTAATTCAAAGGCTAACGGAGCCAACCCTGAAAAAAGTACGGAACTTGACCTGACAGAATTGAAAAAAGGGGTTTATTTTATCAGTCTCTTCACGGATAAGTCAGGTTTTAAAAGAAAACTGATTATTCATTAAAATCAAATGTTTTAATCGATTTTCCGTTTTAGTCCTGATTCTTAAAAAAACGTATGCTCCGAACTGGATTTTTTCTGATTTGGTTTATGTTGCCGGCAATTACTTTTGCCCAATGGGATCCGCCGGCACGTATAGAGTTTAATGCTGCTGACAAGGCATTTGATGTCATTAAGGCGAATAACAGGAACTTGTTGGTTATTTCGGCTCCTGAAAAGGACAACGGCCAGTCCAGAAAAAAATGGACATTTACAACCGTTGGTCCTGATTTACAGCCCATCTGGGAAACCAAGGCGGAAATATTGAGCGATCATACTTTTCAGGCATCAGAAACAGTCGACCAGGTTACCTGTCTTATGTTTACTACGTATTCCAAAAGAAGATATTCCGGGCCGGATTATCAATTGGTGATACTCAATCATGGTGATAAAACCATAAAAACCATTAATGGCAAAAGCGATCAGAAAGCCTCCTTTGTTGCCTTTGATGTTATTCACCCTTTTGTGATCGGAGCCTTTAATCAAAAAAACAAAAGCGGATCCGTGTTTATCTATAACTCTGATAGCGAAGAAGTAAAAACCATAACCATCTCTCCCGGAAACGACCATCAGATATTGGATCTTAAAGTGGACCGTTCTGCCCGTCAATTCATTATTGCCTTTAACTCCGCCGTTTCAAAAAGGAAAGATAACCTGGCTTTTCAGTCATTTGACCTCGATGGTTCCCTGGTATTGAACAGCCCGGTGCAGCTTCCCGACGAAAGTCTGAGGATTATTAATGCCTATCTGGCTGTCCCGGAATCCGGAAAATGGATACTGAACGGGGTTTTCAGCAAAAATAGCGACCGGGTAGACGGAACCGAGGCTAATGAAGAAATTCTTGCCAACGGAGTCTGTCAGATAAGGTTTATTAATGGTACTCAGGAGGTGGCAAAATTTTACAATTTTATTGATTTCCAGAATATTGAAGAAATATTCAACAGGCAGGATGGAGCAAGTGTTTACAAAAAGATGGAAAAGGAAAAGAAGAAAGACGCTGATGCCGATTTGAAATTCAGTATCATTTTATTGCCTCCCATACAAAACGGAGATAACTACATATTTTTGCTGGAAACCTATTCTACTGAATACCAGGTAATCAACCGCTATAGTTACGACTTTTACGGAAGGGTTTATCCACAGTCATATTCTGTATTTGACGGATACCGCTACTTCAATGCATTTTCAGGAGAATTTGATATTAACGGAAGTTTACTTTGGACCCATGGAATTGATTTAAAGGATATAAAAAATTTCGACCTGACTCGACATGTTGAATTATACAAATCTGGTAATGAAGTGGTTATGGCATATTCTTCGGATGGAAAAATTGCATCGAGAGTTATCAGTCAGTACGCTGAAACCGGACCCTTTGAACGTGCCCGTATAGATTTAAAATATCAGGGAGATCAGCTGGTAAATGATACCCGGAGTCAGATCCGTCATTGGCATGATCATTATTTTTATGCAAGCGGATACCAAACGGTCAGAAATTCATCCTTAAAAACGATGACACGTAAAGTATTTTATATCAACAAATTATCATTCGAAACTAATTAGAACTTCCGCCTGATTCCTTTTCTTTCTTTTTCAGGGCTGCCCATTCTCTGAAAAATTCATCAAACTGATCTGAAAGAATTTTTTTGGCAATAATGGATTTGTTCTCATCAAGAATATAGATAAGAGGGGTAGTCAAAGCATCATACATCTTTTTAACATTAGCTGTTTTACCAATCGCAGCATTTACAGCAATCCATGGAATTTCATTCTTTCTGAGATATTTCTTCATCTTCTCAAGATCAGGATCAGAGCAAACTGAAAATATCTCAAAATCAATGGAATCCTTTTTCTGTGCATAATAGGCTTTCAATTTGGGAAGTTCTTCCCTGCAATGCCCGCAATCAGGATCCCAGAAATAGAGTACCGTAAATTTATTCGGGATGCGATACAGATCATATAATTTTCCTGCGGTATCTGCCAGGACGATGGGTGGTGCAGCATTTCCAATCAACACGGCTCTAAGGGAATTGGCTCTGTCAATGAGCTGCGACGTTACTTTCGCATCATACCAGTTTACCAATCCTGTTGAAAAGTAATTATCTATGATATGTACAAAAACTTTATCGTATCCCATTATATTGGAAGATTCATATTTGTAAGTGAGTTTCCAGATCAGAAATTTGAATACTGGTCCGGATTTACCGGTCATTCCCAGCATGTAATCTATGGCAGCGCAAATTGAATCCGGAGATGGTACAATCATCTTATCCAGGAAACTCTCTACTCTGGTGTAGAAAAAGGGTGTATTGAGCAATCTTTCATCTTTAAAGCTCAGGTTATCAAAATAGTGTTCCTTCATATACCTGTATGCCCGGCGATCTCTGTCAGGTAATTTCGATTTCACCAGCGAATCAGGCAACAACACCTCCTGAGAGGCTTTTAGAAAAACCGAGAAGAAGCTTCCCTGATGCTTCCGGATCATTTCTTCCTCCGTTTTACGAACCAGAGAATCAAGATCCTTCATTTTATTTCTCAACATTTCGAGTGAATCTGCATTATCCTTGTGTTCATTAAACTGTTCCGTGATTTCTTTCTTTAATTGTTGCTTGTTCCCAAGCTCCTTATAATATTCAAAAAAAGTTGCAAGCTCTTCATTTCCGGTGACTTTTGCCAATGCTGAATAATTGGCACTGTCGGCAGAAATTTCAAATACCTGATCGGATGTCATTAAAAAGTCCATCAACCTTCTTCTGGATTGGTCAACAAACATATAAAGTCCTTGTGGATAAAGAGAATCGGCAGTAAATATATACCGGTTCTTTTTTTTAAACGCTGTATCTACCATATACGTTTTTTCACCATAATACTTGGCCAGATATAACAGGGAGTCCATTTTCCCATCAATAATCACCCTGATTTCAGGTTTGATGGTCTGACCGGAAGCCAGTGTGCACACCATCAGGATGACTGAAATAATAGCAAATTTTTTTAGCATAGAATCCAACTGAATTTTCCTGAAAACGGTTAAAAGTATTTTTTACGTGTAATCAGCTGCGAAAATATCAAATTCTTCCTTTTCTATATCTTCTATCAGTTAGTGGAATAGTTGTCATTATTGTTAATTTTGCCGGTTCAAAAACATTGTCTATGAAGATTATCCTCATTTGGTTTTGCTTATTATCAGGTATTTGTACATATTCTCAGGAGGTAAATAAAAAGATTATTGATCCCAACAGCAATAAGGAGATCATTTTGGGTCATGCAACCTTTGACGGATTAAAAGCCTCCGATTTGTTTGGCCATGTCTTTACCAAAGAATATACTGAATATCAAACAGACAAATCAGATATTGAACGTTTTTCCAAAGCACTGAAAAAGACCCGGATTAAGATTGTGATGGCCACCTGGTGTGGCGACAGTAAAGAGCAGGTTCCCAGATTTTATAAAATACTTGAAGCTGCAGGCTATAACACAAAAAAAACGGAAATCATCTGTGTGGACCGTAAAAAAAATGCAGGTAATATTGATATTTCGGAGTTAGATATTAAACTCGTGCCTACTTTTATTTTGTATAAAAAAGGAAAGGAAATCGGCCGGATCATTGAAACACCCGTTGAAACCCTTGAAAAAGATCTGTCAAAAATATTAAACACCTTATAAAGAGAGTATTATAACTGATGAAAGTTTTTAAAACCCGGGCAGAAGTATCAGGATTCATGGCTACTATGCTGTCCAATGGTCGAACCACTGGTTTTGTACCTACGATGGGCGCCCTGCACCAGGGGCATATCTCCCTGGTACAAAAAGCCCGGCAGGAGAATGATATGGTTACTGCCAGTATTTTTGTAAATCCCATACAGTTTAATAATCCGGACGATTTGAAAAAATACCCCCGGCTGATAGAGCAGGATTTGGAAATGCTTCGCAGTGCCGGTTGTGATATGGTGTTAGTACCAGAGGTAGAAGAAATGTACCCGGAACCGGCCACCGAGAAATATGACTTCGGGTATCTGGAAACAATCATGGAAGGAGCCTTCAGACCCGGTCATTTTAATGGTGTTGCTGTGGTTGTGAAGCGGTTGTTCGATATTTTCCGGCCTACCCGGGCCTATTTTGGAGAAAAAGATTTGCAGCAACTCAGAGTCATTCAGCAATTGGTGGAACAAATCCGCTCGGATGTCGAGATTATCCCATGCAGAATTGTCAGAGAACCTGATGGCTTGGCCATGAGTTCCAGAAACCTGAGATTGCCGGCCCACCTAAGAGCAAAAGCGTCGTTCATATATATTACCCTAAAAGAGGCAAAGCTTTTATCCGGGAAAGTATCTCCAAAGTTGCTGGAAGGATATGTTAACAGCCAGTTTCAAAAAGATCCTGATTTCCGGCTTGAATATTTTTCAGTAGTCGATTATTTCACGCTGAAGGAATTAAATAACTGGGCTGAATCTTATTTACCAGCCGGATGTATTGCTGCATATTTAGGGGATATAAGACTGATTGACAATATGTTATTATTAAACAAAGACTAAGTGGTAAAAACAACATTCAGATACTTTAAAATTGTTTTCTTTTTAGGAATCGGGGTTTTCTTTATTTGGTTATTCCTGCATAATTTAACTCCGTCAGAAAAGAGTGAGATCATACAGTCATTTGCTGAAGCTAACTATATTTGGGTGTTGTTTTCGATATTTTTCGGATTGATTGCCCATATACTTCGGGCACTGCGCTGGAACCTGATGCTGGCGCCCATGAAATACCACCCCAGGCTTCTGAACACTTTTTCAGCGGTTATGATTGGCTACATGGCCAATCTGGCGCTTCCAAGGCTGGGTGAAATCACACGCTGCGGAGTGTTGAACCGGTACGAAAAAATTCCCATCAATAAATCAATAGGTACCGTAATAGCGGAAAGATCAGTAGACCTCATCATGTTTTTCATCCTGTTTTTTCTCACCATTTTTGTTTTTGTAACTAAAATGCAGGGTTATTATGAACAAAAATTCATGGGGCCCATGGAAGACAAATTCTCGCTTTCAGGAAAAATGGGGCTGTATGGACTGGTGACTGTATTTATTGTTCTACTCATAGTAACTTTATTAATTATTTACAGAAAAAAACTTATCAAAATCAAGCTTTACGCAAAAGCAGAGGAGCTGGCAGTGGGATTATGGCATGGACTCAAATCCATCGCATTTATCCCAAAACCCGGCCTCTTCATTTTTTATTCGGTTCTCATCTGGGTGATGTACTACTTTATGACCTATTTCTGTTTTTTGTGTTTCATTGAAACTGAACACCTTGGATTTGGAGCAGGAATGGCAGTACTGATGTTTGGCACGATCGGGATTATGCTGGTTCAGGGAGGTATAGGCATTTACCCGGCTATTGTAGCTGAAACCCTTATTGTTTATGGCATCGCCAATACAACCGGCTATGCACTCGGCTGGCTCACCTGGTCAGCACAAACCTTATTGATCATTATTTTCGGAAGTCTCTCTTTTTTAATGTTACCTTTTATTAATTCAAAGAAACATGGATAAACTGGAAGTTATCAAATCAAAAATCCTGTCAAGTGAATCATTGCCTGCAAAGCTTGCCTACTGGAGGTTTCACAGCCAAAAGATCGTTTTCACCAACGGATGCTTCGATCTTTTGCATGCCGGCCACATTGACTACCTGGCCAAAGCAGCCGGTATGGGTGATCAACTCATTATCGGACTGAACTCCGACAATTCAGTGAAGCGACTCAAAGGCAATGAGAGGCCGGTTATGGATGAATACTCGCGTTCTATGTTGCTGGCATCACTGGAGACAGTATCGGCTGTGGTTATTTTTGAGGAAGACACCCCCTATGAACTGATTAAAATGGTGAATCCGGATGTATTGGTAAAAGCCTCCGATTATAATCCTGAAGATATTGTGGGTTATGATGTAGTGACCTCAAAAGGTGGAGAAGTGGTGACCGTGGAACTGCTGCCCGGATATTCAACTACCGGTATCATTCAAAAAATAAAAGGGTAAGCTTTGGCAAAAACTAAAACCACATTCTATTGCCAGCATTGCGGAGCCCAGTCTCCAAAATGGATAGGTCGCTGTCCGTCATGCGGGGAGTGGAACTCCTTTGTGGAAGAATTAATATCCTCCGGAAAGGATTCCGGACGAAACCTTTCCGGCCTGGCTGCAGTTAACAAAAAACCTGTTCCACTGAGTGAAGTTTCGGTCGATTTACATAACCGGATTGATTCCGGTGATCAGGAATTCAACCGTACACTTGGCGGAGGAATCGTTTCCGGATCAATTATTTTGTTAGGAGGAGAACCGGGTATCGGGAAGTCTACCTTATTGTTGCAACTGGCGCTTAAACTGCATCATCTCAAGGTATTGTATGTTTCCGGTGAAGAAAGTGAACAACAGATAAAGCTTCGCGCCGACCGGCTGGGTCTGAACAACCCGGATTGCTTTATCCTTGCTGAGACAGATATAGACTATATTTTTGCCGGAATTAAAGAGATCCGGCCTGACCTGGTGATCATTGATTCGATCCAGACTCTTTTCAGTCAGGCGATTGAATCCACCGCAGGAAGTATTTCCCAGATCAGGGAAACCGCCGGACAACTTCAGAAGCTGGCTAAAACCACCGGCATCCCGGTTTTTCTGATCGGTCATATTACCAAGGACGGTTCCATTGCAGGCCCAAAGGTACTTGAACATATGGTGGATACTGTGCTTCAGTTTGAAGGCGACAGAAATTACGACTACCGTATACTCAGGGCCATTAAAAACCGGTTTGGATCTACATCCGAATTAGGGATTTATGAAATGAAAAACTCAGGACTGCAGGAAGTAGCCAATCCATCAGAATTATTGCTGGCTCACCGTAATGAACTGCTGAGCGGTGTAGCCATTGCATCGACTCTCGAAGGTATGCGTCCGATGCTGATTGAAATACAGGCTCTGGTAAGCTCCGCAGTGTATGGAGTACCTCAACGTTCTACTACAGGCTTTGATACCCGGAGGCTCAATATGCTGCTGGCAGTGTTGGAAAAACGCTGTGGATTCAGATTGAGTTCCAAAGATGTCTTCCTCAATATTACAGGAGGTATTCGTATCGATGATCCTGCCACCGATATGGCTGTAGTGACAGCAGTGCTTTCTTCCAACAATGATATCGCCATTGATGGAAATGTATGTTTTGCCGGAGAAGTAGGACTGTCCGGAGAAATCAGACCGGTAAGGAGGATCGAAAGCCGGATCAGTGAAGCTGAACGGCTGGGATTTACAAAAATATTTGTATCAGGACATAATTTCAAAAGTATCGACAAAAAAAAGAAAAGCATTGAAATAATCTCCGTAAACCGGGTTGAAAAATTATTCAGCGAATTATTCGGGTAAATAACCCATCCCTTAAGGAATCAGAATTTAATTTTAACATGAAAAAAGCCGATTTCGTTTTTGGTCTTTTGTTTACAGCATTGTTCGCTCCTTTCTTTTTGTCTCAGGAGGTCTTTGACTTTTACTCGTATTTCAATGCTACCTGTCCCTTTCTGATCAGCTTTGTAAAATTTGCGGTATTGGCTACTTTAGGTGAAGTGATTGGATTACGAATCCGCAAAGGGGTTTATTACCAGCATGGATTCGGAATTTTCCCCAGGGCTTTGGTATGGGGGATACTTGGGATTTCAATCAAAGCGGCGTTTGTTATTTTCGGAGAAGGAGGCCCACAGATCCTGGCAATTCTGGGTTTCCGTTTCGACACCCCCTACCCTTCACATATTTTAAACCTCGAATTTTTAGAAAATCCCACCTGGCTCCATTTTTTCTCCGCTTTTAGTGTATCCCTTACGCTTAATCTTTTCTTTGCACCGGTTTTTATGACCGTACATAAAATCACCGACGAGCACATCCATCGTACCGGCGGAAACCTGAAAAGATTTTTCACAGTTCCGGATACTGTAAACATCATCACCCAATTAAACTGGAAAGTTCACTGGAATTTCGTTTTAAAGAAAACCATTCCACTTTTCTGGATACCCGCACAAACCATTAATTTTTTGCTTCCCGGCGAAATCAGGATTCTTGTGGCAGCCATACTGGGTATCGTGTTGGGGATAATTCTTTCTGTTGCCAGCCTGAAGGAAAATTAATGACCCTTTTGTACGTGATGAAACTGAACACCAACGCTTAAAGGCATATATCGTCCGAAAACCTATAAAATGGATAGGAGACATGGTTAACCAAAAATAACCAAATTGTCAAACTGCCGTTTCACTAAGCTTCAACCCGTTACAGATCATCCTTAATGCAGACACCGCATCAGCACTTCAACAGTTTGCATCATCGCAGCATCGCAGCATCGCATCATCGCATCATCATTTCAGCTCCTTGGCCCATTACTCCGTAACCACCCTCACCCCCTCTGAGTGAGCGCTGAACTCAGGTGCATACAGGCACTGGATCTGGGTGATCCCATTGGAAAAATGACCCTTCTGTGAAGCAATCAGTGTGTACTCAAACACGAAGGTTCCCTTTGGCAAATAATCGAAAAAGAAATGGGTGGCAGCATCGCGGGTCGATTCATAATAACCAAGGCCATCCTGATACCTGTAACCCGAAATTACATTTACCGGCTCGAATCCTGATGCACGCATGTCCTTCATATGAACGAACTCGAGTTCCCTGTCAACCCTGAGCTCAATCCTCACCCGGATCTGATCACCAATGGCTACTGTAGTTTCATCTTTAACCGGCTCAAGTACTTGTCCATTTTTACCATTTCTCACCACAAATAATTGTTTATCAAGCATTAAAGGCATTCCCTGTTTCTGAACCTTGTCGAGATTTTCGAAATATTGCCAGTACAATGCACCCCATGACGGACCGGTACCCGTTCCTTTTATTTCTACCCTGGCCATTGATCCCGTGACTTCTGATCCTGACCAGTTTACTTTATAGTAGCCGGTACCTGCCTCAGGACGGGACTCCTCTCTTTTGGGATCAACTTTAGTATCTCCAATTACTACTTCGGCCAGACTTGTATTCTCAAGCAGGTTGTCGCCTCTTCCTAAAAGTGCATAAACAGCCTCTACTGTTGAGCGGTCATTCCCCCAATCCTGGGTTTGCTTTTGCTTCAGGAGCCACAGCTTCATCATTTCCACCGACCGGTTATCTGCTGCAATATCTTCAAATGCCTCGAGCAACTGGCACTGGGTCTCTAGATCCGTCTGATACCAGTAATATCCAGTTTCATTACGCCAATACATCCCCATTTCTTCATTGGTAAGGGATTTTTCTTTCAGGGATTTAAGAATAGCATTGGCTGTTGCCATTTCCCCTCCTCTGTACAAAGCCAAAGCAATCATTCCCTGAAGATAATTATTTTGTTTCAGCCAGTATTTCTTCGATTGACCGAAATAGTAATCATAAGCCTGCTGAGCCTTGGGGTCCACCTTTACTTCCCTGAAAAAGCTCCGGGCATATAAATACTGAATCTGCGCAGCTGAAAGATGGTTCTCATCCAACTTACCGGAGAAGTATTTTTTCAGGTTATTGTAATCTTCAAGTAACACAATATCAAGATATTGTAAAGCCTTTACCGACATATCGCTGATGGCCCTTTCGCTTCCCTCAGGGATCATTCCCCTTTGCTTCATTCGTCCGAAACCAGTTAGTATCAATTGTGTAATATACCGGCTTTCCCTCATGCCCTCCATCCAGACAAATCCACCGTTGGATGTCTGATTTTCTGATAGTTTCTTAAGCAGCGTTTTAAGTTGGTTTTGGAGGGTGTTCTGATCAAAAAGTGTAACTAATCTTTGCTTACGTTCTGTTTCATTGTGGGCCTCAGTTATCCAGGGAGTTTCTTCCAGAGCTACCGATTTCAGATCCTGGTTTTTTTCAAGACCGGAAATCAATCCTGTTCCGGCTTCTTTGGATGTATTCAGCTTCCAGCTTTCAATTACATTTTTTATCCTGGGATCTGAATTCAATAAAAAGGAAGCTACTGAATTCACATAAAAACGGGAAAAGATATGGTCGGTACCGGGATAAGTACTCTCAACAATGGATGGCATAGCCTGAACCGCATACCAGGCAGGATTGGACGTAAGTTCAAAGGTAAGCTGATGATGGGTCAGAGTTGTCTGAAGGCCGGGCTGGTATTTGTCCAGGCTCTTCAGGGTAAAAGTTTTGGTATTACTGCCATTTACCCAAACCGGAAGGGTTTCGGTAACAAGGGCCCTGTTGGTAAGTACCGGAAGCAATTTTTCCATCCCGTCTGTAAACTGACCCGAAGCTGCACTAAGCTGATAAACTACCATTGAATATCCCCGCGGTACAATCATCTTCCAGCTAACAGGCACCGACTGATCCGCTTCTGATGTGAACGGTTGTACCGGCTCAGGTATTGAAAATTCAGCAGTAATATCTTTAAGTGTAAGGGCATCCAGTATTCTCAATTCTGTATTACCCTCTAACCGTCTATTGGCCAGGTTTACAATTTTAACTGCAAAACTGAGGGTATCCCCCTCACGCAAAAACCTGGGCTGGTTGGGTACCACCATCAACTCCTTCCTCGATACCAGTTCTTTTTCAAAGGTTACCGACTTCAGGTCTTTTGTGGTGGCAATCCCTAACAATTTCCATTGTGTCAGCGATTCGGGGAGGGTAAAAGTAATAACTGCGTCCCCGTTTGAATCGGTTTGAATATCCGGGTAAAAAAATGCCGTTTCGCGAAAATCTCTTCTTAACTGAAATCCGGGAACTCCGGTTGAAGTCCGTGACTGCACAGCTTCGCCGGATTCTTCAGTCTTCTGGAATACAGCCATTTCGTTATTTGAACCTTCATCAGCCATGCCCATTGCCATTGTTTCTTTCGAGGTCTTTCCGTCAGCCATCATAGGTACATTCATCTGCAACCGCCGGTCATAAAAACTGTAAAAGGAATAACCAAACCAGTTCAGTTCATCAAACTCCTGGCTTTTACCGGGTTGTTGTATCGCAGTCCTGTTATAAAATGTCCGGGAAGGCTCCCACCGGAAATTATGACCTCCCTGCCAGGGTCGCATGGCCAGCGTGGAACCATATAAATTAAAACTGAATGAATTGGGCTGGAACATATCCAATGCAGCATCATACATCGTGGTTAAAAGTTCCGCCAGTACTTTATCTCCCTTTTGATCCCTGATCCTGATCTTCCATTCTTCCTGTGCACCCGGTTTCAGCTGGCTCCGGAAGGTTTCAAATGTCACATCCAGGTCTTTATTGCTGAATGGTACCCGGATAACAGCCTGATTGGCATATATCCGGTTATCCTTAATAAAACTAAGGGTTATCGCAAAATCACCCCGGTATTCTTCCAAAACCGGAATCTCAAACGTTCTGAGTTCTCTGGAAAAATTCAGCACTTTGGATTCCAGTATTCTGTCTCCTGCCGTTATTTCATAAATAGCGGTGATGGATTTTTCCGAAGTACCAAACAGAACTTTTGCGGAAATACCCGGTTCAACCTGCGATTGAAGGGCGGTAAACCAGTTCTTTTCATTAACTGCCGGCTTGGTGGCCGATTCATCAAACACCGTGAAAAAATAGGTTGCGGTTACTTTATCCCCTGATTTATCATCAGCCACCATGGACAGACGGTATTTTCCGGCTGGCCAATTATCAACATCCGTAAAGTTGAGCAGCGAATCGGATTTTGGATTGATCCGGGCAGAAAACCATTCTTTTTCAACCGGCCAAAGGGTCATGTCATTCTCATTTTTCCATACATCGACCGGAAATTTTGAACTGAATTCCTCTTTCGACATGAGAAAAACATCCGGTTGATCCCATAACCTGTCCCGATACAATTTATCCGGCTCCTTCAGTTTGGAGATGGTTACGGTCACGCCGGCATCAATGGAATTACCGGCCAGATTCCTTGAAAATACATGTATCTTGCTTTTTACCCTTTTGTTAAGCTGATCAGGTACATCCGAACTTAGGATCAATGACTGCCTGCCGACAGACACCTGCTGTTGACCTGTACGGGTTTCACCATTAATATCGGTTACATCAGCTGTAACATTAAAATGAAATACCGGCAGGAATTTCCGGTCGATCGACTCATCAGGAATGGCTTTAAACGAAACCATAAACTCTCCCTGATCGTCTGTTGTAACTGTTCCTGAAGCTATTTCGGTTTCCTGTCCCCTGAAATAGGGAAAATATCCCCGTCCAAAATAACGATATGGGTAAAACACATTACGGGTTACCCGGAAATGCACCTGAGCCGAAGTTACCGGATTTCCGGAAAAAGCCAGGGCTTTTCCGGTGGCAGTAATGGTTTCATTTAGCTTGAATTCTTCCTTGTTTTGTAAGAAGGTGACCTCAAAATTGGGTAATTTGTACTCTTCCACACTCACACCCACAGATCCGGTTTCATTGTTGATCCGCATTTCACCGTTCAAAGTACCTGAAGGCGCTGTAAATGAACCGTTAAAAGTGCCGAATTCACCGGATACAACATTGATTTCAGAGATTTTCTGCCCGTTCATGTCAAAGAATGTGATCTTACTGGGTTTACCGGCAACAATTTTATGATCGTTCTTAAGCGATTCAATCATAATCCCTTTAAAATATATGGTTTGCCCGGGTCGGTAAATTTTCCGGTCGGTAAAAAAATGGGTGGTAATCACCGGGCGTTGAGAATCCCTTTCCCCCTGGCTCCGGTAAAAATTCGTTTCCGTAAACAACCGGTCAGTTCCTTTGGAAAACTGAATGCTGAACGACTGTGAGGCGCTATCGGCCGGAGCTTTCGGAATCTTCAGATACCCGTTTTTATCAGCAGTAAATGTTTTCCAGAACTGGGTTTTATACTCCCGTGATTTGTAATCATAGTAGCGGATATCCACCCGGGCTGTGGTTCCGCTTAAAGGCTGCCCGGAGGTACGGTCCAATACATAAAAATCGTTGGAACCATCCTTGTTTAGCCGGCTGAGATAGCTGATGGATGATACCTGAAAATCAGATGATGCAACACAATGATCCTGGTAGGAGAATTCCGGGTTACTGGAGGCCAGCATTACATAAAAACCCGGCCTAAGCGCCGGCAGACCGGTTTCAGCTTTATGCAACTGAAAATCTCCGTCATTGGGAACCTGGATATTCCAGTCGCTTTCAAACGGCTTACCTTTTAATATTTCAACAATTTCTTCATAGCGGTTACGCTGCTTCATCTCCTGAAATTCAGAAAAATCCATTCTTATGATCCTGAACCAAACTTTATTGATATTCTGAAACGACATCAGGGTAAGTATCGGCTTTGCCGGTTCATTCACATCATTTACTGTAAACGACAGCGCAGGCGTATTGATTTCCTGCATAAGCGCCTTACATTTTTGAGCGCCATCAGAATCAGGATATTTTTCTAAAGCATTGACACACAGCGCAAATGCCTCTTTTTTATCCCACCGGTGTTCCTCCGATACCAAAGGTTGATAGAGCTGTCCCTGATTGTAAAGAAACTGTGCCAGTTTAAATACTCCTTCCGTTGAATGCATTGAAAATTCAAAGCTTTTCACCAAACGTTTGAGAGATGCCTCATATACACTATCCTTTTGGGGATAGGTTGACAATCTGTGCACATACTCCAGCCGTTTCAGGTCAACATCTATTACAGCCTGGGGATTCTTTTCCTTATTATGAAATTCGAGGAGTGTTTGCAGAATTGATAAGGAGGATTCCAGGGAAGATGGGATTTCAGGGGTATAAGGCTGAATGATTTTCAATGTAATAAATCCGGGGATGTCTGAGAATAACTCCGGGTTACTTTTATCAAACCCTTCGTTGACTTTGGTCAGTCCGGTTTCGTCGTTCATAAAATAATCCAGGGCTCTGTGGGCAAGAAAATCATACAGGGTAGGCCTGTACTTTTTTGATTCGTCCTTTTCAACCAGTATTGCGCTGAACTCTTTAAGAGGGATGCTTTTCAGCAGTCGCCGGTTCTGTATGGCAGTCAAATGATATTTCCCAATGGTTTCGTGCAGGGTTTTCAAATCCCAGGTCTCCGGGTCATTATTCACAAAACTTACGGTCTGGGTTCTGTTGAGAAACCGGAAGCGGTTCATCTGATAGTATCTCCAGTATAATTCAGCAATCACCGATTGCACAATCTGTTTTGAAGGTTCAGACAAACTGTCTGTTTTAACCACTAACTCATTAATGGCTGCAGGCAGAAAATTCTCTTCAAAATCGGATTTCAACCGTATCCGGTACAAAATTGCTTTGATCAGCTGAGGCTGATTATCGTCTGACACTGATTTATGGTAAATATTGTCAACCACCTCCAGCGCTGACCTGGGTAAGCCCGATTCACTGAATGCCTCTGCCTGACTCCACATTTCAGCATAGGAGTCTTTTTCATACGTCTGTGAAAACAAGGGATTTAAAATTAGAAGGACTATTGAAAAGAGTAATTTCTTCAGGGAGAATCTTATCATGATGTAATGATTTTGAAAATTAGAACAGCAAATAACAGGTATGCCAAATTATTAAACAAGAATTATGCATTTATAAACATTTCTTTGATTTTTCATAAAAATAGTTAATTTTGTCAACTACTGATACTTTGAGGTTGTTAACCTCGTATTTCTCTCAAAATAAAAGAAGCTGATGCAAATATATCAATTTAACAGGCTGTGGCTCTTTTTGATCGTTTTAACCTTAACAACTGCGGTCAATTCTCAGACAGTCAACACAATACCCATTAATGATTCGGTTAATAACGCACAGGGTATTCCCCTCGAATCGGTTGAGTTCAATGGTACCGGAACCCATCCTGCCCGACCAGCAGAGTTTGCCCATAGCACAAATATCATCAAAGATTCCCCAATTGTTTCCATGCTCGACAGCCTGGCCAATATTAAATATTTCAACGATTACTTTCTCTCAAACAGCCAGGCGGTAATGAATATTTACAATTATCCGGTTGACCTGGTTCCTACATTCCCGGATTCTGTCTATGCGGCACGCATCAGTGAACTTGACCGGCAAACTCCGATTGAACTGACTTTCAACAAATCGGTGAAAGATTTTATTGAACTGTATGCCATGAAGAAACGTCAACTCACCTCAAGAATGCTGGGACTGGCGAATTTCTATTTTCCCATGTTTGAAGAGCATCTCGACAAGTATAATATGCCATTGGAGTTGAAGTACCTTGCCATTGTTGAATCAGCCCTGAATCCCGTGGCTACTTCAAGAGCCGGCGCTAAGGGATTGTGGCAGTTTATGTATAATACCGGAAAAGTATACGGTTTAAAATCAACCTCTTTTGTCGAAGACCGTTATGACCCATATAAAGCTACCGATGCCGCCTGTCGTCACTTAAAAGATCTGAATGCCATTTATAACGACTGGTTTTTGTCGCTTGCGGCTTATAATGCGGGAGCGGGTAATGTAAACAAAGCCATCAGGAAAGCAGGAGGCATAAAGAACTACTGGATTGTGTGGCCGTATCTTCCCCGTGAAACCCAGGGTTATGTACCTGCTTTCATTGCGGTGTATTATATTATGAATTACAACCAGGCACATAACCTTTATCCGCTTGACCCGGGATGGATTTTCCATGAGGTAGATACCGTCACTGTCAGGGATGTACTGTCATTTGAACAAATCAACGAAATGCTGAATGTTCCGGTGGAAGACCTTAAATTTCTCAATCCGGCCTATAAACTGGGTGTTATTCCGGCTACCAAAAATCAGAATTTCGTATTAAAACTTCCCAGGGAATTTATCGGAGATTTTGTTAACAATGAAGAAGCACTCTATGCTTTCAAAACCAAAAAAGGGATTGAAAGAGCCTGGCTTCAGGAGCAAATTGCCAAAAACAACAAGAACCTCAACAGTGAAAGGAAAGTACACGTTGTTAAAAAAGGGGAAACCCTTTCTAAAATTGCATCCAGATATCATGTTTCGGTTGCCCAGTTAAAAAAATGGAATAATCTGAAATCCAACTCATTAAAATACAATCAAAAATTATTTATTTATAATGAAACGGTGCTGGCAGCCCTTCCAGATTCGTCTTCCAAACCTACTCCCAAACCCGATTCATCAGCAGTAAAACCGAAAAATGATACGGTAAATATAGCGTCGCAGGCTAAAAAAGATGAGAAATCAGATACCAAAACCCCTGAAAAAAAATCCGTTGAAAAGGCATCTCCAGGTTATCACACTGTTAAATCAGGAGAATCATTGGATAGTATCTCGAAAAAATACAAGTGTTCCGTAACGGATTTAAAAACCTGGAATAAACTAAAAAACAATATGATTCATCCGAATCAGAAATTGGTTGTAAGTAAACCGGTAACTTCTCAGGAAAAAAAGAACTAACTAATTGATAAATATCGATTTACATCAATAAAATTCATCTCATATGCGCTTTAGATTTCCAGCCCTGATTTTATTAATTGTTCTTTTTACCGGGGTTTCCTGCAAGTGGGAGAAATCTGGTAAGCCACGTTCCAAAGGACGTCCCAATGAGATATTATTGGTAACGGATGATCCAAAATACTGGAGTGGCAGTCCCGGACTTGAAATCAGAAATTTCTTTTCACAACCGGTTTACGGGCTTCCACAGCCTGAACCGGCCTACAACCTGGTTAATATCAGTTCGGCCGATTTCAGCGCAAGATTCAAAACATACCGGGATGTATTTATTGTTGAAATTAAACCGGGACAAGACAGTGTTGTGGTGGAAACCAACAAAGACCTCTGGGCATCACCCCAACGGGTTGTACGGATGGTGGGGAACAGCGATTCAGCCATCGTACAGGCGTTCGAGGTAAGAAAAGAGGCCATCTTCTCCTTATTTGAAGAGGTGGAAATGGAAAGGCTGGCGATTGCTAACAAGGTAGCAGCTCAAAAAAAGGTATCTGAATCCATCGAAAAGAAATTTGGTATCAACCTCCTGATACCTGCTGGTTTTAATATTGCAAAAGAATTTGACAACTTTATGTGGATCCGGCAGGAAGCCAATAAGTTTTCATATGGCCTCATCATCTATTCTTTACCTTATAAAGATACTGCCGCGTTCAATCCATTAAACCTGTTGGCGGTAAGAGACCGGTTTCTTAAGGAGCATATTCCAGGACCCGCTCAGGGATCCTATATGAAAACAGCTTTTGATATCATCCCCCCCGAATCAAAAATCATTGATTTTAAGGGTTTATTTGCTGTGGAAACCAGAGGATTATGGGAACTTGAGAATGATTTTATGGGAGGACCCTTTCTCAGTTATACATTTGTGAATTTCTACACCCAAAAGCAGATTACCATCAGCGGGTATGTTTATGCGCCGGGAGATGAAAAACGGGAACACATGCGCCAGATTGAGGCAATCCTTAACAGTATGAAATTCCCGGAAGCAAAGAAATAATTTCTAATTCCCAAATTTTCAGATTATTCGCACCTGTCATTTTAAACCAGGTAACTCAACTTATCCTTTTCTTTTAACTTTTGGTAAAATACTGACCTCCCCCCTGCGACATCATCATAGGTTAAAATTTCCTTATCACGATTCACCTGGTAAAAACTCATCAGGGCAAAATCACCCACACATCCGGTAGAGTGAAAAAGGAATATCCACCACAGTCCCGTTACCATTACCCCGTTGAGCGAGAAAATCAAATACAGCAATACCAGGTTGATCAGTAAAAAGGGTAAAAGAGCCACAAAAAAGAATTCATTTCGGCTCATTACAAAACCGTCGGCACAGGCATAAAACATCCCCTGTCTGAGGTTGGCCGAAATGTGCAGTTTGCCTGCACCCAAAATCCGCATTCCGGCCAGATGGATTAACTCATGTAACGGAATGATAATCAACAAAAAAACCAAGATGCCGGTAAATGAATAAAGCACTGAAGCCGCCCAATCCATGTTGCCATGAATCCATTGAGCAATCCATGAAAATATTGCATATCCAATCAACCCGAGATTAAACATCCAGAAAAAAAAGTTCAGGCTCGTCTTTGTTTTCATATACTGAAAAACAAAAGGCAGCATATTGGAATGTTTCATGGTGATTATATGCCTGAACCCATTTTGTTCCGTTAAGTCTTCCGGTCTGATTTTCATGTTGATTACGATTTGCAAACAGTCTCAATAATAGTAAAATAAACTGTATTATTAGGCTCCTACAAAAAAAAGAGGCTATCCGAAACGAGACAGCCTCTTTTAAATAGCATTTAACCGTTATTACGCTTTGCTATAATCCATTGCAGCAATCCGTTTATAAGTCTCATGACGCCATTTGGCATTCTTCACTGCTTCTTCTTCAAGGATGGCGGCATCTTTCGGGAACGATTTCTTTAGCGAAGTGAACCTTACTTCATTGTTCAGGAACTTCTTATAAAGATCCCAGTTGGGTTCTTTGGAATCGAGCTGGAACGGATTTTTGCCTTCAAGTTCCAGCAGCGGATTATAACGATATAATGTCCAGTATCCGCATTCCACTGCCATGTTCGATTCTTCCTGGGCTTTTCCCATACCCAGCCGTAAACCGTGATTGATACAGGGTGAATAGGCAATGATAATGGATGGTCCGTCATAGGCTTCTGCTTCCCTGAATGCCTTGAGTACCTGACTTTGACTGGCGCCCATGGCTACCTGAGCTACATACACATAGCCATAGGTCATGGCCATAGCGCCGAGGTCTTTCTTACGGGTACGCTTTCCTGAAGCGGCAAATTTTGCCACAGCTGCGGTAGGTGTTGATTTGGAGGATTGACCGCCGGTGTTCGAATACACTTCAGTATCCAATACCAGAATGTTAACATTTTCACCGGATGCCAACACATGATCCAAACCACCATATCCGATATCATAAGCCCAGCCGTCACCACCGATCATCCATACCGATTTTTTCACCAGATATTGCTCCAGATCAAGGATATCTTTCGCTAAAGCATGATGCTCCTTTTTACAGGCCGCTACAACCTTCTCGGAGGCTACTTTCGATTTTTCGGCATCATTCATACCATCAATCCATTCCTGAAAAGCAGCTTTGGTTTCTGCGGCAAAACCATCAGCAATACCTTCAGTCATCTTCTTTGCCAGCCGGGCTCTGAGTTTTTCAACGCCCAGAGCCATTCCAAAACCATACTCGGCATTGTCTTCAAACAATGAATTGGCCCAGGCTGGACCTTTTCCGAGAGCATTGGTGGTATACGGAGTGGATGGAGCCGATCCGCCGTAAATGGATGAACATCCGGTAGCATTGGCTATCATCATTCTGTCGCCATATAATTGAGTCAGTAGTTTAATATAGGGAGTTTCACCACAACCTGCACAAGCACCTGAAAACTCAAACAAAGGCTGAGCAAACTGGCTGTTCTTCACATTCTGATCTTTGGGGGCAATATGATCTTTATAGGTAACATTCTTGGACAGAAAGTCCCAGTTGGCGGTCTCTTTCATTTGTGATTCCAGTGGTTCCATCACCAGCGATTTTTCTTTCGACGGGCAGTTATCGGCACAGTTACCACAACCCGTACAATCTAACGGACTTAACTGAATGCGATACTGATGCGGGGCAAATACCTTGGGTTTGGCCTCAATGGTCACCAGGGTTTCAGGTGCCTTTTCCTTTTCTTCCGGAGAAAGCAGGAACGGCCTGATACATCCGTGAGGACAAACATAAGCACACTGATTACACTGAATACAATTCTCAGGGATCCACCTCGGAACATCCACGGCAATACCTCTTTTTTCATAAGCGGTGGTTCCGGCAGGAAAGGTGCCATCTTCACGTCCTTTAAATACTGAAACAGGCAGATCATCGCCTTTCATACGATTGATCGGATCGGCAACTTTCCGGATGAACTCAGGAATCTCAGCCTCATCATCTGCAGCTTTTACCACGATTTTTTTCCAATCAGCCGGAATGGCAACCTCAATTACCTGAGTGCCACGATCAATTGACTGAATGTTCATATTGACCACTTCTTCCCCTTTATTGCCGAAGGTTTTTACCACAGCTCGCTTCATTTCATCAAGGGCCAGTTCGTAGGGAATTACATTCGACACCTTGAAAAATGCCGATTGCATGATAGTATTCGTACGGTTGCCCAGTCCAATTTCTTTGGCAATCTCAGTAGCATTTATAATGTAGAATCTAATCTCATTTTCAGCCAGATATTTTTTCATGTGATCCGGCAGCCGTTTCTTGGTTTCTTCGGAATCCCAGATGCTGTTCAGCAGGAAGGTTCCCCCCTTTTTCAGGCCTTTCAGCATATCATATTTTTCGAGATAGGCCGGCACATGACAGGCAACAAAATCGGGTGTGTTCACCAGGTAGGCCGATTTAATCTGTTCATCCCCGAAACGAAGGTGCGAAGTAGTAATTCCGCCCGATTTCTTTGAGTCGTAGGCAAAATAGGCCTGGCAGTATTTATCCGTGGTATCGCCGATAATCTTGATCGAGTTTTTGTTGGCACCTACTGTACCATCTGACCCGATTCCATAGAATTTGGCTTCATAAGTCGATTCGGAGGTAACTTTCATCTCAGGCAATAACGGCAAAGAAAGGAAAGTAACGTCATCTACGATACCCAGGGTAAAATGCTGTTTGGGTTCATTCATTTTCAAATGGTCAAAAACAGAAATCACCATAGCCGGGGTGGTATCTTTCGAACTCAGTCCATACCTGCCGCCAATGATCAGAGGCTGGTGTGCCTGTTTGTAGAAAACACTCTTGATATCGAGTAACAAAGGTTCATCCATGGCTCCCGGTTCCTTGGTACGGTCGAGCACGGCAATGCGTTTTACAGTCTTTGGCAATACCTTCAGGAAATATTCAGCAGAAAACGGCCTGAACAGGTGAACGGCAATCATACCGATCTTCTCACCCTGTTTTCTTTTAAAATCGATCACCTCTTCAATAACCGGGGTAATTGAACCCATGGCGATGATAATGTTCTCAGCTTCAGGATCGCCATAATACCGGAACGGATGGTACTCGCGTCCGGTGAGTTGATAGATTTCCTGCATATACATTTCAACGGTATCGGCTACCGGTGCATAGAACGGATTGGCCGCTTCCCTCGACTGGAAGTATATATCAGGATTCTGGGCGGTGCCCCTGGTAACCGGATGTTCCGGATTGAGGGCTCGCAGGCGGAATTCCTGCAGTGCATTCCAATCGAGCAACTGAGCCAACTGATCATTGGTAAAGTACTCAACTTTCTGAATTTCGTGCGAGGTTCTGAAACCATCAAAAAAATGCAGGAAGGGGATCCGTGTTTTAATGGCTGCAAGGTGTGCAATAGCAGCCAGATCCATAATTTCCTGTACGCTGCCAGTGGCCAGCATGGCAAAACCGGTATGGCGGGTCGACATCACGTCGGAATGATCGCCGAAGATGGATAATGCCTGAGCGGCCAGGGAACGGGCACTCACATGAAGTACACCCGGCAGAAGTTCGCCGGCTATCTTGTACATATTAGGGATCATAAGCAATAACCCCTGAGAAGCAGTAAAGGTGGTTGATAATGCTCCGGACTGCAGTGAGCCGTGCAATGCGCCGGCAGCGCCACCTTCCGATTGCATTTCAATGACTTTTACAGTTTCACCGAAAATGTTTTTCCGGCCATTAGCCGCCCATTCGTCAACATATTCGGCCATAGTAGATGATGGGGTAATGGGATAAATGGCAGCTACCTCACTGAACATATAAGCTACATGAGAAGCCGCATAGTTTCCATCACAAGTGATGAATTTTTTCTTTTCAGTCATAATATATTCTGTTTTAAGAACTTACAATAAACAGGTTAAATTTAATTTTTTTTAACAGGTGCAAAGGTACTTAAAAATTTATAACGGCATACAGGCTAACATATATTGTAAGCAATTCGGAATGGCTACAATTAACATTCGCAGTAAGAATGGCCGATTGATCCAAAGTCGATCATGTATTTTTTTGTTTTTCAATAAATTAAAATAAATATAGCCAATTGAATCTTATGCAATAATCGGCAAATTCGTGAATTCGTGGTCACAGATAAAATTTTCAGTGTGAGACCCAACCCAAATTTCAAAATTTCCAAATTTTCAAATTAATAAAAAGTGTACTTTTGCCCCTGAATCTGAAATATTTCATATCGTTCTAAATATCAACATTTAAAAAAAATATTATGGTGGATTTAAAAACCAGGTACCTGGGTTTAGAATTGAAAAACCCAATCATTGTAGGCGCCTCTAACTTAGTTCTTGATACCGAAGCCTTACGCAAAATTGAAGAAGCCGGTGCGGCTGCCATTGTTTACAAATCACTTTTCGAAGAGCAGATACAGCTCGAAATGCATGAGCATGATGAAGGCCTCAATGAATACAATGAGCGCCATGCCGAAATGATCAGCCTGTTCCCGGATATTGAACATGCCGGTCCGGAAGAATTCCTCCTGAACCTGAAAAAGACGGTGAATACCGTGAATATTCCCGTAATTGCCAGCCTGAACTGTGTATATGACTTTTCGTGGACCGAATACGCCCTCAAACTTCAGGAAACCGGAGTGGCTGCCATCGAGCTCAATTTCTATTCAGTACCCCGGGATTTCGAAAAGAAAGAAAGCGACATCATCCATCAACAGATCGAAATTCTGAGAAAAGTGAAGGCCGTGGTGAACATTCCGGTTTCGGTAAAACTCAGTCAGTTTTATACCAATCCGTTACAGGTGATTGGCGAAATGGACAAAGCCGGCGCCAATGGTTTTGTACTGTTCAACCGCCTTTTCCAACCGGATATTGATATAGAGCATGAAACCATGATTTTCCCCTGGTTACTGAGCAATAAAGGCGATCACCGCCTGGCGCTCCGTTTTGCCGGTTTACTGTATGGAAAGTTAAATGGTTCGGTTTGTGGTAATGGCGGTATTCTGGAAAGCGCTGATATGATACAGCTGCTGCTGGCCGGAGCTGATTCCGTTCAGGTAGTCAGTACCTTATACAAACATGGCATTCATCAGATTGCAGATATGCTGGCTGATCTTGAAAAATGGATGCAGAAAAAAGGCTATAAATCAATAGCCGATTTCCAGGGAAAATTATCACAGAAAAACTCCAAAGATCCTTATTCATACAAGAGAGCTCAATATGTGGATATCCTGATGAAATCTCAGAATATCTTTGAAAAATACCCGATGCGGTAAAATTGTCCCGCTTATTTAAATTACAAAAAGAGGCTGAATCGATAATCAGCCTCTTTTTTATGGTCAGACTTTCATAATCCTGACCGAAATGATCCGGAAAATGATCCGCCTGAATAAGACGCAGTTAAATGGATTCGATTACTGAATAGTGAACACCAGCAAAAAAGCCCTTGGTTTAAGAGACTCAATGCCGGAACTGAATATAGACTTTTCTTCGTTAGCATGTTGGCGAATCCCTGAGTATATCGCAGGCCTAAACCATATTTCAGCCCTTTTCCTGAAAAATCTATTCCGATCCCTCCAATTCAGCTACGATTGAACTTTTTCCTTTTCAAAAAATTAACGGGAAAAATAGTCTTTCTATTAAAAATAAGAATTAAATAGTTTTGACAAAAATAAAAAACACTTATCTTTGCACCCCCAAAATGATCGGGGTGTGGCGCAGTTGGCTAGCGTACTTGCATGGGGTGCAAGTGGTCGTGAGTTCGAGTCTCACCACTCCGACAAAAGAATAAAACCCTTTGTAAATCAAAATCTTACAAAGGGTTTTTTCTATTCAGATCAGTTGATTCATCTATATTAAACGGAATCTGTATCCAAAAACGGCTTCCAACCCCTTCCTGGCTTTCTACTCCGATGGTACCTCCCAGCCTTTCTGTCATTTTCTTCGCCATCGGAAGCCCAAGACCTGCGTTAACACCACTCATTACCGCTTCTTCGCCTACATGAAAGAGATCAAAAATTCTGGGCAGAACCTCGTTTTGAATGCCGGTACCCGTATCAGAAACGATTATTTTAACCATTTCAGGATGTCTCTCATTCCCAGGCTCCACGGCAACCTCTATTCCTATTTCGCCGCCAATCCGGTTAAACTTCACCGCATTATCCAGCAGGTTATACAGTATTTTCTCCAGCATATGCCGTTCTGTCTTAATTTCAATACCATTCTGGTCAGTTCTGTGCAAATTAACGGCAACAAACTTTTCTGCAGCCATTGGCTTTATTTTTTCAACTGCTTTTCCGATTATATCACTGATTAAAACGGAAGTGAGGGATACACCGGGCTGAAAATGCTCTAATGAGTTTAGATCCAGTAAATCATCCACCAGCCGGAGCAGCTCTTTCCCTCCGCTGGTAATACGGGTCACACCCCTTTTCTGTGCCTGGTCCAGCTGACTCATCTCCAATATCTGGGCAAATCCCAGAATTGAATTTAAAGGCGTTCGCAACTGATGACTCATCCTGGATAAAAATTCACTCTTGACCCGGTTGGCCTCCTCCGCTTCCTCCCTTAACCGGTTACTCTTCACAATCGCTTCATTTAGCTTCAGATTGATCTGATTAAGCTCCCGCGTTCTTTGCATCACTTTGTCTTCAAGTACTGCATTCAGCTCCTGAATTTCAAGTTCAGCTTTTTTTCTTTTTTCAATATCCGAAACAAGCAGGTTAAAGGTATTTCCACGGCTCTTCTCAAAATTGGCCGTGAAGTAAACCAGCAGCACATATGCCATTACCAGGTTATTTAGACTTTCAACTGAATAGGTTTCGTCAGAGGAGTTTAAGTGGTTATAAACGAAGAAAACACTCATAAATAATCCGAAAATTCCGGAAATCCAATAGCCCGTCCGGATTCCAAGCAGGTAAAAAGATACCGGCGGAATGATGGTAATCCAGATAAAAATATAATAATGCGGAGCCTGCTGAATGATAGATAACAGTACAGCAGTTGTAAGCAATGAAACGGTAAGAAGGGAAGCCACTCTTACATTTAAGGAATTTAGAAAGTAGAAGTATAAAACGGCTGTCACCAACAAAGCTATCATGTTGGAAACAGCAACCAGATATAAATGAAATACCAGGACATCCAGCAATGTAAAGAACGCCAACGTTAACATCATCACGACCAGGAGCACATTAACCATCCTAACCCTGTAGTAATCAATACTTTCCACGGGGACAGACCTCCATCGAGTAAATATCCGGGAATCAATCTTCATTAAATTGGTTTTTTGGGTTGTGATTAAAACGGGGAGCAAAAATACGATAATTCATGAGGGCAGCAATATTCAAAGCCGCCTTTCATATCTTTGCACCTCATTTGAAATCTTTCAACCATGATCACCTTCTTCAGAAAAAACAAGACGGTTTATACCGTTGAATCTGAGAATCCCCTTAATATAACTGACGTCGCCAAATTAAAATGGCTGTTTGGATCGGCTGAAATGGCAGATACTTCCGAAATAACTGGAAACTTCACCGGTCCCCGCCGCGAAATGGTCACCCCCTGGTCGACCAATGCCGTTGAAATCACCCAGAACATGAACATAAAGGGCATCTCAAGGATTGAGGAATTTGTGGAAATTACCAACAGTGAACCCGTATTCGATCCAATGCTAAGCCAGGCTTACCACAGGCTCGGCCAGGATGTATTTACCCTTGAAAAGGTACCTGAACCCATCAGATTTATTGAAAATATCAGTGTTTATAACCAACAGGAAGGCCTGGCACTTAGTAGTGAAGAAATTGAATATCTGGAAAATATTAGCCGTAAAATCAGCAGAAAACTCACTGACAGTGAAGTCTTTGGCTTCTCTCAGGTCAATTCGGAACATTGCCGGCACAAGATTTTTAACGGCACATTCATCATTGACGGACAAACTCAGGGTAATTCACTATTTGAACTTATTAAAAAAACATCATCCCAAAATCCTAACTTCCTGGTATCAGCCTATAAAGATAATGTGGCATTTATCCAGGGACCCCGGGTCGAACAATTTGCCCCATCCCGGCAGGATCATGCTGATTATTTTGAAATCTCTGATTATGAGTCGGTTATCTCATTGAAGGCAGAAACTCATAATTTCCCTACTACCGTGGAGCCGTTTAATGGCGCTGCCACCGGCTCCGGAGGAGAAATTCGAGACCGGATGGCAGGTGGAAAAGGAAGCATCCCCATTGCCGGAACAGCGGTTTATATGACCTCATACCCACGTTTACAGGGAAACCGAAACTGGGAAAAACCAAGTAATGAAAGAAAGTGGTTGTATCATCCACCTGTTGACATACTCATCAGGGCTTCCAATGGCGCCAGCGATTTTGGCAATAAATTCGGTCAACCGCTGATATGCGGCAGCCTGCTTACGTTTGAACATGCTGAAAACAACAAGATTTACGGGTTCGACAAAGTAATCATGCTGGCCGGTGGGGTTGGGTCGGGAAAGAAAAATGAAGCCTTTAAGGATAAACCTTCACCTGGCCAGCAGATTGTGGTGATGGGCGGAGACAACTACCGGATTGGTATGGGCGGAGGTGCTGTATCATCCGTTTCAACCGGCGAATTCAACAATACCATCGAACTCAATGCAGTTCAGCGATCCAATCCCGAAATGCAAAAAAGAGTCGCCAATGCACTCAGGGCAATGACCGAAGCTCCGGTTAACCCCATCGTCTCAGTACATGATCACGGTGCCGGCGGACATTTAAATTCGATCTCAGAATTGGTGGAAGAAACCGGTGGTATTATCCATATCGACCAATTGCCAGTTGGAGATCCTACCCTCTCGCAGCGTGAGATTATCGGAAATGAATCTCAAGAAAGAATGGGACTTGTGATGGATAAAGAAAACCTGGACTATCTGAAGAAAGTATCGGAAAGGGAAAGAGCGCCTATGTACGTTTGTGGCGAAGTAACTGAAGATCATCAACTTGTCTTCAAAAATAAAGATGATATCCAGGCTATCAACCTCTCTATGGAAGAATTCTTCGGAAAACCGCCAAAAACCATTCTTACAGACTCTCGTTCAGATGAAAAATTCACAGATCCATCGCTGAATGAAAACCTGGTTCAGGAATACCTTGAGCAGGTGCTGCAATTAGAATCGGTGGCCTGCAAAGACTGGCTTACCAACAAAGTGGACCGTTCGGTGACCGGCAAAATTGCCATGCAGCAAAATTGCGGAGAACTGCATTTGCCTTTGAACAACCTCGGAATCACCACCCTCGATTACACCGGAACTTCAGGAATTGCCACATCTCTGGGACATGCGCCTGTAGCGGGCCTTGCCGATGTGGGCAGGGGTTCGCGCCTGGCCGTTGCCGAAGCGCTGACCAATCTGGTATGGGCGCCGCTCACTCATAACCTGAAAGGGGTTTCACTAAGCGCCAACTGGATGTGGCCGGCCAAAAACCCCGGTGAAAATGCCCGTCTGTATGAGGCAGTGACAGCGCTTAGCGACTTTGTTTCATCCCTTGGAATTAATATTCCTACAGGCAAGGATTCCCTGTCGATGACCCAGAAATATCCCGACGGAAGTACTGTGTTTGCCCCCGGAACCGTCATTATTTCCGCCGTGGCTGAAGTGTATGATGTTAAAAAAGCTGTTTCTCCTGCGCTGAAACCGGTTATTGACAGCCCACTCCTGTACATCAGCTTCTCCGACGATCAGTTCAGCCTGGCCGGATCAGCCCTTTACCAAACTTTGAATGCCGTAGGTAACACACCGCCTGACTCTGTAAATGCCGACAGGTTTGTCAGAAACTTTAATGCAATGCAAACCTTAATCCGTGAAGATCTGATACTTGGAGGGCACGATGTATCAGCCGGCGGTCTCATCACAACCCTGCTTGAAATGTGCTTCCCTACCATGAACTCAGGTCTGATGCTGGATCTGAACTGCTTTTCGGGTCAAAATCTGATAACACTGCTTTTCAGTGAACAACCGGGAGTAGTGATACAGATTAAGGATTATCATAAGGTCGTTGATATTTTGAATGCCAACCGGGTAATTTTCCATACGATAGGCAAATTTGTCAAATCCGGAAAACTTGCTGTAGATTATAAAGATCATCATCTTGAATTCGCCATTGATTCCTTAAGAAAAACCTGGTTCAACACCTCATGGCTATTGGAAAAACATCAGACCCGGGAAACTCAGGCCAATTTGAGGATGAAAAACTTCGACCGGCAAAATCACCTGTTCTGCTTTCCGGAGCAATTCTCCGGACATTCCAATCCCTATGGCGCTGGTCATCACCGGAAACACTCAACCGGGATAAAAGCCGCCATCATCCGTGAAAAAGGGGTGAATGGCGACCGGGAAATGGCGTACTCTTTATATTATGCCGGATTTGATGTAAAAGATGTTCACATGACCGATCTGATCTCAGGGCGGGAAACGCTGGATGACATCCGGATGATTGTTTTTGTCGGAGGATTTTCAAATTCAGATGTTCTGGGCTCGGCAAAAGGATGGGCCGGAGCGTTTAAATATAATCAAAAAGCCAGGGATGCGCTTGATAGGTTTTATGACAGAAATGATACCCTGAGCCTTGGCGTATGTAACGGCTGCCAGTTAATGATCGAACTCAATCTGATCAGCAGCCATCTGAAGGAACCACCGGTTATGCGACACAATGAGTCGGGAAAATTCGAATCACGGTTTCTGGATGTGGTAATACCTGACAATAATTCAATCATGCTGAAGTCATTGGCAGGATGCCGGTTAGGGGTATGGGTGGCCCACGGCGAAGGAAAATTCGAACTAAGTCTTCATGAAAATCACTATCATATACCGATGAAATTTGGGTGGCATGAATACCCCGGAAATCCAAACGGCTCGCTTTATGATACTGCAGCCCTGTGTTCGGAAGATGGCCGTCACCTGGCCATGATGCCTCATATTGAACGGTCGCTTTTCCCCTGGCAATGGCCATACTACCCCACAACCGCCAAACACCACGAAACTACCCCCTGGATTGAGGCTTTCGTTAACGCCCGGCGATGGATTGAAAATTCTGTAGAATAACCAGTCAATTTGGATTTCCTGCGTGACTATGTGAAAATCCTATGTTTCTATGTGTTTGAATTTGTTAACACATGTAAACATAGGAAACATCAGACACATAGTTTACGATCCCTGGTCTGGATTTAATTTTACTTAGTGGAGGCTGCATTTACTATGGTTAAATCCAGGATTTCTGAAGAGCGCTCAACTATTTTATTTTGCCATAAAAAGCAACCAGGAGTTTTACTCCAGACTCTGAGAAATATAAATTTTCATAAATTTTAATGACAGAATATTTATTTAGATATATTTTAAATAAAAATCATCTCTTTCGCCTATGACGCTTAAATGGATTAAACTGGAAGATACTTTTCCGGCCGGATGGGATTATAACCTCTGCGACCACGGGGGTTGTTACACCGGAATACCTGACAGCGGCACCATGATTCCCTTGTATGATACTACTTCCGGATTCCTGAAGATCAATCTGAATCCACGGTACGTGCAGGCAACCGCAGTAGCCCGTTTTTATGTGTGGGATACCAAGCACCCGGAACAAGGCATGGAAACTTTATTTGAAATAACTTCCTCCGAAGTAACTGCCATTACAGAAAGTATTTCAGCAAAAGCATTTTCTTTTTATCCCAATCCAGCCCAAAATTTTATTGAAATTACCTCGCATTCCAAAGATAATGGCCACGTTGAGATCATTTCGCTTACGGGCGCAAAAGTCCTTGAAACTTATATCCATCCGCTTTCAAGAATAAACCTGGATTTGATTCCCCTTCAAAGAGGTATCTATTTCATTAAATTTGAGGATAAATCCGGCAAAGCTTTAACTCAAAAACTTATTGTAAAGTAAGCGCTGGTGCAAACGGAGGACCTTTATCCCTCAAATTTGCACTTTTAATGAATTTGTTTATTCACCCTCTTCCATCATTCCATTTTCCATACTCTTGATTTGCCGGCGCTTGTAGTCATTAAAACGGTAACTTAGTCCTACAAATAAAACCCTGCTATCCCGCTTTCTGTATGAAGTGGATTCAAAATTATTGCCATAGGAAGTGGATTCATTTCTCTGAGTATCAAAAACATCACTTACCCGAACAGAGACAGTTCCGTTTCCTTTGAGTACTTTTTTACGGAATCCGATATCGGCTGAATAATTTTCGGCCATTTTACCCTGTACACCACCACCCATCATGCCACCCCGGAAACCACCGCCAATTCCCGGCGCCATGATTGATGGGGCATTATAATAAAAGTTTACCTGTAACTCCATATCATAAGGTAATGTCATCTGAGAGTTGAATTTAAAATTCCAGCTCTTGCCGGTGGAGGTTTTCGAACTAATATCAGTTCCAACATATTCGCTTTTAAAATAGCTGAAATTCCCATTGGCTTTCCACCATTTAAGTATCTGCTGCGTAAGAATGAACTCAAAACCATACGCATTTGCACGATCCTGATTGGTAAAAGTTGTGAATGACTGTCCGTTTTCATTGACCTTCATGATCCGGGTAATCACATCGGTTGTATGCCGGTAAAAAAGATTGGTATTTACGGAAGTATTTTTCCAGGTAAAGGTATATCCCAATTCACCTGAATTAACATATTCCGGATTCAGGTAAGGGTTTCCCGAAGAAAGATTCAGCGGATCAGAATAGTTAATAAATGGGTTGAGCACCCACGCTCCCGGACGGTTTACCCTTCGGCTGTAACTGATCTGGAACATATGCATGGCTGACAATTCATACCGCAAATGAGTACTTGGGTAAACACTGAAATACTGATTCTTGTAAACAGAATCCAGGGTTCTCTGATCTGAGACTGTGTAAGCCTGCTCAGCTCTTAATCCAAATTGGTATCTGAATTTCGATCCTATAGTATTTGAATAAATTGCATAGGCTGAATGCAGTTGTTCAGAATAAACAAAATGGTTGGTTCTGTTTGTATCAGTTTGCCAGTTAATATCATCCCAGACCAGAAATTCATAGTCCATATCATTAATACCATTGGAATACTTGTAACCCAGTTCAACACGGCCAAAATTGTATGCCTTCACAAAATCGCTCTGGGCAGTAAATGCTTTCCGCTTCATACCTGATAAGTTCTTTTCATCACTGAAATCATAACCCTGCGATAGTGAAGTATCCGGAAATAAGGTATTCATCAGGCTAAACCTGTCACCTTCCATATTCGAATAAAAAAGATCAGCGGTTATTTCACCATTGCGTTCATCCAGTTTTCGTTTGTAATTAAGCGTATATTCCATTCCTCCATCTTTATTGGAATCGTTGGTATTTCGAACAAACATTCCGGTTGTATCACCTTCAAAAAGTCCTGAAATATTCGACATATCTTCAAAACCGCTGTAATTCCTGAAATTTCTGACTCCGGATGCAGAAAGGGTATTAATATCATTTAAAAAATAATCCATACCAAACCGGATATTGTGAAATTCACCCGATCTCCTGGATTTTGAATACTGCATCAGATTAAAAGTGTCAAGCGGAGTCCAGGATAAACGATCCAGGCTGTTGGTTGATTTGTGCGTAAATTTACGATAGTCATAAGTCCCGAATACATTGAATTTATGATACCGGTAATTCAGGTTAACGGAGGCATTGTATCGGTCACTTGTACCTGCGTTGAGTGACACCATCCCGTTATATCCGGGTGTTTTTTTCTTTTTCAGAACGATATTAATAATACCGGTAGCACCATCAGGATCATATTTTGCCGAAGGGTTGGTGATGATCTCCACACGCTCTACCATACTGGCAGGAAGCTGATCCAGGCTTACCAGCCCCGATGGCCGGCCATCAACCAGCATCAGCAGGTTTGATGAGCCCCTAAGACTAACATTTCCTTCAATATCCACCTGCACTGCAGGAATTGTCTGCATGATATCGACGGCAGTGCCGCCTGATGAAGCCAGGGTTTGATCTACATTGACTATCTTTTTGTCAAGATTGAATTCGAGGGCTGCCTTTTTATCAGTAATCTCAACGGCTTCAAGAGTTTTTGATGACATGCTAAGGCTCACGGTACCAATGGTAAACTCAGGCTTATCGGGCCTGATCATAATCGAATCAATAGTTTTAAGCGGATACCCAATATATTGAACTCTGGCAAAATACCTTCCGAAAGGCAGTTTCTCCATTCTAAAGGCTCCGTCAACATCAGTGATGGCTCCTTCCACCATCGAAGAATCACGGACTTTGTACAATACCACATTGGCATATTCCAATGGTGTACTGGTACTTTTATCAACAATTTTACCCTTGATTACTCCAATTTTTGGGGCATCCGGATTGTATCCGCCTCCACCCATACCCTGACGTGGCTGAGAAAATAATAATTTGCTACCCATCAATACAAACAGGCTGGCTAAAAAAAAGAATTTATTCATACAAAACCATTTACGGTATTTAGACACAATCCCCTGATTTAAGTTTAATGAGCATTCTAAACAAATTATCATGCGAAAGGTTTAGCCGGTTAACTGAAATTACTTCAGCAAAATCTTCTGAACACTTCTCTTCTGTCCGGCAATAACGGCCAGGTAGTAGGTACCTTTGGAATATCCTGATAAATCGAGGGTATTTGTACCGTTTCCATCTTTACCAATGACGCAGGATTCATTAATAATAGTTCTGCCGGCGTTGTCCATCAGGGTAAAACGACAATCGGTCATTGATGGATTGACCTGCCAGTAAACCTTACCTGAAGTTGGGTTAGGGAAAACAGTAACAGAACTACTTACTTTCTCAACAATATTTGTATTGATATTCAGGGGATAAGGAGCTGTGTACAAACCCCGCCCATGCGTAGCAGCAATGACCGTATTGTCTGATGTCCTGATATTAAGCATGTCAACCCTGACATGGGCAAGTCCGTTGTTTTCAGGAGTCCAGATTGGCGGGTTTTCATCGAGGTTTTGAGTTGACCATACCCCCAGATCAGTTGCCACCAGAGCCTGTTGAGAATTCTGCGGATGATACTGGCACCAACGTACCGGAATATCGGGCAGATTCCCTTCTTTTTCACTCCACGAAAGACCGCCATCATAGGTTTGCCAAACCGAAGATACCCCATAATTGGAGAAGGTTACCAGCAAGGTATCGTCTGATCCTCCAATGGAAACAGAAGACAGATTTGCAGTTGGAAAATCCGGACTTCCAATTTCATACACCTGTGGAATAGCTGATTGTGCATTATTAACTTTAAACAGTCTGCCGGATGCTGAGCCAACAAACAATTTTGAACTCGTGGTTGAATGGGGTGATACTTTAACATTCGAGAACCAAAGATTGGAATTGGAACCCATATCGATATAGGATTCAGTGGGATTATCAGGGATTCCTGTGACCTTAAGCAACAAATCCTGGTTGCCGCCAAAAAAATCGACGGCATTGGCATATAAAATATTAAGGTTGTTGTCAAAGTCAGCAGGATTAATAAAAATCCCGCTCTGATCAACATCGATATAATTATAGGGCTGCGAATTCAGGTGAATGGTGTACTGATTATAATAAACCGAGGTTATCATCAGGTTACCCTGGGTTTGATCGATAAAACAGAAAGCCCCGTCACCGCCGTCAATCATATCGTTAATACTGAGTGGAGAGCCCTCATATAATAAAGTTCCATTATCCTGTAAACCACCTACATAATACTCTTCTCCGGCAGTCGGGTGAATGTCAGCTGTATAAAACTGCAGGGTATTGAATCCCTGATTTTTCTCCTGGAAAACAGGATTGTTGGTGTTTCCGTTCTGCGTATAAAAAATGCCCCCGTCACAAGCAAAAAGAATATCTGTGGCAGAACCCGGACGGTAGGCTATATTATGCTGGTCGGCATGAACATAATCATCCCCGCCTCCATAATACATTAATGACCAATCGGATATATGATTCCATGATGAGCCGCTGTTACTGCTTAACCACAAATCCAAACCACCTGTAAATAATCTGTTGGGGTTAACCGGATCCACCCTGATGATAAAAGCGTGCCAGGCCAGGGTTGACCAGGTATTTTCCGGTATCTGTATCTGTGTCCAGCTTTCTCCTTTATTAGTAGATTTAATGATATAACGTCCCCGGTAGTAGATAAATCCATTATCGTAGCCGGCAGCAATGGCAGCATAAATCACATTTTCATGGGATGGTGAAGCGCTTAGCATGACCCGGGCAGGGTATTTATAGGTTGGTTGGGAAAGGATCAGGTAACGGTAGTCGGCATATTCTGTCCAGCTCCCATAAGTACCGTCATTGGTATGAAATATTGTGGCGCCACCCTGTATATCAACATTTTGCATGGTACCAACATAAAGCTTATTATCGGCGCCCAATTCAATATCGGAAACGGCATATGGAGTTTCTGTTCCAGGGATATCAGGCAATACCTGCTCCCAGGTTTCACCTCCGTCAGCCGAGCGATAAAGCCCGTCAGTAGGGTCGCTTTGGTGGGTTTGACCCTGATAAACTCCTGACACCACCCCGGCATAAATAACACTGGTTCCATTTTCATTTCTGACAACAATATCTGTTATATAACGGAAACCATACGTAGTATTAATGATTTCCCAACTAAAGCCACCATCTTCTGATTTGAGGATTCCCACTCCAACACCGGTTGATTCGCGGTAGATGGTTAGCGCTGTCTGGGCTTCTCCAGTACCGGCATAAAAGATCTGAGGATTAACAGGATCAAAGGTAATACAACTGATCGTTATATTCTCCCATAAATCGCTTACAGGACTCCACTGGGAATTGTTGTTGGTAATGTCATTCCGATACCACAATCCGCCGGTAACACCTCCAGCCCATACTTTTTTATAGGAGGGATCATTAGGATCCCAAATGATGGCCCTTGTTCTGCCACCCATATCAGCAGAGGTTCCGGTCCATTGCAAACCGTCATCCTTAACGGGAGCATACATTTGTCTTATTTGTTTATAAGCAGAATACAACCGGTCTGCAGGAACATACCCAAGGTTCGGATCCAGGGTCATATAAAAGTCCTGAATCGCTGCCTTTTCAGGCTGGTCGGGCTTTTCACCGGAGAATCCCCGGGTTATCTCCACCGAATGATCTGAAAGCATACCGGTAAGTAAAACTTCATATTGTTCCCGGATCCCTTTTTTACCCGGGGCAACCATAAAATAAATGGCAATTACGGACAAAACGACCACTGCACAAAAATGTAATGGTCTGGCAGTAACCTGCAAAAAGCGTAGCTTCATAAGAAAATGAAATGATTTGATTAAAGCGATTTGTATCGTTTATATAAGATCGATTAATTAAAGGAAAGACTTATGTATACAGTAAAGTTGTCTCCGAAAAAATAAATCGGAAGTTCTAAACCAGAATCCGCGCTAAAATAGATGAAAGTTCATTAAACTTAAAAGGCTTACTCATATAGTCATCCATACCAATAGCAATACATTTCTCCCTGTCTTCTTTCATTGCATTGGCCGTCAGGGCAACTATCGGTATTCTCTTACGATTGATATCAGAGTTTTCGATTTCTCGGATCTTTAAAGTAGCTTCTAAACCATCCATCACTGGCATCTGAATATCCATGATGATGAGATCATAATGGTTGGAAATGTACTTTTCTATGGCAACACTCCCATTTTCAGCAACATCAGGGATAAATCCCATCTTTTTCAGGGAGGCACATACCACTTTCTGATTTAGTAAATTATCTTCTACTACTAAAATGGATAATGGTTTATTCAGGAGTCCTTCTGTGAAACCTGCATTTGAATCTATTGACTTTGAATCACCTTCATCTTGTTCAAATTCAATAGTAAACCAAAATTCGGTTCCCTTTCCGGCTTCACTGGTAAACCCGATTCTTCCACCCATCAAATGAACCAGACTTTTAGAAATGGCTAATCCGAGACCGCTTCCCCCAAATTTTCTGGCAATCGAATTATCAGACTGCATGAACATATCAAAAATGTGCGACTGGTCATCTTCCGGAATACCGATCCCAGTATCGGAAACTGATATTCTGAGCAGTAAATTATTACCATTACTTTTCTCAACCGTTGTAGATACGCTTATACTGCCTGCTTCTGTAAACTTAAGTGAATTACTGATCAAATTCATTAATATCTGCCCGAAACGAAGAGGATCCCCAAGAACATGCACAGGAACCCCGGAGGCAATATTGCAGTTCAGTTCAATACCTTTGTCTTTCGACCCTGCCTGGAAAATTTTAATAATTCTGAAAATTTCCGCATGCAGATCAAAAGAAATCCTTTCCAATTTCACCTGATTGGCCTCTATTCTGGAGAAATCAAGTATTTGATTTATCAGATCAAGCAACTTATTGGCGGAAATACTAATTACATCAATATCCTCTTTCTGATCTTCCGACAACGCAGAACGGTTAAGTAAAGAAACCATGCCTATAATAGAATTCAAGGGAGTTCTGATCTCATGACTCATATTGGCAAGAAAGAGTGATTTACCTTTTGTGGCTTCCTCAGCTTTTTGAAGCGCTTTGATTAACTCAGTTCTGGCAAGTTTCTCTGAGGTAATATCCCGGAAAACAAACTGATAGTAACTGACTTTGCCAGGTATAATATAACTTGAACGGACGACGGCATTTACCCACATTTCCCTCCCTCCAAACAGTAATCGGGTCTGCAGGGTACACGTAGGATTTAAATCTGTGAGTGAAGCAATGGCAGAATTGATTTTTTCAAGATCGTCCGGGTAAATGAACTCGGTCAGGTTTCTTCCAATCAGTTGCTGTAAACTTGTCTTGTTTTCTTTTAGAAATGAAAGATTTGAAAACCGGAGACTCAGGTCGGGTTCGGTACGAATGATGAAATCAGTCTGGTCATTGATGATATCTTCATAAAGTTGTTTTGACTCCTTCAGCTGTTGGCGTATTGTATCAAGTTCAAGAAAAACTTTGACTTTTGAGACCAGAATTTCGGGAATAACAGGCTTTGTTAGATAATCAACCGCACCAGACTGATATCCTCTGAATATACTTTTGTCATCAAAATGAATGGCTGTTACAAATATAACCGGTGTAAAAATGTTTTGAGTACCATCATGAATGGCATCTACCAATTCAAAACCGGTCATAAAAGGCATTTGTACATCGATGATCATCAGAGCATAATTATGCTTTTGAACCAGATCAAGCGCCTCCGGACCACTGTAAGCTTTGTGAATTTCTGCAGCAACTGTCCTAAGATGACCTTCAAGCCAGATGATATTTTCTTTTAAATCATCGACTATGAGAATTTTCGGTAAAAACTGATTTGGCATTGTAAGTAAAACGAGGTTAACTTAAGACAATAAACTGTTGAACAAAATTAAAAAAAAAACATTCTGCAGAATTTTTCCTGTAAAAAAGACGTCAAAAAAAATACAGATTTTGACAGTAGGCAAAGGTAAACAATAATTTTAATCATAAATGTTGTATTTTTGCCCTCATTACTGACGGCCCTATAGTTCAACGGATAGAACGAAGGTTTCCTAAACCTTAGATTCAGGTTCGATTCCTGGTGGGGCTACTTTTAAAAACATAACCCCCTGATTATCAATGATATTTCAGGGGGTTTTTTCATTAGGGGACGGTTTAGGGGACGGTTTAGGGAAAATTTAGGGGTTTTCAACCTGTTTTTGATTATCTTTGTACTGCCATAATCTAATTATGGTTTTTGAACGTTTGCCGGCCGGGGGTGGTTCCCTGGTCGGTTCTTTTTTTAGGGGTTCGGATTTTCGTATTTTTATTGGCAGGTTACCCCGGGGGATCTGTTTAACTTACTTTTAAGTTAAATTTTTCCCCAATACCCCCGGTAATACTGTTTTGATCCTTTCAACTTTGTTTAAATACCTGGTAAAACGTTTGGTTGGGTTGCCTGAATAGTGGGTTTTGTAGTGTTTTGGCAGTTCCATTTTGTCAAACATGAAACCCAATACCCCGTAAAACTCCCGATCCTT